>ODAI010949375.1_pt1 | contig 12478 bp, 11 predicted proteins | sample 1539321 | NCBI WGS metagenome assembly ODAI01 (sample SAMN02144231, study PRJEB22623) | gut metagenome | biome: sheep rumen | host: Ovis aries | place: New Zealand
AATCCGGACGGAAAGACCGTCGCTGCCATGGACTGCCTTGTTCCGGGGATCGGCGAGATCATCGGCGGTTCACAGCGTGAGGAGGATTATGACAAGCTGATCGGCCGTATGAAGGAACTTGATATGGATCTTGAGCAGTACAAGTTCTATCTTGATCTTCGCAAGTACGGCACGGTACGCCACTCCGGGTTCGGACTGGGCTTTGAGAGATGCGTCATGTATCTGACGGGCATGGCCAACATCAGAGACGTACTGCCGTATCCGAGAACAGTGAAGAACTGCGAGCAGTAAAAGATGGTCGAGGTAGAAGTAAAGCTCAGAGTCAATAATCTGCAGGATGTTGAAGCCGGACTTGCGGAACAGGGATTTCACACGGAGAAGGTCCTGCAGGAGACAGACATTTATTTTGACAGCGATGCAGGCCGAATCAGGACCGGCGGGCAGGCACTCCGCGTGAGAAAAATCGTGAACTGCGAGAGTGGGGAAGAACTATCTGTCATGACCTTTAAAGGAGCAAAAATAGACACGGTATCCATGGCCCGGCAGGAACTGGAAACGACGGTCGGCAGCGGGGATGTGGCAGTCGGTATTCTGAATGCCATCGGATACCATCCTGTGGAACCGCGTGTTGTCAAGACGCGGAGGCTCATGCTCTGCGGAGATGTGTGCGCATGTCTCGATAATGTGGAAGGGCTCGGAACGTTTCTGGAGCTGGAGGTTATGGCGGAGGATGAGGCCGGGCGGCCGGAGGCTCTGGAAAAGATCGAGAAGCTGCTTGGATGCCTGGGCTATACGATGAGGGATACGACGCGCAGGTCCTACCTGTCCCAACTGCAGGGGGCGGCGGAGCTATAAAAATCCCGAATATAAGCCTTCTTTACAAATGTGAACGGATGTTCTATAATAAAGAGAATATCTGTTCGGATTTGTAAAGGGGGTATTTTTATGTCCACATGGCAATTTTCTCTGCTGGTAATCCTGCTCGCTGCAGTTGTAGTCCTGCTGTCACTGGTCCTTGTGAAAATTATCGACTCTCAGAAGAATAACGGCGGCTCCGATGACTTCGAAGACCTTCAGGATGAACTCGTGCGTCTCGCGGAACAGGTCGAATCTACGGCCAGGACCAATGCGGAATTCAATACCCGGCTCCGTTCCGAGATCTCCGGGAGCCTACGGGACGGACGCCAGGAGCAGAGGGAGCAGCTATTTGCATCCTCGAAGCTTCAGACCGAAACCCTGATCAACATGAAGGACAGCATTGTCTCAACTCTGTCCGATTCCATGGACCGCCTGCAGGCCTCCAACGAGGCAAGACTTGACCGCATTCAGGGCGTGGTCGATGAAAAACTCGATAAGACGCTGAATGAGCGGCTGGACGCCAATTTTAAAGCTGTCGGTGACCAGCTCGGACAGCTCTACAAGACGCTGGGCGAGCTTCAGAATCTGTCAAATGGCGTGACCGATCTCAGCCGCACCCTGTCCAATGTCAAGACCCGCGGCATCTGGGGAGAAGTCCAGCTCTCCCGAATCCTGGAACAGACGATGACGAAGAGCCAGTATGATACAAATGTTGCCACCCGTCGAAATTCCGACGACCGTGTGGAGTTTGCCATCAAATTTCCCGCCCAGGACGGGACCGACGAGACCGTATATCTGCCGATTGATGCCAAGTTCCCTTCGGACATCTATAACAAGATCGTGGATGCCTCCGAGAGCGGCGATATGAAGCAGATGGCAGCTGTCACGGCGGAACTCCGGCAGCGGATCATCACGGAGGCACGCACAATAAGGGATAAATATCTGAATCCGCCGCGAACAACGAACTATGCCATTATGTTTCTTCCGACAGAAGGGCTTTATGCGGAAGTCCTGCGGATAGACGGCCTGACGGAAAAGTGTCAGTCGATCGGAATCATAGTGGCAGGCCCGACGACGATCACGGCGATCCTGAATTCTCTGCAGGCAGGTTTCCGAAATATTGCTCTATCGAAAAAGTCTGTCGAGGTGATGAAGCTGCTTGAGGCGATCAAGGCACAATTTGCCCGAATGGATGAGGAGGTCGAGCGCACACAGAAAAAACTGCATGAGGCGGCGGAGGCCAATGACCAGCTGCACCATCGGACCCGGATTATTCAAAAACGTATGCGGAATATTGCGGAGATGGGTGTGCCCGAGGCGGAGAAACTGCTTGGAGTGGAGAGCGAATAGAGTGCACAAAGATAATCAGACGATTCACAGATGTGTGAATTGTCTGATTTTTATTTCATAGGAAATATTCCGAAATTCTGTAAGAGATTAAAATGAAAGATGTGGTCAATATGACTATTGTAGACGCAGATGCCTTTGATAATTTATATAGATTAACTATAGATTGCCTATAATTTGTCATGTATTGCTATAAGTTATTTGACTATTATATAATAAAATGGTATATTTGATATGCCAGTATTGATATATGCTATGAATGCTGCGCAAATTGTCTGATTTTTGTTTTTGTTTTAAAAAGGAGGAGGGAATATGCTTACAATAGTACAGACAATCAATGGTTACCTTTCTGATTATGTTCTTATTGTTCTTCTCATTGCCGTCGGTCTCTGGTATTCAATCAAGACGAACTTTGTCCAGATTCGCTGCTTTAAAGAAGGCATGGGACGCGTATTCGGAAATCTTACGCTGAGTGGCAAAAAGCACGAATCCGGAATGAGTTCATTCCAGGCTCTTGCTACCGCAATCGCTGCACAGGTCGGTACAGGCAATATCGTCGGTGCTTCCGGTGCTATTCTTACCGGTGGTCCCGGTGCTATCTTCTGGATGTGGGTTATCGCATTCTTCGGCATGGCAACGATTTACGCTGAAGCAGTTTTGGCTCAGAAGACACGCGAGACACTTCCGGACGGACAGATTCAGGGTGGTCCGGTCTACTACATCAACACCGCTTTCTCCGGCGGCCTCGGAAAATTCCTTTCCGGTTTCTTCTCGGTAGCTATCATTCTTGCTCTCGGATTTTTCGGATGCATGGTTCAGTCCAATTCCATCGGCTCAACATTCAACACTGCTTTCGGTGTTCCGAGCTGGGTGGTAGGTATTGCCCTTGTTGTTATCTGCGGCATTATTTTCATCGGCGGCATGTCCAGACTGGCTTCCGTAACAGAGAAAGTCGTTCCGATTATGGCGGCGCTTTTCCTGATCGGTGGTGTGATCGTTCTTATCATGAGAATTACAGCGCTTCCGGCAACTATCGCTCTAATTTTCAGGTATGCATTCCAGCCGCAGGCTATTATCGGCGGCGGATTCGGTGCAGCTCTTAAGACAGCTCTTTCTCAGGGCGCTAAGCGAGGCCTGTTTTCCAATGAAGCCGGTATGGGTTCCACACCGCATGCACACGCTCAGGCTCATGTCAAGACACCGCATGAGCAGGGCACAGTTGCTATGATCGGTGTTTTTATCGACACATTTGTCGTCCTTACACTGAACGCCCTTGTAATCATTAATGTTATGTATACGGGTGACGGCCCGCTCGCGAACGGCTATACAGGCTCTGTCGTTGATACGATCAACAAGACAAATCTGGCACAGAATGCTTTCGCGGGTGTATTTGGGCAGAGCTTCGGCCCGATGTTCGTCGCGATCTGCCTGTTCTTCTTTGCATTCTCAACGATTCTTGGCTGGAACATGTTCGGCAAGATCAACATGATTTATCTGTTCGGCGAGAAGTCTGTCAAGATTTATATGGTAATTGCTCTGGTATTCATCTTCCTCGGAACACTCGCATCCAATGATCTGGTTTGGGAGCTGTCCGATATGTTCAACCAGTTGATGGTTATCCCCAACGCGATTGCGCTGTTCGCCTTGACCAGTATGGTTATTAAGGGTGCGCATACGCCGGGAAAGGGACTGGATAAGTAAGCACGGGAGTGTGGAGAATCCGGTCGAAGTGGGTGAGAAATTGCCCGGAATAATTTGATATGGATGAGAGACCGTGCGGGGCTGGGAGGCTTCGCACGGTTTTTTTGCACTATAGTTTAATGAAAATATGAAAATGATTTATTCGTGAGTAAATAATTACGCGCCAAAGTTTGGCCGAGATTTTTTTATTGAAATACAAAATTCAGGGTTCTATACTAAATATTAGAGAGAAATTCATTGATAAATAAGTGCATACCAATTAAATATTAATGAATAAAATCTGTTGACAAAGTATAATCATTCGATGTAAGATATATTCAAGAGACGTCCTTATCATTTCAAAACAAAAAGCATCTTCCGGAAAGAAGATGCTTCCTGCATTCCAATTTAAATTTTAATTTTTAAATCCACAACAAACTTTAACATAAATATACGTGAAAGATGTTGACTGTTATATTTTAACCGTACCGTATAAAAGTATCAATAATATTTTATTAAGGGGAGGAAAATATGAGGGACTTTTCAGCACATATTAAGTATGAGAATGGTAAGAGAATTATACAGTCATGTCAGGCTCATAGTGATGGCACGGCCGAATATGCTAAAGCAGCACTTACCAATGTAGGGCTTGGTGAAGTCGCTTATCTTTCAGGAATGTTGCATGATTGCGGAAAGTTTACCAGAGAGTATCAGGATTATATAGAAAAAGCAGCCAGTGGAATTAATGTGCGAAAAGGCAGTGTAAATCATTCTTTCTCAGGAGTGCGGTATGTGCTTGAAAACTATCATGACCATAATAAAGATGCGGTCTATGTGTTGACTAGTGAGATTGTTTCTTATGCAATTGGAGCACATCACGGGCTTTTTGATTGTGTTAATGAAAATCATGAGAGTGGATTTGAGCATCGATTGACGAAAGAAGGTATTTCCTACAAAGAAGCCGTAGAAAATTACTTTGATGTATATAAGACGAAAACAGAAATCGATAGTATTTTTCGACGAGCAGTGAGGGAAGTTAATACTGTATTGAACAGAATTCAAAGTAGTATTCAGGAAGATGAGAATGGTCTGAACGGTGATAATAATCATGCTGTTGCGGAGTTGAACTTTTATATAGGGTTTCTTGTTAGGCTGGTGTTATCTGCAGTTGTTGAAGGAGATCGAAAGGATACATCCGAATTTTTTATCGGACTTAAAAAGGCAGAAGCTGAAGTATCGGATGAGTTATGGAGAAAAACACTTGTACATGTAGAAGAAAAATTATCGCAGCTGAATGGTATTAGTCATATTGATAAAGCCAGAACCCAGCTATCAAACATGTGTAAACAGGCGGCGTTAAAGGAGCCAGGTATTTATAGACTCGATATGCCGACCGGGTCAGGCAAAACACTGAGCGCTTTAAGGTATGCAGTGACCCATGCTGAGAGGTGGCACAAAAAGCGAATAATCTTTGTTACTTCATTGTTGAGCATTCTTGATCAAAATGCAGCTGTTATTCGAGATTACATTGGTAATGATGAGATTATCCTTGAGCATCATTCCAACGTTATTCGTCCAACGGAAGGCAGTGGGGAGTATGATCAATGGGAATATTATACGGAGTCATGGCATGCTCCCGTGATAATAACAACAATGGTACAGTTTTTGAATACATTATTTTCCGGGAAAATGAATGCCGTTCGCAGAATGCACTCACTGTGTGAAAGTGTAATTGTGATTGATGAAGTGCAGACAATACCGACTAAAATGCTGTCTATGTTTAACTCATCAATTAACTTTCTTCAGATGGTATGTAAAGCAACTGTAATTTTATCATCTGCAACACAACCGACCTTTGAAAAAACGCACTATCCGCTGAGAAAAATCAATGGAAATCTGGTCGTGTGTAGTGATGAGTTAAAGGAAATATTTAGACGGACAGAGATAACTATATTTCAAAGTTGTACATTAGAAGAGTCTGTTAACATGATTCGTAAAGTACTGCAATGCTGTAACAGTTTACTTATAGTATGCAATAAAAAGAAGGAAGCGCAGTATTTATTTGAACAAATTGGATCGACAGAAGCTGATATTTTTCATCTGTCTTCAGCTATGTGCATGCGTCATCGCAAAGATGCACTTAATGAAATCAGACACGGATTAGATGAAATAAAAAAAGAAAATAAAAAAGGTTTTGTTACCAGAAAAAAAGTAATATGTGTGGCAACGCAGGTCATTGAAGCAGGGGTGGACATATCTTTTGAGAAAGTGATTCGATTTACAGCAGGTATGGATAGTGTGATTCAGTCATCCGGAAGATGTAATCGAAGCGGTGAGTATGGAGATAAAGGTGAGGTCATAGTATTTTCATGTCTCGATGAAAATTTGAATATGCTTAAGGAAATTAAGAAGGCAAAAATGGCAACAGAGTCACTGTTGGAAGAATATAAAAAGAGAGACAGTGTATTTCAGGGTAGACTGGATTCTGATGAATCTATTGATTATTATTACCGGACGTACTATAGGAGTTTTGGAGATCACTATCAGGATTATGCATTGCGTGACCATGAGACAGTTTATAATTTGATGTCATTGAATAGCAATTATGTCGGAATTTCAGAGAAAACGAATGCGTATTATTTAAGGCAGGCTTTTTCGAAAGCAGGAAGTGAGTTTGAGGTTCTTGACTCGGATACAGTTGATGTGATTGTGCCTTATAAACAGGGGAGAGAAATTATAAATGATTTGAATACAGAAAAAGCCAGGTGGAATGATCGATTTGTTATCAATGCACTTGAAGAGGCAAAGCAATACACGGTATCAATGTATTCTTATCAGTTGAAAAAATTAGAGGAAATTGGGGCTGTGTTTGAAATTCTTGATGGACGGGCTCTGGCACTGCAATCGCTGTATTATGATAACAATATAGGTGTTGTTGAAGAGGATAAGAATAATGGATATTTGGAGGTGAGTTTATGAAAACACAATATCCTAACATTGTAGAGTTTGAGGTAAGTGGAGACTATGCTCTGTTTGCTGACCCTATAATGAGAGTGGGAGGTGAGAAGTTCAGTTATCAGATTCCAACTTATGAGGCCCTTAAGGGAATAATGGCATCAGTCTACTGGAAACCGACTTTGATATGGGTAATTGATAAAGTAAGGGTTATGAATCCCATTCAAACGGAAGTAAAAGGAATCCGTCCTATTAAATATAATGGTGGTAATGATCTTTCGTATTATACATATTTAAAAAATTGTTGTTATCAGGTAAGAGCGCATTTTATATGGAATGAGAATCGACCGGAGCTTGCAAAAGATCGTAACGAGAATAAACACCATGAAATTGCGAAGCGATCAATTGCCAAAGGCGGAAGAAGAGACATTTTCTTAGGAAGCCGTGAATGTCAGGGCTATGTTGAACCATGTGTTTTTGGAAGTGAGAGCGGGGCATATGATAATATTCCGGAATTAGGATTTGGCCTTATGTATCACGGAATTACCTATGCAGATGAAGCTTACTCACCGGAAACACAACAGCATATGACCGCAAATTTCTGGTTTCCTGTAATGAGGAATGGTGTAATAGAATTTGTTCCGCCTGATAAATGTCCAATTCATAAAACGATCAAGGAGATGTCCATAAAGAAATTTGGCGAAGGTAATAATAATTTTACAGGCTTAAGAGAATTTGGGGAGGTGACTTGAGTTGGGTTTACTGCAACAAGCATATAAAACGTATGAATTTCATGAGGGTGAAATAGGAAAAATAGTTGAAAATCAGGAACCGCTTTCTCCGGTATCACATATGGTAACGAGAGCTCAGATTGAAATAACGGTCAATGAAAAAGGGGAGTTTATATCAGCGTCGCTGCTTGGTAAAAATGCAGAGAAAATAATCATTCCTGTTACGGAAGATTCAGCAGGAAGAACCTCGGCGCCTTGCCCACATCCTTTAGATGAACAACTTGGATATCTGGTTCCATATAACCATAAAAAAAGAGAATTATATTTACAGCAACTTAATGAATGGATAGATTCAGAATATGCAAATGTAAAATTACAGCCAATTTCTCAATATGTTAGTAACGGAACGATTCTGGATGATCTGGAAAAAAGCGGAGTCATCAGTAGAGAAAAAAATGGGCATGTAAAAGACGAAAAGTTACTGGTTCGATGGATTGTAATTGGTGTGGGAGACAGCAGTGGACCGTGTTGGACGGATAAAAGTCTATTTGATAATTACAATAAATTCTATCAGTCAAAAAAGGCCAGTGATAAAAAAGGAATATGTATGATTGCCGGCGATGAGACGATTCCGGCGAAACAGCATCCTAAAGGCATTATTTCAATGAATGGGAATGCAAAGCTTATATCTGCAAATGATAAAGTGGGCTTTACCTTTCGCGGACGCTTTGAACAGGATTGGCAAGCAGCCTCAATAGGCTATGTCAGTTCACAAAAAGCGCATAATGCATTGAGGTGGGTTGCGGCAAACCAAGGTGTCATAATCGGAGGAAGAACTTTCTTGTGCTGGAACCCTGAGGGAATAAAAGTACCATCACCGCTAAAACCGTTAGTCTTATTTCAAAAGGACGATGTTGTGGTTGACATCAATTACTGCAAAGAACTATATAAGACCCTTAATGGGTGGAAGGAGGTGTTAAGTAAAAATTCCGGAAGTGTTACAGTTATTGCAGCTTTTGATGCTGCAACTACAGGGAGGCTATCTATCACCTATTATAATGAGCTGCTGTCTTCAGATTTTTTAGAGCGACTTTATAATTGGGATGAACATTGTCAATGGTATTTTTCATATAGAAACATACAACAGGCACCTTCTTTAAAACAGATAGTTGAGTGTGCTTATGGGATAGAACGAGAGGAAAAGGGCATAACAAAACTTGTTGTAGACGACAGGATAATGAAGCAACATGTACAGCGATTATTATCATGTCGGATAGATTGTGCCAAGTTCCCGAAGGACATTAAGCAGCAACTGGTACAGCGTGCATCTACTCCGCAGGCGTTTGATGATAAAAGAAACTATAGGAAGGTTTTATCTACGGCCTGTGCCGTAATTAAAAAAGTGTATTTTGATTATAGAAGGGAGGATATTGAAATGGCTTTGGAACCGGAAAAACGAGATCGAAGTTATCAATTTGGAAGACTGCTTGCTATTATGGAAAAAATTGAGACAGATACATATTCTGCCGCCGATGATAAAAGAGAATCAAATGCGATGCGTCTTCAGTCTGTATTCTGCAGAGAACCGATGACATATGCCGCCTTATTGGAAAAGCAGATGGATAAAGCTTACCTTCCGAAATTAAGTTCCAAAACAAGAGGATTCTATAAAAAGTTATTGGGACAGATTTTTGAAATGATAAGCCAGGAGAAGGAAAGTGAGTGGAATAAACCTCTGCAGGATACATACCTGATTGGATATTATTTGCAAAGAAACGATTTATATACAAAGAAAAATAAGGAGGATATAAAAAATGACTCTGCTGCAGAATAAGATTGATTTTATTGCATTTGTATCGGTTAATATGGCGAATGCTAATGGAGACCCTTTGAACGGAAATCGCCCCAGAACAGATTATAATGGATTTGGAGAAATGTCGGATGTTTGTATTAAGAGAAAAATCCGCAATAGAATGCAGGATTTGGGACATCCGATATTTGTTCAGTCTGATGATAAACATTATGATGAATTTAACAGCTTAAGTGAACGTGCCGCCGCAAAACTGGGGAAGATAAAAGATAAGGATGTGTATGCAAAGACTGCATGCGAAGCCTGGATGGATGTGAGATCATTTGGCCAGGTATTTGCTTTTAAAGCAGACAAATCCAGCGTCTCAGTAGGAGTCAGGGGACCTGTATCTGTGCATCAGGCTGTGAGCGTATCTCCTGTAGAAATTGAATCTCTGCAGATTACTAAGAGTGTGAACGGTGAACCGAATGAAAAAAGATCTTCCGATACAATGGGCATGAAGCATTTTATTCGGTTTGGTGTATATAAAATAAAGGGATCAATTAATGTTCAACTTGCTGAAAAAACAGGATTTTCAGAGGAAGATGCAGAGGTGATTAAAGAATGTCTTAGGACACTTTTTGTTAATGACTCATCTTCGGCGAGACCGGAAGGTTCAATGGAAGTCCTGAAGTTATATTGGTTTAAACATAATTGTAAGGAAGGGCAGTATTCTTCGGCAAAAGTGCATCGGGCTGTTGAAGTATGCTGTAAAAATGAAGATTCTATACCGACAAGCTCTGATGATTATGAGTTTGTGGTTCATGAACTTCCCGGACTTGAACCGGAGATTATTGATGGAATATAAAGAAGAAGATTACCTGCAGCTGTCCGGAATACAACATTTTCTGTTTTGTCGTAGACAATGGGCTCTGATTCACATAGAACAACAATGGCAGGAAAATTATAAAACTGCAGATGGGATTGTTATGCACAAAAATGTTCATGACAGTGGATTTCGTTCTTCGCGAGGTGATGTGCTTACAATTCGTGCGTTACGAGTACATTCTGCAATACTTGGGATATCCGGTGAATGTGATGCTGTAGAATTTCATTCTGATAAAAATGGAATCAGTTTAGCAAGGACCGAAGGATTATGGCTGCCGTATCCAGTTGAATATAAGCGTGGGAAATCCAAGGACGATATATATGATGAAGCTCAGCTTTGTGCACAGGCAATGTGTTTAGAAGAAATGCTTTGCTGCAGAATAGAAGAGGGAGCTTTGTTTTATGGTGAAACCAGAAGACGTGAGAAGGTTCAGTTTACATTAGAGCTGAGAGAAAAGGTAACAAATGCGGTGAAAGAAATGCATCTTTTATTTTCTCGAGGTTATACCCCTAAAGTGAAAAGAACGAAATCATGTAATGCCTGTTCGCTTAAAGACATTTGCCTTCCGGAAATTATGGAAATACAATCAGTAGATGAGTATTTGAAAAAATCGTTATGAGAAGAAATAAGTTATGAAAATATTGCTGAACACTTTATTTATAACGTTGGAGGACGCATATGCGTCATTAGATGGTGAGAATATTGTTGTTAAGCAGAAAGAGAATATTGCTGCAAGATTTCCATTGCATATTTTAGAGGCAGTCTATATGTTTTCGTATGCTGGAGCGTCACCGGCCCTTATGGGCAAGTGTGCTGAAAAGGGGATTGATCTGGTATTCTGCTCACCAAATGGCAGATTTCTCGCATGAACATGTGGAGTTAGCCGAGGTAATGTTTTACTTAGGCGGAAGCAATATAGAATCGCAGATTCTGAGCAAGAGAGTTGTAAAATCGCAAGAAATTTTATATTTGGTAAAGTCAGAAACGCCCGGCAGGTCATCGAGAGAGGGAAACGAGATCATTCTTTAAAATTGGATGTGGAAAAACTTACAAAGATATCTGATTATTTGAAAACTCAGTTGGAAGAAATTCTTGAAGTAAATGAGTTGGATGTTCTTCGTGGGATAGAGGGAAATAGTGCATCACAATATTTTAGTGTTTTGGATGATTTGATTCTGACCTCTAAAGAAGACTTTTATTTTCATGGACGAAATCGCCGTCCTCCGTTGGATAATGTCAATGCATTGTTGTCATATGTGTATACTATGCTTGCCAGTAGTTGTGCTTCTGCGTTGGAAACAGTTGGTTTAGACTCTTATGTGGGCTTTATGCATCGTGACCGTCCAGGAAGAACATCTTTGGCACAGGATCTTATGGAAGAGTTAAGACCATGTATGGCAGATCGATTTGTATTAACCCTTATCAATAATCATATTGTCGATACAAATGACTTTCTTAAACAAGAGAATGGAGCGGTTTTATTGACAAATGATGGGCGGAAAAAACTTCAAAAGGAATGGCAGGCAAAAAAGAAAGAAAAAATAATACATCCATTTTTGAAAGAAAAAATAGAATGGGGATTAGTCCCATATATGCAGGCTATGTTATTGTCAAGATATTTGCGGGGTGATTTGGATGGATATCCACCTTTCTTGTGGAGGTGATGAGATAGGATATGTTGGTTGTAGTTACCTATGATGTAAATACGGAAAGCTTGGCTGGACAGAGAAGGTTACGTAAGATTGCAAAGCAATGTGTGAATTATGGGCAAAGAGTTCAGAATTCAGTTTTTGAGTGTACAGTGGATGCAGCGCAGTATAGGCTTCTGAAAGCAACATTATGTGAACTAATGGATGCTAAAGTGGATAGTCTGAGATTTTATAAGCTTGGGAATTCTTATAAGGATAAAATTGAGCATTTTGGGGCAAAAAAAGGATATGATGCGAATGAAGCGTTGATATTATAACGCGAACCGGAAGTGAACATGTGTAAGCGATAGGGTTCGCGCAGAGAAAAAAAGTGTATATGCAGAAATTATTCGCATTTATCAATTGGATTGTGTTAAAAAAATATTATTTTTGTGAATGTTGATGAATATTTGAAAAAATTTTTGTCGATGTTTGCTGTCGCACCCCGCATGGGGTGCGTGGATTGAAATAAAAAAATCATCAAACAGTGGAGTGCCCTCACGCGTCGCACCCCGCATGGGGTGCGTGGATTGAAATCATG
>ODAI013741177.1_pt1 | contig 12478 bp, 11 predicted proteins | sample 1539321 | NCBI WGS metagenome assembly ODAI01 (sample SAMN02144231, study PRJEB22623) | gut metagenome | biome: sheep rumen | host: Ovis aries | place: New Zealand
GCTCCGGAAAACGGCTTGACTCAGGATAAAACAGCCTGTAGTCTTCCATCCCCCGGCCGTCCGGCTGTGCCATCTTTTCATCTGACATCTGTCTTCCCTTTTCTAATCAATCACCATCCCTTCCGGACGGAGACATTCACCTCGAGAAGTCGGCTTTCATAATTTTTAGGATCTTTCTTCCACTGATATGGGGTTACCCCCAGGATCTGCTTAAAGTTCCGGTCAAAGGTGGATACCGTGGAAAAACCGCAGTTCAGCGCAACCGTTGACATGGAATCGTTTGATGTACGCAGCATGTCACAGGCGCGCAGCACCCGGATCATATTCACATACTCGATCGGCGTCATATCAATATATTCCGAGAACAGCCGCCTGAAATGCGTCTCTGAAATATGGCATTCATTCGCCAGCTGCTCGATCCGGATCGGCTCGGCAAAATGCTGATCCACATATTTCAGCGCATTCTGAATCTGGCCGACCCCCGTGCGAAGCTGCACATCAGGCTCATCTTCATCCTTCGTGATCCGCGCAATCTCAAACAGAAGGGAAAGGAGCAGGCCCCTGACCTTCTCGATGTAAAAAGCATGCTTCGCCTTCATCTCTTCCAGGATGAGTTCCGCGATCGCTGCCAGGGAATGATACTGCACCGTCGGGCCGAAAATGGCATCCCTGGACAGAAGCTCCAGAAAACGCCTTCTCATGATTTCATTTTCCCCGAAATACTCTCTGAGCAAGGTGGCCGGATCCAGAAACAGATATTCCCAGTAGCCATTTGTCCCCGGATCGGAATTCGTGGTATGGGGATAGTTATGGGGGATCACGGAGATCATATCCGGCCCGAAGCGTTCAGACCGCTTGTCCAGGATCAGCTCCCCTGTTCCGAAGCGGCAGATCCCGATCTCCAGAAGATTGTGGAAATGAAGATAATCGATCCCGTCTCCATATTCCCGGATCCACTCATCCCCGGTCAGAGCCAGCACCCCTTCCTTCTGCGGGATATCATAATATCTCAGTTCAACCTTGTCTTTTTTCTTTCCTGCCATATCATGCCGCTATCCATATTCCGTATCATCCAGCTGTCCTGAACAGTTACACCCTGGCTTCATAGCCTGCATCTTACCCTGGCTGCCATGAAAGGGGACAACTCTGCACCGCGCTGATCAACGATCCGTCAGGTACAGATGCAGATGGGGGTTCTCCTGCGCCATACTGCTGAGCATCTGAAGCAGCCTGTTCATCCATTGATCCTGCGCGAACCTGTAAAAGGATCCGGAATCCACTTCAAACACAGTCTCCTGCGTCACCTCGCTCAGATAATCCGCCAGCGCGTCCAGATTGCCGGAAAACGGTCCTTCCAGCCCCAGCTCCTGTTTCATATAGAGAGCAAAATATGACCTGTCCTTCAGCTTTTCCGGTTCCAGCCTGATCAGCTTCAGCTCTTTCTCATTCATAATCATCCTCTCCCCACAGCAAGGTGAATGATTCGTAATGGTCATCAGTGTAATAGATGTTCCATTCTTCGTTGTCATCGTCTCCGGAATAGATGATCCGCTTTGGTCCCCGCCCGGAGCTGCCAATCGTATCGATGTCACATTCATGATACTCACGTCCGTCCTTCTCAGGGAGGGTTCCCTCATAATTACCGAAGAAATCTCCGCCGATGCTCCTTCCCGGAATCAGCCGGTCTAAAGATCCGCCTTCCCAGCCCAGCTTCCGGGCCTCCTTCTTCGTCATGTAATTATCAGGCAGACGGTGATAGCGGATCAGATAAGCGCACACCTCATCCTTTGAATCGTAGGTTCCGTCTTCCTCAAGCTCCAGCGACTCGTAATCAACCTCTGAGGACTTGTTCTTCCCATCGTTCCCGGACTTGTCCTTCCCATCTGCGGAAAGGCTGCCCCCCTTCTTCTCCTGGTCACGCCGTGAAGAATCATCACGGGAGGATTGGGTATCGGAGCCATCCTTTTTGTCTTCCTCCGTGTTCCATCCCAATAGTTCCCCGATCGTAACCGCCTGCACCGGCATGCTCCCTGCCGCGAAAAAAACCGTCAGAAGCAAGAGCAGCACAGAAAAACGGATCTTCCGAATCATATCATGTCCCCTTTCCTGCAATCTTCAATCACATACCGGCGGCATAATCTCTTATGGCGCACCGCCTTCTATGTTTGAACGTATCCGATACAAGGATACCCGATTTGGTCAAATCTGTAAATAAAATGTTATATTTGCACGGGATGTGACTTGTCACCTGGTTACAAGTCACTCCCTGGCCGGTTGGCGGCCAGGGAGTGACATATAGCGCAGCTTGTTCCTGATCACAACAACTCCGGCATGGGATTGACCCCGGCTTTCAGGAAGATCCCGACCAGCGCAGCTACCGTCATCGCATAGATCAGGCATGGGATGATGTTGGTGCGGATCAGCCGCCCTTCATTGCCGTTTGTCCCGGTCGTTGCGCAGACCGCGACGATATTGTGGACACAGATCATGTTGCCGATCGCGCCGCCCATTGCCTGGAGGGCTACGATCAGAACCTGGGATATGCCAAGGATCGAGGCCGTCTCAAACTGGATCGATGCGAATAAGGTATTTGAAACCGTATTGGATCCGGACATAAATGCCCCCAGCACGCCAATCAGCGGGGCTGCCAGGAAATACGCGCCGGAAAACAGCGCCGCCATCGCTCCGGACAGCGTATACAGCATGGAATCCTCTGCCCCTGTCCCTGTGTATCGATACAGGTTCACCATCGCGACGCCAAACAGCAAAGCGATCGCTGCGCCCAGGATCTGTTTTCCGGTCTTTTTCAGTGCGATGGCTGCATCCTTCGCATGCATCCCATGGAAGAACACTGTCAGAAGCGCGACCGGGATAAAGGGGAAAAGGCCGGGATTATACAGGAATTTGAAATCCCAGTTCACCCCTTCGATGCCAAGAATATCATGCACATGCCAGATCATGGGATCCCTGTTCAGGACTGCCTTGATCCCGAATGCGTCCACTCGGGTAAGCACCAGCAGGATTCCGATGACCACATACGGCATCCATGCCTTCAGAGCGCCAAGCCTTGTATCTGATTCTTTGCTCCTTACGCCTGCAGTCCCCCAGCTTTGGCTGCCCCATTCTTCATATCCGTCAAAGGTCCATACCCGTTTCGGAACAAAGATCCCCTTCTTCACAGCAAAGACAAGGACAGGCAGCGCACCGATGAATGCAATCATGCTGGTAAGGTCAGGCCCTGCATAGAATCCCATCAGCAGATAGATCGCTGAAACGACCGCCCCTGTAAACAGGCAAAATGGAAGCACTTCCCATGCATCCCGGAAGCTGTGCCTTTTTCCGAACACCTTGCACAGAACCATGACTCCGATGAAGACAATCAGCGTCCCCCCGATGCAATGAGGAATCACCACCCATTTTGTCAGCACCCTTGTAAACTGATCCGGATCTCCGCCCCTGGCAATGACAGCGTCCCGCACCGTAGCAGAGGCTGTCAGAAGCGGGACGCCGACCGGCCCCGGCTCGACCGGCCATGAATTATAGATCAGGCACACCGTCGCCGCGGCAAGAGGGGGAAATCCCAGCCCGATCAGAATCGGCGCCGCCAGCGCCGCCGGTGTCCCGAAGCCTGCCGTTCCCTCAATAAAGCCGGCAAACACGAACCCGACCAGCACACACTGCAGCCTGGCATCCAGTGTAATATGGGAAAACATCCGGTTGATCGCGGCCATGGCGCCGGACTGGCGAAGCACATTCATCAGAAAGATTGCGCCGAAAATGATCATCAGGATCTCTGACGCACTCAGGAAGCCAAGCAGCGTCTGGGATGAAATCTTCCTGATATCCATCTTCCAGACAGATGCCGCCAGGATCGCGGCAAACAGCCAGGAAAGGGGCATCGCCCTTTTTGCCGGCCAGGAGAAAACAGTCATCAGGATCACACACAGCAGGATCGGACCTGCAGCCGCAAGTGTTATCATCGCTACTCACCCTTTCATAAAACAATATGAAGTGACCTCACATCTGCAACAGCTTTCGTAACTTTTTATGGCAGCCACAGCATAAGGAACAGGTCCTGAGCCATTACAGCTGCCCTTCTTTCAGATCCTCCCAGAACAGGTCATCCAGCGTGCGGTCCAGCACCTGGCAGATCCTGACACACAGGCGGATCGTCGGATTATAATCCCCCTTCTCGATCGCGCTGATCGTCTGGCGGGACACTCCAACGGCCCGGGCGAGCTCTTCCTGGGAAAGATCTTTTGCAGCACGCGCGCTTTTCAGACGAAGATTCTTCATCACGCCTCCTCCTCTTCCGGCTTCAGATGCCGGATCAACGTCGTGACCAGGATCGTTGTGAACAAGGGGATGCACAGAACGATCATCAGCCTGTCATCCGTGCACGGAGCCGACAGATCCCGGAAAAGCCCTTCCGCAGCGAGCCTTATGAGCTGGAATACGCACAATGCTTCAACCACACAGATCATGGCCAGAAAAGGATAATTCCGCTTCCTTGACCGGTTCATTCCATAATAGGAATCATGAAGGATGCTGTAGCCAGCGATCACGCTTCCGCTCACCATGATACCCAAAAACACTGCATTGCCTGCCGTCAGGAAATGGAAGCCGCACAGTTTCTCCGGCGCATACAAAACCCCCCAATATACGATAAATACATAAAATCCGTACCACGCACCACGCCCCCGGATCGCAAGCTGCATCTCATCATACGCATCCCGGATCTTCCTCTGCCGGAAAAACTTCTCATAGACAATGACGATCACCACGAAAGCGACAGGGATCAGAGAAAAAAACACCGACTGATTCTTCATCACAGTCCTCCTTTCTGAACAGACGCACCTTTCTTCCATCCATCTTCCAGCTTTCTTCCAATTCAGTGTATCCACCTAAATGCATTATGTCAAGTATATTTGTCATATTGTTTTTGATCTGCTACAAAACGCGCATTCATTTGTATATCACATGCTCGGCACATGCTCGACATCCCCGCCTGGCGATCCGGCCCGTGATCCTGATTTCCCCTGTCATTCCGGTCTGATTCCCGATCTGATTCCCGGTCCGCAATAGAAAAGGAGCGAAGCATAAGCCCCGCTCCTGTCATATCTCATTTCAGATCTGTCACGAATGCACGATGTAATTGATTTTTGAGCGATGCAGCCGGATAGAATCGTCCGGCGTGATGCTCACTCCTTTTCATGGTCAATCCGCTCTCAGGTCGAGCCATTGGCAGCGGTAACGGTAACCTTTACCTTGACCTTCTTTTTCCCGCTTTGTATCGTGATCACCGCCGTTCCCGGCAGCCTTCCGCTTAAAACACCTGTCTTTGATACAGTTACGACCTGTTTCCTGTTTGATGTGAACTTCACTTTCTGCGTGGATGTAACAGGCTTCAGCAGCGGTGTAAGCGCAGCGGTTTCTCCCACCTTCATGACCATGGTTTTTGACGCGACGCTGACCGACTTTGTTTGAACGGTTCCTTTCTGCACCTTGATCCGGAACCTTACCTCCTGCCCGCTGGCCGTCTTTGCTGTCACAACCGCGCTGCCTGTCTGGTTCAGCGCTCTGATCCTGCAGGTCCCATCCGCTTTTCCGGCCACCTGCACCCTGGCAGGATCTGATGTGCGCCAGGAAGCCACCGTATCACCACCTGCAAGACCCACGACCCGCAGGACACTGGTCGCTGTATTCTTCTTCATAGGAACCTTATAGGTGACACTGGCATGGGGATTCGTTCCCGGATAAGACGTATTGCCGGGATCATCCGGCTGGCTCGGGCTGACTGAAATCCCTTTGGTCAAATCCAGGATTCCTGACCCATAATTGCGGCCGGAAGAATCTTCGATCGGTTTCACGTAGGATTCCAGCCTGCTTTCCAGAGCCGAAGGCGACAAGGACGTCTCCACCAGCTTCACCATCGCTGCAGCCGCGCATACGCAGGGGGCAGAGAAGGAAGAACCGTTGCACAGGGCATAGCCGCGATCTGAAGAATAATATGCGGTTACCACATTCGATCCCGGCGCGCACAGATCAACACTGGCTCCATAATTTGAAAAATTGGAAGGCCGGCCATTGCTGTCGCACGATGAGACAATGATGCTTCCCGGCGCGTCTGAATCCGTAATATTGGCAGGCGGATGAACAGAAGTATCCTCGTTCTGATTGCCCGCCGCAAGCACGACGACAGCCCCCGCCGCCGTTGCCTCAGCAATCTCATTTTTCAGGACGGAGGAATTACGGATCGCGGTAACGGACACAAAGCTGAGATTGATCACATCCGCATGCCTGTAATAAGCTCCTGATCTGGTATCCTTGCCGGCCAGAGATTTCATGGCAAGCATGATCGTGGAAACTTCTGTCTCGCCCTTGGAATCCAGTGCCTTGACAGGGATCAGCTTCACCTGGTTAAGACCCGGCGAGCACTCCACGATCACGCCTGCTACCATCGTCCCATGTCCGTTATCATCCGATGCATCCTTGTCACTATGGACAAAATCGAACTCTCCGGCAGAAAGCAGCCTGTCCTTGAACAGCTCATGGGTCTTGCGGATCCCTGAATCAATGACTGCAACCCGGACAATCGCATTGCTTCCTTTCGACGCGGCATACTCCGCAAACACATCACATCCCGTATAAGCGGTTCCCCAGTTGGCAGGAACCTCAGACTGCGCTGAAAAAGATACCTGCTGAGCGAACAGCGGTACATCCGGCTCCGCGGACAAAACATTGTCCTCCTCCCGCAGCACATCGGCTGCCCTGCGCGCGTCAGACGAACCTGCAAACTGAAGAATATAGCAGCCTTCCTGATCCCGGATCGCAGAAACCGCGCCGTATTTTTCGGGATCCAGCACCCCGCCCCTGGTCATAACGATCAGGCGTCCATTGACATAGGGATCTTTCTGTGCCTGCTGCTGCGTCACAGACCTGTCGTAAGCATCCGTCATCCCGATCAGCTCCGCCTTGAACTGATCGTCAGTCAGGGCAGGAATCGTATCAGCGCTCACATGGTATGGAAAGCACAGGGCTGTATAAAGCAGTATGATAAGCCAAAGGCTGAACATCCATACGCCCCTGAATCTGTCCCTTCCGTACAAAGACGGGAAGCCTTTCTCCCCCTTATGAGCCATCCTTCTTCTGTCATAATATTCCATGAATGTATTTACCCTCTCCCTTTTTCAGAAACTGTTCAGAAAAACTTCTCATAAAGACAAGCAGGATGAAAAGCCATTCCCGAACAGATCCTTACTTCTGCTCTTTCTTCCGGAGCAGGTCCTCCAGCACCGCCCGGGGAGGAATCTCCGGATACTGGCACAGTGACAGATAGTTCCACCGGTGCATCACCCGGAATGGAATAATGGTATAATTCTGCAGCCTGCCCTGTTCCCCGGAGATCGCGGAATGGAAGAACTTCGTCACATGATGTCCGCCATTCTTCTTTACCCGCTCCAGAATCGTCTTCATGTCATAAAAATCGCAGAAGCTTTCGCTCTCATCCGGGCAGATATAACGTTCCGCATACTGCCTGACCAGCCTGACAGCGTCTGAATCCAGGTCTGTCAGTTTCCTCTGATCCGCGTCCAGATAGAGATTGACCACCGTACCGTTTTCATCAAACAGATCAATGCGGAAATACGCGCTGAGCACATATTCCTCCGCCATGGCAATCCCCTGGATCTGCTTCTCGCTCGACCTTTGGCCAAGCTCCTTCACGATCGTCAGGAACGCAGCCTTATCCCCCTGACGGGTGATAAACTGAATATCCGTATTAAACAAAACGCCATTGATCAACAGTTCCCCCTGCATCCTGCCGGCTGCCTCCGCCCTTCTTGCAAGCCTGAGGAATGCCGTATTCTCCGCGAGGTACTGTTCATTGGAACGCTTCTGCGCCGACTCCAGGTCATCGATCTTCACGGAATGCAGAAACCTCAGGTAGGCTTCATTCCCATACAGGAAATGGATCTCCCCGCCATCCGTCGTCTCCAGCACAGTGATGGGAAGCCGGTTCTTCTCCTGCAGAAGCTCTTCTTCCATCGGCGTGGGGCTTAACATATTGATCTTCCCAATCCTGGAATAATACTTGCGCCGCGCCGGCGTCTCCAGGATCTTTACCCCTTCCGCGTCAGTCTTAAAATAATTCCCCTCCGGGCTTCGGATCAGACGCTCCGGGCGTCCAAACAAAAAGCCCTGCAGCTTTTCACATCCGATCTCAACCAGGAAGTCATACTGTTCCTTCGTCTCCACGCCCTCTGCAAGCGTCTGCATCCCCAGGCGCTTGGCCATGTTGACAACCGACGCAACAATGATCCTTGTACGGGGGTTCTCCGGAAGCTGCTTCAAAAAGGACATATCGATCTTCAGGACATCAAAATGATACATCTGAAGATTGTTCAAAGAGCTGTATCCCGATCCAAAATCATCCATCCAGATCTGATATCCCATCTCCCGGAACTTGTCAATGATGCTGGCCAGGAATTCTTCCCCTTCCGTGACCGCACTCTCAGTGATCTCAATGTGGAGCAGCCGCCTCGGGATATCATACTCCTCCCTGCACTTTTCGATCTCCCGGATCACATCCATCATCTGAAAGTCAACCCGGGACAAATTGACTGAAACAGGGACAACCTGCCACGCATTGTCGATCGCATAACGCAGATCCTTGCACACCATACGGATAATATGCAGATCCAGCTTATGGATCAGAGTCTCCTGCTCAAACAGTGGGATGAATATCCCAGGCGAGATCATGCCATAACGCTTGTCGATCCAGCGGGCCAGAGCTTCATATCCGCAGCACTCACCGGTCAGTACACGGATCTCCGGCTGGTAGAAGGGCTGTATATCCCCTCTGTCCAATGCCTCTTCAAAATTGCTTACAAGATACTCCTGAAACCTCAGTTCCTTGGAGACCTGTTCATCAAACACCTGAAACGATTCTTTATGCCGCTCTGCATAGAAGCATGCCTGACGGGCACGGTCCATGGTCTCAAAGGGATCCGCCGGCGCTTCACATTCAGCAATCCCTGCCTTCAGGGAGATACGGTCGCCCCGGGGAATATGATTCATCTTGTTCTGAAGCCCATGAAGCCCTTCCTTTACTTTCTCCGGATCCATCCCGGGAATCATGAATACAAAATGATGAGAACTCTCCCGCGCAGCATATGCACAGGGAAGCATCTCCAGGACGCCCTGAGCGACAGCTTGCAGGAATCTGTTGCCATGTTCATAGCCATAACGCACATTGAGCATCTTGAACATAGGAATGCTCATGTAAACCATGCAGCCATGCCTGCACTTTCCGGAATACCCTGCCTGGAGATAATGGATGATCCCATCCATTGTAAGCAGTCCGGTCAGCTCATCTCTCTCATAGCTGCTGTCTATTTGATTCATCACAGACATAGGGGGTGCCTCCATGATTGAAAACGGTTGACAGAAGCTTTCTCTTTCATCATTCTCCACACCGTCAGTCAGCTATGATCAGTATAGCTGATTTTCCGATAAAATAATACTCGTATTTGCACTGTCATTTCCACTCTGTTTTGTTTATTTTCCATACATGTAACTGTTCAGAACCTGTTCTGAACAGTTACCCATACATTACACATATCGCGCCTTCTTTGTCTGTACGGCGCCAGCTCATTCCCTTTTCCCGAAGACGCTCCAGCATCTCCCTGGCCGGGTGTCCATACCTGTTGTTCTTCCCGCAGGAAATCAGGACAAGATCCGGATTTATCATTTCAAGCATGGCCAAAGACGTTGCATTCCTGCTCCCGTGATGCCCTGCGACCAGTAAAACGGTTTCCGTTTTTCCCTTTCCTTCCTCTCCCTCCTGAAACAGACCTGCTTCCCTCCAGTCTCTGACAAAACGCTCCTCTCCTTCCTTCTCCAGGTCGCCGGGAAGCAGGATCCGAAGGCCGGGAAGATGCACCAGCATCACGATGCAGTCCTCATTCGCATTTCCCGTCAGGCGGGCAGGGGACGGGTGCAGAATAACCAATTCCATGCCACCCTCTGAAAACCTTGCTCCCTCCTCCACACATCCGACCGCAATCCCCTGCTGCAGAGCCTTTGACACGATCCCATCCATCCTGGCATCCTGCCTGGGGAGCCGGGGCAGCAGGATCTCGCCGATCGTCACATCAGAAGCATTCTTCCCTGACAGGTCCTTGTCGTAGAGAGAAAGCATCTGCTCCAAACCATTGATGTGATCCATGTCCCCATGGGACAGAAAAACCATATCTACGCGCCTGATGCCATAATACTTCAGCGTGGAACCAATCCGGTATCTCCAGACATCACTGACGGAACTTGAGCCCGCGTCAAACAGGTACGCATGCCCTCTGTGCTCGATCAGGTTACAGCTTCCCTGCCCAATGTCCAGACAGGTAAACCGAAAAATGGGACGTTCTCTCAGCCCGATCAACAGCGCCAGGAAACAGAGCAGGACTCCAAATATCACACGTATTTTTACCAGCGGGCTCAGTGAAGGCAGCCGGACATGATGCCGGGGGGACGGAACAGGTTCAGCAGTTTGGAAGCGGCGGGAAAAATGTATGGCATCCATTCTGACAATGACCATCACAAAAGCACACACAATCCCATAATATGCCAGTACCTGCCAAAGTCCCGGCCTTCCCAGGATCAGGACGCTGAATGGAAGCTTCCTCTCCGCCATGCATGCATAACGAAGCACCGCAAGAAGGACTCTGCCCGGCCAGGCAAACACCTTTGCCGCACCCAGGAACATAGCCTGGCCGGTCTGAAAAAACAGATATCCCAACATGCTCCCGGCCAGGCTGAAGCATAATGTCAGCATCACCAGTACAACCATGACAGGATACATCAGAAATGTATAAGGAGTCGTCTGGTAAAAAAACCACAGGACGGCCGGCAGGGAACCAATATAAAGGCTGAAGGATCCTGCCAGCGAACGATGCCAGGAAAAACGGGGCCTGAGGATCCTCGAAAAAGCAGGCGTTACATATTCGGAAGACAGGATACAGACGCATGACAGGACGAACGAACTGTCCCATAGCGCGGCCGGCTGCCTGAAAAGGATCCATACCGCCGCCACGGACAGGGCACTCAGAGAATCCTGCGTCCTGCCATAGACCTGTGCCCCCAGCCAGATCAAAAACACTGCCAATGCCCTTTGCGATGAAACCGAAAAACCGGTCAGGAACACGTAGCACAGCGCCAGGACAAATGCGGCCGCGCCGGCAGCCGCAAAGGGAAGCCGCCGTCCCCTGAGAAAACGGTAAACCGCCATGCCGATCAGCGAAATATGGAGGCTGGATACGCATACGAGCCAGGACAGGCCGCCGTCCCGAAACAGCTGCTTCTTTCCACTGTCCATCCCTGAGCCGTCTCCAAGCACAAAGGCAGCGATCTGGGCCGCATCCTCCCTGCCGAAAACATCCGCAAGTCCCCTCTGCATACCGATCCGAAGATCGGCAAGTGCGTTACGGAACTGATCGTAAAGGCTGAAAGAAGGACTTTCCTTTCCCTTCAGCCCGGCCTCACTCATTTTCAAAACGATGTGCCGCGCAATGCAGTACCTTCTGTTGTCAAACTGTCCGGGATTGGCAGCGCACTCCGGCTGTGTGCACTTCCCATGCAGGATAATCCGCTCCCCGATCCGAAGCGATTCAAAAAGGGGAGTCTGATCCGCCTCTCCTGCAGCGTTTTCCCAAAGGCCATCCTCTTTCTGCGTCCCATACATCAGCTCATTGTGATCCTGCGCATCCGGCAAATGCACCTGCATCCGGTCTCTGTCAGAAAGCGACCGGTTCAAAGATCTCACGACCGATTCCATCAGGGGAGATGCATGTTCCGCCTGCAAAAAAGAAAGCCGGTCCAGCGTGATCCTGTAACCATTCACTGTGCATTCCCTGTTCACTACAATCCCGCTGACGGTCAGCCTCCTCCCGTCTGCAATCCCGAACCTTTCCCCCCTGAGATCAATCATGCCAAGTCCATTGCCTGTAAGGATCAGACAGATGAGGGTCAGCGCAGCCAGGAAAAGCGGCCGCCTCAGGAAGGTTCTGCATGCCCAAACCCGGATTCCCTGCCATACGCCGGACCGATTCCCTGTACCTGTTCTGTTCCTTGTACAAATATTGTTCCCTGTATGAATACCGTTCCCTGTACGACCGATATTCCTTGGTTGAATGCTGTTTCTTGTCCGAATGATGATCCCCCTCCTTCGGTTCTGTCCTGATGAAGAAACGGCAGTTTCCTGAATCACATTCTATAAGGAAAGAAAGCATAGAGGAAAACGAAACCCGGCGGACGGATTCATTTTCAGCGAAGTCAATGAATCCCATCCGCCGGATCCCGGTCAGATCTTATGATGTTTTAGTGATATCCCACCCAATGCGGCATTCCATATCGATAAACGACACTATCCCGTACCCGCCTCCGCTGGTACAGCTCCCGCCTCAGGTGCCGCTGCCTCCGCCAA
>ODAI012903897.1_pt1 | contig 12477 bp, 28 predicted proteins | sample 1539321 | NCBI WGS metagenome assembly ODAI01 (sample SAMN02144231, study PRJEB22623) | gut metagenome | biome: sheep rumen | host: Ovis aries | place: New Zealand
AACAATCAGAAATGAAAGGGACAATTTTATGGGAAACATTGATGCAAATGCGCTTGTGGGTGGAGTTGTGGCCATTGTGGTGGCGGTTGTCGGTTCGCAATGGTTTTCGGCATGGGTTCAATCACACAATTCCACCGGGATCAGAAACGCAATTGATGAATTAAAAAAAGATGTAACCAATCTGAAGGCAGACCATGCACAGCGTGAAGCCAAGAATGTGCGGCGGAGGATTCTGCGCTTTAATGATGAATTACTCAATAACGTTGATCATAGCAAGGAATACTTTGATGATGTGATTGGCGATATAACAGACTATCGGCGTTATTGCGAAAAAAACCCGGATTTCTTGAATGGGAAGGCAACGCTTGCCATTGAGAACATTGAGCGGGTTTATCGCAAATGCATGGAAGAACATAAATTTTTATAAGCGTTTTGGTAGGACGCTATGACGGTGCCGGTGCTAATCCTCCCACCGGTACAAAGAAAGGGCGGCTTTTATGCCGTCCTTTTTTTTATGGATAAATAAACGATGCAAGCGCCGGATTCGGTTAGTGTTCGTTTAACTGTCTGAAGGCAGGGGTGCATGTGCGTAAAACGAACAACAGAATCAAATGATGCCGTTTTATTACCACCGTAATTTATATCAATCACAACCCGTTGTGCATCCGGTTCATCGGGATCATCAAACAGGTAAATCTTATTTATGCATTTATCAATAAGGTAGGCTTGCATTCCTGTGCTTGTTTTATTTGCGCTTCTTACAGCCCGAAGGAAGGCTTTTATTTGTTCTGCGGTGAATTGGGTATCCGTTGTCTTTTCACGCTCTATATCGGTTTCTATTTGAGCCTTACGCCCTTCTAATTCAGTAAGCCGGTTTTGTGTTGTTTCAGACCATATGCCTGCCTCAATCGCACGCATAATATTGTTTAGTTTCTTTACCGTTGTCGCATGTTCTTGGTAGAGAATTTTGAGCGTGGTGTTTTCGTGTTCTTGGGTTTGGTAATCAACTACACGGGCGGCAAGTGAATCAATGAATTCATCGGTTAGAATCTCATTGTTTACGATTTTAATTATTTCCTGTTCAATCCAGTGCTTGGGCACGCGCTTCTTTTTGCACCCATTACGAAATGGGGTTTTCTGCCCGTTGCACGTATAGTATTTGTATATTTCGCCGCTCTTGGATCGGACGCTTTCACCCGTCATATGTTCGCCACAGTGACCGCAGAACAGTTTTCCGGCAAGTAAGTACAATTCACCGCCTTCCGGTGCTTTCCGTTTCCGGGTAAATGATCGCTTTTTGATTTCAGCTTGAACCGCATCAAATAATTCACGCGAAACAATGGGCGGTATTGCATCCGGCGCATAAATATCCTTGTACCTGTAAATGCCGATATATTTTTCATTTCTCAATATGTTGCGCAAACTGTTCTTATTGAAAGCCTTGCCCTGAGCGGTGCGCAATCCGTCCTTATTCAGATCATCAACTATTTGCATGTAAGGCTTGCCGCTTGCGTATTCGCTGAAGATACGCGCCACAATTGGGGCGGTGTATTCATCAATTTCATACCGGCCATTTTCGCCACGTTTATAGCCGTAAGTTGGTTGTGATAATACTTTGAATTCAAGTGCGGAATCATACAGCCCACGCTTTACATTTTCGGCAAGGTTTGCGCTGTAATATTCTGCCAATGATTCCATAAGCCCCTCTAAAATTATGCCTTCCGGCGAATCACTAATATTTTCCATTGCGGAATAGATGCGCACGCCGTTTTTTGTGAGCTTGTGGCGGTACATGGCGGCATCATAGCGATTGCGGGCAAACCTGTCCAACTTCCAAACAATCACAGCTTGAAAGGCACCGTTTTCGGAATCTTTGATCATTTGTTGAAAGGCGGGGCGCTTATCTGTTTTTCCGGTCAATGCTGAATCTGTATATTCTTTGATGATCGTGAACCCATTGGCATCCGCATACCGCCGGCATTCACGCAATTGGCCGGCAATGCTTTCTTCCCGTTGGTTTGAAGATGAATAGCGGGCGTAAATTACGGCGTTCATGATTGCACCCCGTCCATACGGTCAAAAATGTATTGAACCTTTACGCCAATGGCGGCGCAATATCTTGATAGGGTGTTGGCGTATATTTTCCTTTGCCCGGTTTCCCAATAATGAACCGCCGGAACGGAAACGCCCAAAGATTCGGCAACGTTGTCAATGCTGATTCGTTTTTCTTTTCTAACAATGCGCATTGTTGCGCCTAATTGTTCATCAAATTGTTTTGTCATGGTTGGGGGTTCCTTTCACTTTCAGTTTAACCGAACGTTAAGAAAATGCAATTTTAGGTATTGACACTTAACGGCGTGTTAAGTAAAATGAGCATGTATTTACTTAACACCTTGTTAAACAAGAGCCGCAATAAGCCGGCCGGAAAGGATGAAAACATGGCAAGCATTGAATTCCTCACAAAAAGAGTTGAAGGCAAAAAGGCAGAGTTAAAGAAGCTCACAGCCAAGATGGAGCGCATTGAAAAGGCGCAGGCAACCAATTGGGAAGTAAACCCGTACTACTATCACGAGAGTGATTTGAGAAGCACCGCCAAGCAGATCGCACAGGCAGAACAGGCGCTTGCAGATTACACCGCAAAGCTTGAAGCAGAACAGGAAAAGGCAAACAGCCGGAACGTTACAGTGATCATTGAATTCCTTGAAAATTGGAAGCAAAACATGCGCGACTTCTACGCCGATGAATTTGCGAAATACCCGGAAGCGTATGCAGAACACCGCAAGTACATTGATGAATTAGATGCAATGTACACATGGAACATGCCGCGCGATGAATACAAGAAATTAAGAGAACAGGAAAAGCGTGCCAACGCGTTACATGCAAACCGGTGGGGGCACTTGTTCCCTTACATTTCCCGGAAACGGAACCGCGAAACAGAAACCTATACATTCACATTCAAAACGGAAGAATTTGAAAAGGAAATCAAGCGGGAAGCGGAACGAAAATACGATGACATTATTGAAAGAACGCAGGCCATTGTTGGAACAATCACAGATGCAAGCGCGCTGAAGGTTGGCCACAAGGGAAACCTTGACGGAATCATCATCGGAACCAAGGGCAAGGCAAAGGTTCAGACCATCGGCGCAGGCGGCTACAACATTCAGTGCTTCCATTTCCGCACACTGATTCATGAACTCTAAGCAAAGCACCAACGGCACGCGGGGCGCCGATAAGCCCCGCACACATACCGCAATAAGACGGTGAAAGGAGAAAAAGAAATGAAAGAAACAAAGATTTACCGGATCAGTTACAACAATCAGAAGGATGCCTATGAAACATACTTTTACATCGGCAACAAGCGGTGCCCGAATTGGGATGATTTCAAGCAGGAATCAACATTCGGTTTTGTCCAGGCATGGAACGCAGAACGCAAGGAACCGACAGAAGCAAAAGATTATCTGCATTACAGAGTTTTGGCAGGAATCAGAAGGGCGCAGGAGTTCGGATATAAGATTGAATTCATTGACAGACCGGAACAGTGACGAATCACGGTGAGGCGATAACACCGGAAAAACACTATTTCAGAAAGGGGGTGAATAGATGGAAAACGTTACGTTGAACGTGAGAGCATTGGCGGCCATGAAAGGCGTAAGCATTACACGGCTTGCAGAGCTTTGCGGGATCAATCCCAACCACCTAAAACAGGTTAGTGCCGGGAATGTAAAAATGACCGCAGAAGACTTGCACAGCCTTGCAAAGTTTACCGGAATTCCGTCCGACAATATCCGCGCAGTGTAGCAGTTTTATTTTGCTTGGAAGGTTAACGCTATGTTAACAGAATCAGAGATTCAAGAACTTATCAGCATCGTTTTGGAAGACATGAAAAAAGAAGCGGTTGCCGCCGCTTCCAAAGAAAGGAATGAAGAACATGAGAGAACACACACATTGCAACACCCTTCTTAACAAGAATAGCACACACGGAATTCTGTTTGATTACACAATCGGCGATGATTGGCAGACCTTTGGCGCCTATGCATTCATTGCCGGAACGTGCGCCGTTATGGCATCGCTTGGCATTTATATGCTTGCCGTGTACGTGCTTTGAAAGGAAGGAACCCAACAGATGGAAATGATTCTAATTGCATTGGTTATAGGATTCGCCGGCGGTGCGCTTGGTGCATTGGTTGCGATTGATGCCAAGACAGCCGACATTACCACAACACTCAAAACCTTATACAAGCTTCAGACCGACATTGAAAGCCGGTTGGAGAAGAATGAACAGCGCGCAAGCCTGTTAAATGACGCCGTGCGGATCATCGCACAGGAACAGGAAACAAACCGGGCAAAACTGTGGGGCAGTATCAATATGCTATGGCAGACCACCGACAGCCTAAAAGCACCAAAAGAACCCGCACAGGAGCCGGAACATGAAGAACAGGGAAACACACAGCCGGAACCGGAACAACCCGCAGAACAGCCGGAAACAAAGCCAAAACAGGCAAAGACCAAGGCAAAGAAGAAAGCGGAAGGTGAAAGCAATGAATAACGTAAGCACGGACGCATTAGCTGATGCGCATTATGCCGGAAGTAACCCGGAATATTACGTTGGTGAAGATGAACCGGAAACCGCGCTTGATGATGATTTAGAAGCCCTTGGCAACCGTGTGCATGATGCTTGGATGGTTGCCCATCGGATTAAGGATTTGCACAGAATTCGCCGGATAAACGGCGTAATAGATGCGCTTTGTGATGTTGAAGACATGATTGAAAAACTGAAGGGAGAAAGATACTAATGCCAAGTCTGAAATACTACGGCATCCGCGTCAATGAATGGACGCCGGCAAGGAAGTGCGAATTGAACGCACGCGAAATGCGCCGAAAGGTTACAGAATTCAATGACCTTTATGGCAGTGACGATAATCACACCTATTACATCGTTAGCGGAATGCAGGGCTACAAACTGACCCGGAATCTTAAAGAAATCAGATCACAGATTGAGCATGATGAAAGCCTTGCAAAACGTGAGCTTGAAACCGTATCAAAGCGGCGCCGGAAACTTGAACGCATGGAGAAGGCGCGCCGATTTGGGAGATTGGTATGATTTGCCGCGCCAACGTTCAGAACGTGCCGGCATATGCCGAAAAACGCCGGTACATTGTTGCAACCCTGTGCGGCCGGGAACTGTGGTTTTGGGCGGCATGGGATGACAAGGAAAAGGCAAGGATTGCGATGGACAACGCAAACGATAACACCCTTGTGATTTTAGAGAATGAGGAAATCGAACATGAATGATATTGAATACAGCAAGATGCAGGGCGTGCGCCGTTCAGACCTGTGGCTCATGAAGAAATCAGCGGCGCATTACAAGTGGCACATTGAAAACCCGGAAGAACCCACGCCGGCGCTTATCTTTGGGCAGGCTTATCACAAATACGTTCTTGAACCGGAAACATTCTTTGAAGAATTCTATGTGTTGCCGGAAGTGAACAGGAGAACCAAGGAAGGCAGAGCCATTATTGAAGCCGTACAAGCTGAAAATGAAGGCAAAACAGCCATTGACGGGGAATCATTCAGAACCATCGAAAACATGCGCACAGCGCTTGAAAACAGCCCCGAAACAGCGTCCTATATTGACGCAATCAGAACCGGCAAAGCACGCACGGAAGTGCCCTTTGTTTGGGAAGATGATGAAACCGGCGAATTGTGCAAGTGCAAGGCCGACATGATCATTGATGAATCGGCGGAAATCATTGATTTAAAAAGCGCCCTTTCCTGTGAAGATGGAGCGTTTGAGAGAAGCTCAAAAAAATTCGGTTATGACTACCAAGCCGGATTCTATACGGAAGGCATTGATAAATGCACTCTTGAGAAACACACATTCACATTCATTGCACAGGAGAAAACGCCGCCGTATGTGCCGCGTGTTTATCCGGCGGGCGAAGGATTCATTGAAGACGGGCGCGCAGAATTTCACACACTTCTTCGCCGGCTTCACAGGTGTAACGAATCCGGTGAATGGCCGGGTTATGAAGAATGCGAACTGATTGGCGGGGGTTACTGATATGAATGAATCTTTCTTTGATAAATACCCATCATATCAAGACTATGCGAACAACTACCTTGGAGCATGGAGCTTTGAGGATGGGGATGAAGTGTTGACCATTGCCGACATTGTAGAAAGCGAAATGTATGACACAAACACACGGCAGATGAAGAAAGAAATGTGCATTAAATTCCGGGAAAAAGATTTGCCGATGGTATTGAGCGCAAAAACGAATTTCCGGGCACTGGAATACGTTACCGGAACAAACAAATGGCATGAATGGCTTGGCAAGCGTGTCATTGTTGGGCAACGCCTTGAAAAGGTAAAGGGCAAGCCGCAGATGTGCCTGCGGATCATCCCGGAAAAGCCCAAGGAAGAAACCAAGGAACCGGCAACACCGGAACAGATTGCCTGCATCAAAGCGCTGATTGATGAAGGCACCATAACCAATGCCGCCGCAATGCTGAATTATTACAAGCTCAAAACCGTTGAAGAATTCAGCCGGGCAGACGCAAAGAATCTGATTGCACAGAAAACGGGGGAATTGATTGAATGAGCGTTTCTTATATCTTCACCGTGCCGGGAGAGCCACGCGGGAAACAGCGCCCGCGTGCAACCCGGCAGGGGCACATGTACACACCCAAGGAAACGGTTATTTATGAGAACCTTGTAAAACATGAATTCATCAGCAAATACCCCAACGCGGAACCGTTGCCCGGTGCGGTGATGCTGAAGATTTGCGCAGAGTATCCAATACCGGAATCGTGGAGTAAGAAAAAGAAAATCGAAGCCGTTGATATGGCGGTATTTCCGAAAAAACCGGATTGGGACAACGTTGGCAAGATCGTTTCCGATGCATTGAACGGGATCGCATACGCAGATGATGCACAAGTATTTCTTGCGGTGGTTATGAAACGATATTCAACCCGTCCAAGGCTCACAGTATCAATTGAAATAATGAAGGAAGGGGAAGGCATAAATGGCATCAATCAATAAGGTAATTCTCACAGGCCGTTTAACAAAAGATGTTGAAGTGAGAAAAACACAATCCGGCCATTCCGTTGCACAGTTCAACATTGCGGTAGACCGTAACACAAAGGAAGGCGGCACAGATTTCATCAGATGCACCGCTTGGCGGCATGACGCTGATTTCCTTGCCAACTATGGCGATAAGGGGCGCATGATTGCCATTTCCGGGCACATTCGCACCGGCTCATATGAGAGAGAAGGACAGACGCATTACACGTTTGATATTGATTGCGAACAGGTTGCCATGATGGACAGCCGGAAACAGGAAACCGCACCGGCACCGGATGCACCACAGGAGCCGGCAAAACCCGCACCCGTTGGGAAGGATGATTTGCCATTCTAATGCATCTTCATCGTTACCTTGATTTGAATGTTGGCAAGCTTGCGCGCATCTGTACCAAGTACGGAACCGGGTTCATCTTTGCGGGCGTGATCACTAAAAACACCGGTTTGGAAATCAGACAAATAACGCACAAGCACCCGGCACGCATTGAGGTGCTTGATATATCACCTTCATTCTATGGCGGCGATATAGTAAGAATCCAAGGCCATGAAAGCGGGAAGGAATGGATTCCAAGAGAATTAGAAACAAAGCCCTTTGATGATATTCCATTAGAGCATTATCAAGCCCTTGCCGACACGATTGCCAAGCAGTGCGCCGAATCCCTAAAGCAATCCATTATTGTTAGCAGAACCGCACCAAAAGCCGCCACAAGACAGGCCGCAGATTATGAAGCCAGGCAATGCGTTCAATTCTTCCTATCAGATCAATTTGCCGTGATTATGCCGCAGGCAGATGGGGCTGACATTGTGCGCTTGATTTACAAGCGTGTCAATCAGATATGCCCGCCGCATAAGGTGGATAACAGCCGTGATTGATTCCGGGTTTATCAAGTTGCACCGCAGTTTCTTGCAGTGGGAATGGCATGATGATCCTGTTAGGGTTTCCGTGTTTATCCATTGCCTACTGTTAGCGAATTGGGAGCCAAAGCGTTGGCACGGCATAACCATTGAACGCGGCACCTTCATAACAAGTGCGGGGAAATTGGCAACAATCTGCGGCGTTTCCCGCCCCACGGTTATGAAGTCATTAAAACGATTAGAACAAACCGGCGAATTGAAAATAAGAACCTCAAAACAGGGCACAAAAATCACAGTCATAAATTACGCAAAATATCAGATATTAGGCGGAAATTCTGAAACGGTTGTAAAACCTGTTAACAACAAGGTTAACAACAAGGTTTACAACAAAGTTAACAACAAGGTTTACACTACTAAGAATATAAAGAAAGAAAGAAGTAAAGAATATATAGATATAGTCCAATTTCTCAATTCAGTAACAGGGCAACATTACCGCCCAAGCAGTGCCAAAACCAAACGCCTAATTGATGCCCGGATGAATGAAGGTTACAAGGTGGATGATTTTAAAACCGTAATAACAAAGAAAACCAATGAATGGAAAGGCACCAAGATGGAAACCTACCTAAGACCGGAAACGTTATTCGGTACAAAATTTGAAGCCTACTTAAACCAATCAGAAACCCACAACGGAAAGGAACAGATGCCAAGCTATTGGAACCCGGAACCGATACGAAACACGGATCAGAAACCGGCAACCAAGGAAGAAATTGAACAGGTAAAGAAACTATTACAGAAAGGAAAGTAACCAATGACAGGATTGGAATGCTTGAAAGAAGAAATGCTTAAACGCGGATGCAGTAAAGCGTTGACCGAATCCAAGGCGGTTGGTGTTGTGCTTGAAATCGTGGCAGATGGCGGCACGGTATACACCGACACAAGAGAAGCGGAAGAAAAGCTTAATGCACTGCGCAGAGAAATAGAACAGTATGAAGTCAGTTGCAATAATCCGGCAGGAAATCAAGGAGGCAGACCATGAGTGACCTTATCAGCAGAGACAAAGCGGTAGCCGCTGTTCTTGGGACATCGATTGAATATCAACTCATTTATGGCAAGAAAGAACCAAAAGAGGGATTTGTTAGGTCGCTTATCAAGAGCCTTGCAAACATACCGCAAGAGGAAACGGAACGAAAGCACGGGAAGTGGATTCCGGACAAAAGCGGAAACTCGTATTGGATTTGTACAGAATGCGGTTTTCCGTCAGAAGCTTCAGGCGCATTCGCACTTTACCATTATTGCCCGAACTGCGGTGCATATATGAGAGGTAAAAGTGATGAGTGACGTTATTAGCAGACAGGATGCAATACTCGCTTTACTTGAAAAAGGGCAACGGTCGAGAAGGTATAAACTTGGTGAAATTTGGGAACTGAATTTTGATGAGATACGCGAGGCGATAGCAACTGTTCCATCCGCGCAGTCAGAAGAAGTAATCCCACACAGAAATTACAAGTATTTGTCAGATTATTGGTGCGAATGTGGGTGGCATCTTGGAAAGAAGGGCGAAGTGAAATACTGTTCCGAGTGCGGAAGGAAGGTGAATTGGGGTGAGTGACTTAATCAATAGAGAAGAAGCGATTGATACACTCAACATTGGTGCGGAATTATTGAGACGTGTATTAGATGACATGGATATTGTTGGTGCCGAACGTGCAAAATATGAATGGGGATTGGGATTGATTGAATCGTATATCTCCGATATGGAAGAGTTGCCATCAGCAGAACCTCAGTGGATTCCAATAAGTGAGAAATTGCCCGACGCACTAGATAGTGTTCTTGTTACAAGCACTGGTGGACATGTTTACATAAGTTACATAGTACACGGTGAGTTCGAGTATGGCGGGGAAGTTATAGCATGGATGCCGTTGCCGAAACCGTACGAGGTGGAACAATGATTGAACCGATGCATTTATATTCCGAAGAAAAGAAGCGTATGCAAGAAGTCGAAAAACAGGGATTATCCGTTATGACTTGTAATAACTGGTTGTGCCCGTTCAACAATGACGGATATTGTGTAGAACCAACAAAAGGTGATATTTGCAGTATTTATGGAGATGAAGGTTTCAATAAGTATTTGGGCGTTGTCTATGACGAAAGCCATTCAGATGAAGTCAGAGAGTCTGCGAGACAGTACATGATTGCGAGGTGGGGTAAAAATTACAAGGCTGATTGATGCTTCGGCAGGATATCGAGGAGGCGAGCCATGATTCAGATTGATATGGATATGCCTAAAACATGCGGAGATTGTCCTTTGTCTGACCCCGAAATGTACTGCAAACTGTCAGGACTAGATATTGCGGCATTTAACAGAAAACGCGATGATTGTCCCTTGAAGGAAGTCAAGCACGGGAAGTGGATTTATGTTTATAAAAAAGTGCCAGTGTTTAATTATCAATGCTCTGAATGTGGGGCGAGGTCAATTTTGTTTGAAAATTTCTGTTCTTACTGCGGAGCAGATATGAGAGGTAACTAATCAGATGTATAAGGTTGAATTTATCGAATCATATATCAAAGTCGGAAACGATTACCAATGGAACGACAACCACGGCGAGTTAATCCGATGCAAGGATTGCAAGTTTTATGGCGTGTGCGTTCTTTCCAATTCCGAAGATGGTTTTTGTGCATGGGCAAAGCCGAAGGAGATTGAACAATGAAAGAATACGTTGAAGAATACATTATTCCGGTTATTCCGGCTGATAAAAAAGGTAAAAATATCAAGTTTGATTTTATGAATGCAAAGCGTCTGATACGGTGCGAGGACTGCGCGAGGAATCCAATAGACGGGAATGCAAGAACAATCTGCCCGTGCCCGATGGATCGTTATATGGGTGATGAAGGTTATTGTTCCAAGGCAGAACCGAAATGATTGAACAATTGAACCTGTTTGAAGAACCTACACCGGAACCAATGCCGGCAGAACCAAAACCCCACCCATTAGCCGGAACATGGTGGCGCCCTATATCAGAATACAGATATAACGAGAACGGGCGCGATTCCGGTTGGGTGAAGGTAACAAACAAATACATTGCTTGCATCAGCTTCAGCGAATTGAAAAGCCGGCTATTTGCCGAATACTTCAGTGAATACAAAGGCAACTTTTATTCAAGCGGTGGTTATTGGATCACCGAAGAAGATTTGCGCATGTACTTTGAACAGATTGAAATGCCGGAATGGTTTAAACGATGGGAATGAAAGGAAGGTGAACCCATGACATTGATTAGGAATCTGAAAGCATTTGTTTCAACAAAGAAAGAGCCGCTTAGAAAAAGCCGGGCGTTGGTACATTTCACTTCTGATAATCTTGGGGAAACGCTAAGTGTTATGGCGGAAGGCGTACAGATAACAATGAAGTACGGCGAAATTGAAAGAATGGTAGAGCGTGAACGTGCAAAGCACTACACCGATGGGCATTGGATCATTGACGAAACGGAAGAACCGGATGCATGACCATTGAACAATTAGAACAGTTTCGCGGCATGCGGGCTGAAGTGGTAGCCATTCAGAAAGAAATTGAAACGTACTATAACCCCGTTTCAAGCCCAAACGGACGCACAGACGGCGGGCACGGTTCAACACCCGGCAACCCAACGGAACGCGCCGCAATGCGCGTTATTGAATGCAAGAAAGCCCTTGAAAGCAAAGTTTACGCTATGCAAGAAGCCCTTGCCGCCATTGATGAATGGCTTGACACCGTTGATGATTCCAAGCTTCGGGCAATAATCAGATGGCATTATATTCATGGATTGACTTGGAAACAGACCAACGTGAAGGTTTACGGATACGCAAACCCACACCGGGCACAGAAAAAAGTATTAAGATTTTTTGAAAATTTGCCGGTGTCTAATTTGTCTACTTCCTAATTGGGTTATATATAGAATGGGTTTTGTGGCAGGGAGAACATGAAACCCTTTCTTATATGCCTAATGAAGATGAAATTGAAAAGGAAAGGCGGCTTTCACAGTTATACTCATGCCCATGTTACCAATGCACCGCAGAATGCACAGATTCGCGGCGTTGTGCCCCGTTTCAAGATTGGTATGAAGTGAATACCGCCCTTAATGAAATAGAGCCGCATGACCCCTAAAACAAAGCCATATCGCATAGACCACGGAAAAGCAAAACAGGCATACCAAAAGAACCGCCGCACCGTCCTTGCACAGGCTGAAGTGTGCGCAATCTGTGGGTTGCCAATAGATAAAACGCTACGCTTTCCCGACCCAATGAGCGCAACCGTTGATCACATTGTGCCAATATCCAAAGGCGGGCATCCGAGTGACCCGCAGAACCTACAGCCCGCCCACCTCATATGCAATCAGATGAAAGCGGCAAAGGAAACGATTGAATCAAATAAAAACAAAAAAGGGCACCACCGGGATATAGGGAATAGAGATTTGCCGATTTCACGAGATTGGTTAAACTACTCATGAGCCGTGCCCGGAACAGGCACAGAAAACAGGGGGCATACCCCCCCCGCCGGTGGGCTTTTCTCG
>ODAI013829008.1_pt1 | contig 12477 bp, 16 predicted proteins | sample 1539321 | NCBI WGS metagenome assembly ODAI01 (sample SAMN02144231, study PRJEB22623) | gut metagenome | biome: sheep rumen | host: Ovis aries | place: New Zealand
TATTTAATTATTGGTGACCCCTACGGGAATCGAACCCATGTCTCCGCCGTGAAAGGGCGATGTCTTAACCGCTTGACCAAGGGGCCTTATTAAAGAGCGTTGTAAAACACTCTTTATAAAAAATTGGTGAGCTATCCGCGACTCGAACGCGGGACAACTTGATTAAAAGTCAAGTGCTCTACCACCTGAGCTAATAGCCCATCACCAGTCTGCTTTTAAACAGAACATTATTTATTGTACTATGTTTTATAGCTTTTGTCAATACTTTTTTGCAAAAATGTTCGATTTTTTATTTATTCAACATTTCAAGAACTTCGTTTACATCAATTCCATGTACTTCGCAGGCCTGTTCTAGTGTTTCACCAAGTGCTGCAGGGCAAGATAGGCAATGCATACCGACTTCTAATAAAACATCTGATTTTTCTGGAGCCTGTTCTAAAATGTCTCCAATTATTGTATCTTTGTTAAACATTATTCTTCCTCCTTTAAAATTAAAAGGTTCATTATGGGCAGTTATAAATATAAAAAGGAAGTCAGATGTTGGATGTAGGAAGTCCGACATCTTACCTCTGACCTCCAACCTCATATTTCATATTTATAGCATATATTTTATATGAATAAAATATAAAGTATCAAATTTTAATGAACATTAACAATTTTACCACAAATTTAAAAAAAAGTATAGACAAAATGAAAAAAAGATGGTATATTATGTAACTGCAAGGTGGTGAATGACATAAATAATTTAATTAATTTATTCTTTATAACATTTATTATTAATTTTTTTACATCATTTTATTCAATTTATAATTATTTAAATTTCAAGGTTTTTCAAAAAAAACAAGGAGTTAAATTAAATATAAAACAAGATGAATTACATTTAGAAAAGGAGGATAAAAAATAAAAAGATTTATTTTTCACACTATATTTTTAGCAGTATCGTTTTTAATATTAGCAAAATCTTTTTATCCCATTTTTATTGCCAAAGAACTTATAATTTCATATGGAATTAAACCAGTAGATATTTGTAATCAAAACCAAAAACTTTGGAACATTATAAAATTACTTTATTTAATAACATTCTTTATATCTAATTTAATTTATGGTACTATTATTTATAAAAAAATATTCACTATAAAAAGAGCAAAAAATAGTATTAAAAACGATATTAACGAAAATTCAAATAACTTAAATTTATTAATTGGATTTGATGAAGAAACAAATCAAGATATAGTTTTACAGGAATCAGGGTTATATCAAAATTTTTTAATAACTGGAACAATTGGTAGTGGAAAAACAAGTTCTGCAATGTATCCATTTACAAAACAATTATTAAAATATAATTGTTTAAATCAAGATAAAAAAATAGGTATGCTTGTTTTAGATGTCAAAGGTAATTATTATAATCAAGTTAAAAAATATGCAGAGCAATATGGTTTAATAGATGATTTAATTATTATTGAATTAGGTTCAAATGTTAAATATAATCCTCTAGATAAACCTGATTTAAAGCCTACGGTTTTAGCTAATAGACTTAGAACAATTTTAGAGTTATTTTCTGAAAATAATTCAGAAAGTTATTGGTTGGATAAAGCAGAGCAAGTTTTACAAGAATGTATTAAACTGTGTAGGTGTTATAATGATGGATATGTGACATTTCAGGAAATTCATAAATTAATTACAATTGATGGTTATTATAATGAAAAATTATCTATAGTAAAAGAAATGTTTTTAAATTCTAAATTTAATCAAGAGCAAGTATTTGAGTTAAATAGTGCTTTAGATTTTTTTCAAAAAGAATTTACAAATTTAGATCAAAGAACTTTATCAATATTAAAATCTGAAATTACGAGAATCACTGGTACATTTGTATCAGATTATTCTGTTATGAAAACTTTTTGCCCTAAAAAAGAAGAACTTACTTTTAAAGGATTTGAAGAAGTAATAAAAAAAGGAAAAATAGTTGTACTAAATATGAATGTAGCAGAATACAGGAATTTATCTAAAATTATAGCAGCATATTTAAAACTTGATTTTCAAACAGAAATAATGGTCAATTTATCAAAAGGTATTCAAAAAACGACAGCATTTATATGTGATGAATATGCAGAATATGTAACAAAAACAGACAGTGAATTTTTTTCTTTAAGTAGAGAAGCAAAATGTATAAATATAGTAAGCACTCAAAGTTATTCATCAATTAAAAATACGTTAAAAGATGATACAGCTGTAAAAGTAATATGTCAAAATCTAATAAATAAAATTTGGTTTAGAACAGATGATATTTTAACTATTGAAGAAGCTCAAAAGCAACTAGGTAAAGAAGAAAAAGAGAAAACTTCAAAAAACATTTCTGAAAATGCAAAAGAAACGAAGTATAATTATTTAACTAAATCTTTTATAAATAAAGACTCAAGCATTTCAGAAAGTGTTAATTTATATACTCAAAATGAATATATTTATGATACAAATTTTTTTACACAAGAGTTAGAAACCTTTACGGCAGTTGCTTTTTTATCTGATGGAAATAAAATTCTAAAGCCAAAAAAAATTGGATTATATCCATACTTTAAATATGATTATTAATTAAAAAAAGCGAAATAAGGGTAGTAGAAAAGAAAAATTGCAATTTTAATAATATTTTTTGATTTAAACCCTTAGGAAAGGAACTATAATAAAAATGAAAAAACAAAAAGTAAAATTTTATATAAAAATTATTTTAATATTGGTGGCATTTTTTATATGCTTTACATTAATAAATAATAGCTTTGGAGCAGGTACTCCAAAACTTGTAAGTACGATGGAAAAAGCTTTTGAAAATATTGAATCTTGGATAATGAAACTAGCAACGCCAATGGCAGCCGTCGCAGTAGGATCTGGTCTTTTTATGCAAAAGTTTAGTTTAGGAGATGAAGAAAAAATTAGAACAGGAAAAAAACTTGTAAAAACAGCTTTATTTTCATATGCATTTGTCTTAGCATTAGATTTAGTGCTTGCTGCAATTCAGTCTTTGATATAGGATGTGATAAAAAAGTTGGAAAATACAAGTGAAGTTACAACAAATATTATTAATACAATAAATACAATTTTTAGCAATTTATTTTCTTCAGTTGATAATAGTTTATATGAGGTATTAGATGATTTAATATTTGTAAATAATGATATTTTGAAGGATAAATATTTTAATAATATTTTTGGATTATCTACCAATAATGGTATTTTATTAATAGCAAATTCGCTATTAATTGGTTTTGTGATTTATTATTCAGCAAGGCTTATGATGTCTAATTTTACCTATCAAAGAACAGAAAGTCCAGCACAATTTGTAATTAAATGTGTTATATTTGGAATTTGCATGAATAGCAGTTTTTTTATTATAGAACAAATTATTAATTTAAATTTTAATGTTTGTTCATTGATTAGAAGCATAGGGGAAGATATGTTTCGGGAAAAATATATGTTTTACAGAACTAATTAATGAGATTAATAGAAATTTATCAATGGATACAAGTAATATTAATGTATTTACTTTAGATGGAATTATAAAAGGAACAATAACAGTATCATTATTAAATTTAGTGTTTTCATATTCTTTAAGATATGTGATGATAAAAATATTAATATTACTATCTCCGTTTGCTTTTTTGTCTTTGACAATGGAAAATACAGCACATTTTTTTAAATCATGGTTTAGAAATTTATTTTCACTTCTATTTGTTCAGATAATTGTATCTATTGTATTATTATTACTATTTTCGATGGATTATTCAAAAGCAAATCTTTTAAATAAATTTATTTATATAGGTGGAATTTATGCTCTTATAAGGTCTAACTCAATAGTTAGAGAGCTTTTTGGAGGAATTTCAACGACTGTGCAATCTGGAGTTTCAAAGTTGAAGATAAAATAAGATTGGAGGTGAGAAATAGAAAGTGAGAGGACTTAGGTAGTAGATGAAGTAACTAGCAAGAAAGGAGAGTATGATGAAATTTATTTTTCCACAAAATTATAAATTTAATAAAAAAATATTTGGGTTAATAGATGCACAAACTGCTGTGGTAAGTTCGCTATGGGCTGGAATGATGTATTTAGTAGTGAATTTCATTTTTAAAAGTTTATATGTAAAAATCTTTTCATTTATTGTAACTGTTTTTCCAATTGTTATTTTTAGTATTGTTGGTTTCAATGGAGAAAATATAATTAATGTTGCAATGTATATAATTAAATTCTTAACGAGAAGAAGAATAATGCTTTATGGTAAATAAAGATAGATCAGTAAAAGAACTAATAGGAAAGTATTTTTTTTTAATTGAGAGATATAACACTTTTTTAATAATTAATTAAAAATTGAACATAATATATAAAGATGTAAAGAAATTGTATTGACAATATCTTTATTAAGTAATATAATGATTATTAGAAAGAGGTGATTTATATGGCTCAAACACTAGTTAATTTTCGTATAGATAAAGAGGTAAAAGAAGGTATGGAAAAAATATGCAAAGAGTTAGGAATAAATATGAGTACAGCATTTAATATATTTGCAAAAAAAATGATTCGAGAAAAGAGAATTCCTTTTGAAGTTTCTGTGGATCCTTTTTATTCTGAAAGTAATATAGAAGCTTTAAAAGAATCTATAAAACAATTAGAAGAAGGTAAAGTTGTTAAAAAATCTATTGAATCAATACAGGAGATGGTAGATGAATAATAAGATATTATTTACTGAAAAAGGTTGGGCAGAATATTGTTACTGGCAAACTAAAGATAAGAAAACATTAAAGAAGATAAACCGGATTAATTGCAGATATTGCAAGAAATGGTTTTAATGGTATGGGAAAGCCAGAACCTTTAAAAAATGAATTTAGTGGATTTTGGAGTAGAAGAATTGATGAGAAAAATAGAATTGTATATAGAATAAAAGACTATAACATAGAGATTGTTCAATGTAAAGGTCATTACAATGATAAGTAATAAATGAAAAGGAGATTATAATATATGAATTGTGCAATGTGTGGTATTAAGGCATGTAAAAACAATGAAGAAAATGAAGCAAAAAATTGTCCAAATAATGAAAAAGATAAATTAGAGGAATTAAAAGCTTTTTATGGAACTGAAGAAAATTTTAGAATTTCACAGGTTTCGGCTGAATTTTCAATTCCACAAGGTCTTACAAGAGTAGAAGAAACAATAGAGTTTGCAAAACGCCTTGGATATAAAAAATTAGGTTTAGCATTTTGCAATGCTCTTTCAAATGAAGCAAAAATAATAGAAAAAATATTTAGACATCATGGTTTTGAAGTTGAATCAGTTATTTGTAAAGTGGGTAGTCTTTCTAGAGAAATAGTTAAATTGGAAACAAACAATATACCAATGTGCAATCCAATTGCACAGGCAAAATTTCTAAATGACGCAAAGACCGATTTAAATGTAGTTGTAGGGCTTTGCATAGGTCATGATTCATTATTTTTTAAATATTCAGAAGCACCGGTTACAGTTTTAGCTGTTAAAGATAGAGTTTTGGCTCATAATCCTTTAGGTGCAGTGTATTTATCAGAAAGCGCATATAAGAAAAAGATGTTTCCACCAAAAGAATAGTTTGTAACTTACAAAATCAAAATTTAATCTTGAAATTTTGTAAAAAAATGATATAATTTGTCAAGGTGATGGATATGAAATTAGAACAAAATGACAAATCTATTATGTTCTCTACAACAGAGATTCCAGATATATTTTTATCAAACAATATTGGGAGTGTGCCTGGAGATTACTTAAAAATATATTTATATCTTGTGTATTTATCAAAATATAATATGGATATTAATATAAATGATTTATCTAAAAAACTCGCTCTTTCAATAAATGTAATGAATGAAGGAATGAAATACCTTGAAAAAGAAGGTTTTATATTAAGAAAGCCAACTGGCTTTGTAGTAGTAGATTTACAAGAAAAAACATTACATGATTTATATATTTTAAAAATGCAAAGTAGTCAAGAAAAAATTGCTCAAAATTCAAAAAATAAACAAAGAATTAAATTAATGGAGTATTTGAATAACACATATTTTCAAGGAATAATGGGGCCAACTTGGTATACAGATATTGATACTTGGATGGATAAGTATGGTTTTGATGAACAAGTTATGATTAACCTATTTGATTATTGTTATTCAAAATCCGCACTTCATAAGAATTATGTCCAAGTTGTTGCTGAAAGCTGGGGCTTGAATAAGGTTAAGAATTTAGATGATTTAGAAAATTACTATAGAGAACAAGAAAAACTGATGAAGATAAAAAAAGATATAGCGAAAAAATTGGGAAGAAGAAGCGGTTTAACTCAATATGAAGAAGCATATATTGAAACATGGGTTAACGAATATAAATATGATATGTCAATTATAGAAATTGCATTAAAAAAGACAACATCAAGAGCAAATGCAAATTTTGAATATATTAATAATATAATTAAAGATTGGAATGAAAGAAACTTAAGAACGCCTGCTCAAGTAAGTCAATTTTTAGAACAAAGAAAACAACAAAGCAAAACAACTAAAGAAATAAAAAAACAAGTAAAAAAGGAAAATTTTGAACAAAGAGAATATAGTAATTTAAGTTTTCTTTATGCAAATAAGACATCCGAAAACAATAATGTGTAATATTTAAATAGAAAGGACAGCATATGGCGAATAAAGAGTTAGAAAATATACTTGTTGAATATGAACAAAAACGTAGAGTAGCTGAAAGTAAGTTAGAAAATAGAAAAAAAGAATTATATGAAAAAATTCCAAGATTACAAGAAATAGAAACAGAGATTAATAAAATATCTATTAATAAAACTAAAAGTATTTTATTAAATGAAATGACAGATGAGTTAAAAAGAAAATTTGAAAATAATTTAGAGCTGTTAAAAAAAGAAAAAGAAGATATTTTAAAAAGAGAAAAAATCACAATAGATTATTTAAAGCCAAAGTATGAATGTAATAAATGCAATGATACAGGGTTTATAAATTATAATAATAAAAAAACTGAGATGTGTACTTGTTTAAAACAAAGATTAATAAATATTTCATATAACAAATCTAACTTAAGTAATTTACAAAAAGAAAATTTTGATAATTTTAATGAAAATTTATTTTCAAATGAAGTTAATGAAAAAAAATATAAAATGAATATTTCTCCTAGAGAAAATATTGTAAATATAAAAAAAGCAAGTATAAATTTTGTAAAGAATTTTGAAAATTTAAATACCAGAAACCTATTCTTTACAGGAAATACAGGATTAGGGAAAACGTATATGACAAATTGTATAGCAAATGATCTTATTAAACAAGGAAAAACAGTATTATACCAAACTGCTCCGGTTTTATTAGAAACTATTATTGATAATAAATTTACAAAATACAAAACTACAGATACAAATGATTTTTATAATCAAGTATTAACAGCAGATTTATTAATAATTGATGACTTAGGTACAGAATATCAAAATAGTCTCAAATTAAGTGAATTATTTACTATATTAAATACCAGGGCATTAAATTTAAATAAAAAATTAACTAGAACAATTATTTCAAGTAATTTAAGTATAGAAAAGATTTTTGAAGTTTATGAGGAAAGAATTGGCTCTAGAATAGCTGGTTTTTATGATATATATTATTTTTTCGGAGAAGACTTAAGACTTTGTAAATAGAATTAATAATTATTATTCAATGTGGTTCTCATTATAGAGATAAATAAAATAAAAGTAAGGTTTAACATGCATAACAAAACCTTACTTTTACTTTTTTATTTGATTTCATCTCCAAGAAGTGTTTGAACACTTGATAATTCCGTTTTTAAAGTTGAGTAAGTTGATTGATTGATTCCTTCCGTATAGCCTGCTTCATATGCTGCAATTGTGTTTTTTAAATTTATAATTTTAAATTTATTTGTGGATTTAGAATCATCTTTAAACATATAGATAGGAGTATATTTTGCAGTATTAATTGAAATTTTTCCTGCCTCATTTTTAGTAATATTAAGATTTAAGATAGCAGAACTGCGAGAATACTTTTTTGATTGATCAGCTAAAAAATTTCCTAATGAATATACTATAAAACCATCTTTAGTTGTCCCATCAGATAAAGTAATTTCTCTTTTTTCCATGGGTTGTAATACATGAGGATGATTTCCTATAATAAAATCTGCACCATTTTCAAATAAAAAATTGGCTAAATCTGTTTGTTCATTGTTAGGTGAAGTTTGATATTCTGTTCCCCAATGCATAGAAACACATATTAAATCAGGATTTTGATTTTTAGCGAGTGTAATTTGTTTTTGAATGAGGTCTTTATCAATAATATTAACACAATAAGATTTATCAGATGGAATGCTATTTCCATTTGTACTATAAGTAAAACTTAAAAATGCAATATTAATACCTTTTACATTTTGTATTAGAATTTTATTTTGTTCATCCTCAGTTTTAAAAGTTCCAGTATGAGCAATATCTGCTTCATCTATAAAGTTAATAGTACTTTCTAATCCTGAATATCCGTAATCTAAACAATGGTTATTTGCTGTTGTAAGAACATCAAATCCAAGTTTTTTTAAATTCAAAGCCAAATTTTCAGGGGTATTAAATTTGGGATAACCTTTGTACCCTATAGAACTTCCGGAAAAAGTAGTTTCTAAATTACCGATAGAGATATCTGCAGTTTGAATATTATATTTAATTTCATCAAAAATATATGAAAAATTATAAGCTTCAGTTTCTGGATTATAGGCATCTTTATAAATAGTGTCATGACACATAATATCACCTGTAAAAGCCATATTTATTGTTGTGCCTTTAGATTCAATTTTTTGCTCTTGTGATTGATTATTTTCAGAATTGGAATTGCTTTCAAGATTGAGATTATTTTCATTATTTGTAGCTATTTGAGTATTCTCATTAGTTTCGGAATTATTTATATTATTGGCTAATATATTTTGTTTTGATAAATTATTTTTCATTTTGATAGAAGAAAAAATAAAAATTAATAAAAATATTAAAATAAGAATTTGTAAGACTCTTTTAACAATTGTAAGAGCATCTAAATTGTAATTTGGCTGAAAACGACGTCTTCTATTTGACAAAATAATCATCTCCTTCTTCAGTATAAATATTATAAACAAATTATATAATAAGTAAAACAATATTACAATAAAAATAACAAAAATATTTATAATTCAAAATAGTAATATTATATATACAAATAGAATATTTTATAAAAGAATTATAATATTGAACTGTTACTATTATTAAATCAAAATAGTATAAAATAATAAAACTTGAATATAATACTAATGAACATAAATTTTTAAGGAGGATTTGTATGAAAATAATAGACAAGATTGCACTTGTGCTAATTATAATAGGAGCAATTAACTGGGGATTAATAGGATTTTTTAAATTTGATTTAGTTGCAACTATTTTTGGAGAAATGAGTGTGCTTTCAAGAATTGTATATGCATTAGTTGGAATATCTGGACTATGGGGAATTAAACTATTATTGGTAGATGACTAAAGCTCAATTTTTTCTTATGTTTAATAATTAACTCAAGAGATATAATATGTTATTTTTCTTGGGTTATTTTTTAACATCTCTTAGTACTTGCTTTTTTGCGGTATTTATAGTAAAATAGTAAAGTCAAAGGAGGAAGAAATATGTTATCAGCAAATGGAGTTACAATTAGATTTGGAAAAAGGGTATTATTTGAAGATGTAAATATAAAATTTACCAAAGGAAATTGCTATGGAATTATTGGTGCAAATGGAGCCGGAAAGTCAACTTTCCTTAAGGTTTTATCAGGAGAGTTAGAGCCAAGCAAAGGAGATGTTACTTTAGATAAAGGTGAAAGAATTTCAGTATTAAAACAAGACCACTTTGCTTTTGAAGAATACACAGTTATAGATACTGTTATTATGGGAAATAAAGAATTATATGATATTATGAAAGAAAAAGATGCAATTTATTCTAAACCGGATTTTTCAGAAGAAGATGGAATGAAAGCAGCTAAGCTTGAAGAAAGGTTTGCAGAACTTGATGGATGGAATGCTGAATCAGATAGCGCAATGCTTTTAAATGACTTAGGAATTGCACCTGAACTACATTATAAATCAATGAAAGAAATAGAAGCAAAAGATAAGGTTAAAGTATTATTAGCTCAAAGTTTATTTGGAAATCCTGACATTTTACTTTTGGACGAGCCTACAAATGACTTAGATCTAAAAAGTATAAACTGGTTACAAGAATTTTTAATTAATTATGAAAATACAGTAATTGTTGTATCACATGATAGGTATTTCTTAAATAAAGTTTGTACATATATAGCAGATGTTGATTTTGGAAAAATAACAGTATATCCTGGAAATTATGATTTTTGGTATGAATCAAGTCAACTTGCATTAAGGCAAGCAAGAGAACAAAATAAAAAGAAAGAAGAAAAAATAAAGGAATTACAAGAATTTATTGCAAGATTTAGTGCAAATGCATCTAAATCAAAACAAGCAACTTCTAGAAAAAAGACCCTAGAAAAAATTCAACTAGAAGAGATTAAACCTTCAAATAGGAAATATCCATATGTCGATTTTAAGCCAAATAGGGAGCCTGGAAAAGATATATTACAGGTTAAAAATATATCTAAAACCATTAATGGGGAAAAGATATTAGATAATATTACATTTACTGTAAAGCCAGATGATAAAATAGCATTTTTAGCAGATAATGAACTTGCAAAAACAGTTTTATTTCAAATAATAGAAGGAGAAATTGAGCCAGATGATGGTGAAATAATTTGGGGACAAACTATAACTCATACATATTTCCCTAAGGATAACAATTATTTATTTGAAACAGATGAAAATCTTACAGAGTGGCTTAGAAAATATTCAAAAGATCCAGATGAAACGTATGTAAGAAGCTTTTTAGGTAGAATGTTGTTTTCAGGAGAAGAAGCATTAAAAAAAGCAAGAGTGATATCTGGTGGGGAAAAGGTAAGATGTGTGTTATCTAAAATGATGCTTTCAGGTGCAAACTTTTTAATATTTGATGAACCAACAAACCATTTAGATATGGAAAGTATAACTTCTGTTAATGAAGGAATGAAGAAGTTTAAAGGAAATATTTTATTTACTTCTCATGACCATGAATTAACTCAAACAGTTGCAAATAGAATTATTGATATAAAAGCTAATGGAGAGTTAGTAGATAGAGAAGTAACATATAATGAGTATTTAGGAATTGAATAGAATTATAAGCTTTAAATACATTCTTATAAAAACTTATTTTTCTAGAATTAATTGAGAAATAAAAGAAAGGACTTAAGATGGAAAAAATAATAAACACAATTTCAGAAGAATTAAAAGTAAAAACATTTCAAGTTGAAAATGCAATTAAACTAATAGATGAAGGAAATACAATACCATTTATTGCAAGATATAGGAAAGAAGCAACAGGGGGGCTCAGTGACGAACAACTAAGAATTTTAGGTGAAAGACTTACATATTTAAGAAATTTAGAACAAAGAAAAGAAGAAATAATCAAATCTATAGATGAGCAAGGAAAATTAACTGATGAGATTATACAAGCAACAGCTATGGCTACAACTCTTGCTGAAGTTGAAGATATTTATAGACCATATAAACAAAAGAAAAAAACAAGAGCTACTGTTGCAAAAGCTAAAGGATTGGAGCCATTGGCAGAAATAATTATTAAACAAGAAGAAACAAAGCCAATAAATGAAATTGCCAAAGAATATATAAATATTGATTCTTTATCAGAAGAGGATTTAAAAAACAAAGATAAAGTTGTAAAAACAGCAGAAGATGCAATTCAAGGAGCTTTAGACATTATAGCTGAAGATATTTCAGATAATGCTGATTTTAGAAAGAAAATTAAAAGAATTTGCTATAGAGAAGGATTAATTTCTACAAAAGCTACTAATCCAGAAGAAAAATCAAATTATGAAATGTATTATGATTATAGTGAATTAGTATTCAGAATTCCAAGTCATAGAATACTTGCTATTAATAGAGGAGAAAAAGAAGAGTTTTTAAAAGTTAAAATTGATAAAAAAGAAGACAAAATTTTATATAATCTTGAAAGGCAAATCATAAAAGGACAAACACAGTTTACTCAAATGCTAAAAGATACAATTTTAGATAGTTTTAAAAGATTAATTGAGCCATCTATTGATAGAGAAATTCGTTCAGACCTTACGGAAAAAGCAGAAGAAAAGGCAATAAAAGTATTTGGTCAGAATGCAAAACAACTTCTTTTAGGTGCCCCTATTAAGGGAAAAACAGTTATGGGATTTGATCCTGCTTATAGAACAGGATGCAAAATTGCAGTTATTGATGAAACAGGAAAAGTATTAGATATTTCAACAGTTTATCCTACAGCACCACAAAATGATGTAGAAGGTGCAAAAAAAGAGCTTTTGAAGCTTATAAAAAAAGA
>ODAI012278256.1_pt1 | contig 12474 bp, 11 predicted proteins | sample 1539321 | NCBI WGS metagenome assembly ODAI01 (sample SAMN02144231, study PRJEB22623) | gut metagenome | biome: sheep rumen | host: Ovis aries | place: New Zealand
AAACACGGTCAGCGTCAGCGTCAGATGCAGGTTTTTTATATGTGAAGTCAATACCATTCTCTTCACAGAAAGCCTTGCAAGCCTCATAAGTTGTCTGGTTGAATGACTGGTCAGTGATGTCACCATAGTCAGTTACCATTGCAACCTTCATAGTATCATCAGCTGCAGCCTCTTCTGAACCACCGCCGCCCCCACAAGCTGCAAATGAGAAAACCATCAGAGCTGCGAGGAGTAAAACAAGAAATTTCTTCATCACGACCCTCCTAAATCACTTTAGAATGTTATAAGTGTTTTGGAATCCGTCGATTCCGTCTTGTTAATTATACAATATTCTTGCAAAGGTAAAAAACTGATTTGTTTTAAATTATCCATATTTTATTTATAATTAAATCGAAAAAAAAATATATGTATCATAAAGAGGATTTACTTATGGCTAAGCTTTATTTCAAATATGGGGCAATGGGATCTTCAAAATCCGCTCAGGCTCTTACAACCAAATTCAATTATGAAGAGAAGGGCATGTCTGTCTGGCTCATCAAGCCTGGTACTGATACCCGTGATGGCGCAGATATCATAAAAAGCCGCATAGGTCTTCAGCAGAAAGCACATATTATTTATCCTGATGATGACATAATAAAGGCATATCATGAAGCCGGCAGTTATGATGTTATCATCGCAGACGAAGCTCAGTTTCTTACTCCAAATCAGATAGAAGGTCTCAGAAAACTAGTAGATGAAGAGGATCTTCCTGTACTCTGTTTTGGACTGCGCACTGACTTTCTGACTCATTTCTTTCCGGGAGCTCAGAGGCTTATGGAACTGGCAGATTCTATTACAGAGATAAAGACAATCTGCGAATGTGGGCGAAAAGCGACAGTAAATGCCAGATTCGATGAAAATGGCCGTATTATTACTGAAGGAGATCAGGTAGTTCTTGGCGGAAATGACAGGTATACCGCAATGTGTCACAGATGCTGGAAAAACCGTATCAAAGAGCAGCAGAATTCACAGGATAATTAATCAGGACATGGAAAACAAAGAGTATGTAACAGTCATAGGGGCAGCCAATATAGACATTGGAGGCACCCCTTATAAGCCACTTATTCCGGGTGATTCAAATCCGGGAGTTATAAAAATGAGCTACGGAGGGGTGGGCAGAAATATTGCCCATAACCTTGCAATGCTGGGTGTTGATGTAGAGCTTATAACTGCAGCAGGCAATGATGCACTTGGATTGGAAATGCTTGAAAAATGTGAAAACATAGGCATGGACACAAGTCTTTCAATAATATTGCCGGGTGGCTCATCATCCGTTTATCTTTTTATAAATGATGAAAACGGAGAGATGGAGCTGGCTCTTTCACATGTAGATATAGTGAAACTTATAACTCCGGAATACATAGAATCTATCCGGGATGTTATTAATTCTTCAAAAGCTGTAGTAGCCGACTGCAACTTAACTCAGGATGCTATATTAAAACTTAAGGAAATCTGCGAAGTACCTATTTATGTAGATACAGTATCAGTAACTCATGCTGAAAAAATAAAAGGTCATCTTGATGGAATAGATACACTCAAGCCTAATCTCCTGGAAGCAGAATATCTGAGCGATATGATCATAGAAAGTGAATATGACTGCTATGAGGCAGCCCGCGCCATTATAGATCAGGGAGTAAGAAGAGTATTCATTTCAATGGGACCACGCGGAATGCTCGCAGCAGATAAAGACCATGCTATAATGGTAGACAGATATCCGGTAACAGTTCAATGCACTACCGGTGCTGGAGATTCAGCAATGGCGGCCATAGTATGGTCTTCTCTGAATGAAGAGGGTGACGGACTTACAAAACAGGCAATGATGGCAAACGCTGCAGCAGCTGCGACCATATCTGTTGATCCTACAATTCATCCTGATATGAGCATTGATCTTATAGACAGTAAGATTAAGGAATATAAAGTAAACATAAGAAAAATAGAGGAATATAAAGAATAAAGGAGATATTTGAATAATGAATAAATTTCTGGATATCAGCAAAGAAGTAAAAGATGCACTTGATGCAGGTAAACCTGTAGTAGCTCTTGAATCAACTATTATTTCTCACGGCATGCCTTATCCTCAGAATGTAGAAACAGCACTTGCTGTTGAAAAAGTCATCAGAGAGAATGGCGCAACACCAGCAACTATAGCTATTATAGGCGGCCGCCTTAAAGCCGGCCTTACTCCTGAAGAAATAGAATACTTTGGTAAAAAAGGCCCTGAAATCACTAAAGCATCAAGACGTGACCTTGCAATGCTTTGCGCTAAAGGCATGGACGGAGCATGCACTGTTACAACAACCATGATGATCGCTCACATGGCCGGTATCAGAATATTTGCTACCGGAGGAATAGGCGGTGTCCACAGAGGAGCCGAAGTTACAATGGATATAAGTGCCGATCTTGAAGAGCTCGCGCAGACACCTGTAATGGTAGTATGTGCAGGATGCAAGTCCATTCTTGATATAGGACTTACTCTTGAATACCTTGAAACAAAAGGAGTCCCGGTAATAGGAATGGGAACCGAAGACATGCCTGCATTCTATACCAGCAAGAGCGGATTCAAGGTTGATTACAGAGTTGATTCACCGGCTGAGCTGGCAGCATTTTTCAGGACACATAATGAACTCGGCATGAAAGGCGGAATCCTTGTAGGAAATCCTATACCTGAAAAGTATTCAATGGATCCTGATGTTATAAATCCTGCAATAGATAAAGCCATTGAAGAATGCAATAAGCTTGGAATAAAAGGAAAAGAGACTACTCCTTATCTTCTGGCAAAAGTAAAAGAACTGACAGGCGGAGACAGCCTTGATTCAAACATACAGCTGGTATTCAACAATGCAAAGATAGCAGCGCAGACAGCATGTGAATACTGTAAATCAAGTCATTATATAAACAAGAAATATAATAATGTAATATAGCTAAAATAATTATGAATTAGTTAAGTGTAATTAATAAAGAGGATGGGTTATAATATCCATCCTCTTTTATATCATCTGAATTTTAAAAAGATTATTAATTCATTCTTATAGGCAGAATCAGGTATGTATACTTATCACCTTTAAGTGGCTTTATTATTGCCGGGCTTACGCTGTCCTTGAAGTTGATAAGTATCTCCTCATCATCAATTACACTCAGAGCGTCTTTGAGATATCTTGAATTGATTCCGATATTAAGCTCTTCGCCGTCATTAATGATTTCTACTTTTTCTTCGATATTACCCTCTTCATTGAGTGAAGTAATAAATATCATATCTTTACCTATATTAAATTTAATAAGGTTGTTGTTCTGTACCGAAGCCAGAAGAGATGCTCTTTCAGTACTCTTCTGAAGATCAGCTTTCTTTACACGGACATTGATATTTCCTTCTTTATTGAGGATTCTCTCATAATCTATGAATTTTCCTGAGAAAGTATTGATGATGACATTGTTATTATCAAATTTCAGAATAACTTTGTTATCAACTATCTCAAAGCTCATCTTTGAATCACCGTCATCACTTATGAACTTAGCAACTTCAATGATAAGTTTGGCAGGAATGATAACACTTATATTTTCTTTATTATCTACATCGATCTTATAAGAAGCTATCCTGTAAGGATCTACACCAACCATCTTCATGTGACCATCCCTGATCTCAAGAAGAACTCCGGTAATGATTCTGTTGAACTCATCAGTGGAAGCGCTGAAAGCGGTCTTCTTTATGAGCTTCTTTACATCATCTTTATCAAGGAATATCTCATTCTCACCTTCATTTATGAAAAGTTTTGGATACTCATCACCTCTGAAGCAGATTATCTCAGAAGTTGAACCTGCACATTTTATACTGATTTTAGATTTATCGCTCTCGTAATCTATCATCATTTCGTCTTCTGGAAGCTTTGAAATGATAGCGCTGAAAAGCTTAGCAGGAACAACAAATTCACATGCTCCTTCAGAACTGACATTAATAACAGTTTCAGTAGTCATGTTTGTATCAGTTGCAGTAAGAATCATTTTTCCATCTTCTACATTAATTAGAATTCCTTCAAGAATGCTTGATGTAGTTCTTACAGGTACTGAATGGGATACATTATTGAGAGCCTTATTCAGTTCACTTCTGTTGCAATAGATTTTCATAGCGATAATCCTCTGTCTCTGTATTTATATATTTATTATTAGTATTAGTAGTATAGCCTGTTGATTATGTGGATAAATTTCAGACCCATTGATTTTTGAGACTTTTAAGCAGGTTTTTCATTGATGAAAAGTGCATTTAAAAGTCTTTTAATCTCTGTTTATAATTATTTATTTTTTTCTGGATTGAAGCTTTGCCCTTATTGTTTCAACATTCTCATAGAGTATTTCATCATATTTGAGCTGCTCTTCAATTTTTTCAACTGCATGTATTACTGTTGAATAATGTCTGTTTCCGAATATCTTACCTATTTTAGGAAGAGAAAGATCTGTTTCTTCTCTGCAGAGATACATTGCTATCTGCCTCGGAAGTGTTATTTCAGCATTTCTTTTAGGAGAATCCATGTCAGCAATCTTTATTTTATAGTGATTTGCAACTATTGATCTGATTCTCTCAGGAGCAACTGCCTGTTCGTTATCCTTTATAATATCTTTTAATATGCTGCGCGCATTATCCACAGTGATTGGCTCGTTAAGAAGCTGGGAAAGACCAACTACTCTGTTGTATGCTCCCTCGAGCTCACGAATATTATCTTTAACCTGATCAGCAATGAGACTCAGTACATCGCTTACTTCACCGCTTACTTCAATGTCGGATTTTTCAGCGAGATTTCTTAAAATAGCGACTCTTGTTTCATAATCAGGTGGCTGAATATCTGCTATCATGTTCCAGCTGAACCTTGTACGAAGTCTTTCATCAAGACCTTTAAGGCTTATCGGCGGGCAGTCACTTGTAATGACTATCTGTTTATTGTTGTGATAAAGTGATTCGAATGTATGGAAAAACTCTTCCTGAGTCTGTTCTTTACCTTCAATGAACTGGATATCGTCAATAAGAAGAACGTCCAGCTTGCGGTATTTGTTACGGAAAGCTCTTGTTTTATTCTCCTTTATTGCAGTGATATATTCATTTGTAAACATTTCAGAAGAAACATAAAGAACTTTTGACTGCGGATTATTTCTTATAATATGCACGCCAATAGACTGCATCAGATGAGTCTTACCAAGTCCGGAACCTCCGTAAATAAAAAGAGGATTGTAAATATCTCCGGGAGATTCAGCTACTGCAACTGATACAGCGTGTGCATATTTATTTGAGTTACCAACTATGAAATTTTCAAAATTAAACCTTGGATTGAAAAGCTTCTCCTGATTAAAGGTGTTTTTCATCCTTGATGTGTCTATTTTGGTTATTTCATATTCTTTATCTGGTTTTATAACTACCCTGTACTTCTTATCAGTACTGCTGTTAAGGGCGTTTTCTATCTGAGTAAGATAATGATCATTTATATGAGTGATAAGTTTTGCCTGATTTGGCCAGGCAAGATAAATAATACCTGCGTCTTCCTCTATGTGATGAATAGTAAGAGGAGCCAGCCAGGTATTGTAACTCAGACTCGTATTATTATCCCTAAGAAAATTGAGGGTAGTCCCCCATATCTTGTTCTTGTCCAATTTATTTCTCCGTTCTTTGTGAATTCATTTTACATAAAGTTTTCCACATATGCAAAGGGCAAAATTCAACTAAAAACAGCTGAATTAAGCTATTCAAAAAATAAGTTTTCCACATATTGTTGATAAAGTTGTTAATAAATAAAGGCAAATACAACATATTGTGTATAACCCATTTTTTGAAAACGCATTGTACAAAATTAAGACAATAAACAAATCAACACTGATATTACGCTGCTATTGAATTTATTGACTTTTAAAGGATTCTAATCTATAATCTTTTGGTCTATGTGCTCATGAAATTCAGAGAGCACACATATAATAATCTATATTGATAGAAAGAGATAAAGGAGAACAAAATGAAAAGAACTTATCAGCCTAAGAAGAGGCAGAGACTTAAAGAGCACGGATTCCGTAAGAGAATGGCTACAGCTAATGGCCGTAAGGTACTCAAGAGAAGAAGAGCAAGAGGAAGAAAGTCCCTTACTGCTTAATTGAATTGGTGTCTGAATGAGAGATCAAAGCGAACTCACATTGAGAAAACAGCGGGATTTTTCCCGGGTTTATAAGCAGGGAAAGTCCAGGGGCGGCAAATATGCGGTGATCCTTTATAAAAGGAATGGGCTTAAATATACAAGGACTGCATTCGTAGCGAGCAAAAAAGTCGGTAATTCGGTATATAGAAACAGATCAAGAAGACTCATGAAAGAAGCATACAGGTCTTTTGAGTCGAATGTTAAAAGCGGATACGACATCATTTTCGTTGCGCGCGCTGCAATAACAGAATGCAGGGAACCTGATGTAGAGAAACAGCTTAGAAAATCACTTGAGAGCGCAGGTATCCTCACAGACAACAGTCATGAAAAGTAAAAAGACTATCATCCAGAAAATACTTATAGCTTTGGTAAGGGCATATCAGCTGGGCATATCTCCTTATATAGGAGCTCATTGCCGCTATACTCCTACCTGCAGTGCTTATTTTATAGAAGCAGTGGAGAAGTATGGAGCACTTAAGGGGAGCTGGCTGGGTATAAAAAGGATACTCAGATGCCATCCGGGTCGTCCGGGTGGATATGATCCCGTACCATAAATATAGGTATTACCATAAGAATGGAGAATTAAATGGGAATTATTGCAAAACCTATCGGATATCTGCTTGCGCTGATATACAAACTGGTGGGCAATTACGGAATCTCTCTGATCATCCTTACTGTTATAGTAAAACTTGTACTGTATCCTCTCTATGCTAAGCAGATCAAATCGACTGCTAACATGTCCGATATGTCGGAGCAGGCGAAAGAGATTCAGAAAAGATACGCCAACGACAAGGAAAAGATGAATGAAGAGATGCAGAAGCTCTACGCTGAAACAGGATTTAATCCTATGAGCGGCTGCCTTCCTATGCTCATTCAGTTCCCAATCATCATGGGACTGTTTGCGCTCCTCAGAAATCCGATGAAGTACATGCCAGATGATCCGTCACTTATGTTTGCGAATCATGAGTCTTTCCTTTGGATTAAAGACCTCGCGCAGCCGGATCTCTGGATATTGCCTTTGGCAGCAGGTCTCGCAACGTTCTTCGCTTTCAGCATGAACAGTGCGATGAACATGCAGCAGCCAGGCGCAAATCCTGGTCAGCAGAAGGCAATGAACGCGATTATGAAGTATTTCTTCCCGCTTAGTATTCTCTGGCTGGCAAGATCGTATCCTGCAGGACTTGCGATCTACTGGGCCGGCGGTCAGTTCATGCAGATATTCTTTAATATAAGAATCAATAAGATTAAAGATAAGATGAACCAAGAGAAAGAGAAGAAAAATCTCGTCAAGAGAGCTGAGAAAGAACTTGCGCGGAAGAAGAGAGCAAGAATGAAAGGAAGTTATTAATAAATGAGATCTTCAGAAAAATGGGGAGTCGATGTCGACACTGCCGTGGATCTCGCGCTTAAGGAACTCAAAATCAGCAGGGACGAAGCAGAAATCGAAGTTATTGAAGAATCCTCAAACGGATTTCTCGGAATCGGTTCAAAGCTGGCAAGAGTAAGAGTAACAGCCAGGGAAGCTGAGCCGGCTCCAAGCAAGAAAACATCATTCGATGATTTAGATGCTATTCTTGCCGGCCTGCCTGAGAATTCTGCACAGAAGCTGCCTGACGAAGTGAGAGCAGATTACGACAAGTTCGAAGCAGAAGAAAGAGAAGACGCAAGGGCAAGAGAAAAGGCTCGCAACAGAGAAAAGAGCCGCAAGTCGAAAAAGAAATACAGCCTTTCGCTTGAAGATACAATGCTTTATGAAGTAAAGAAGCTCGAGCCTGCAAAGGATCACCCTCTTGAAGCTTTCCTCAGAGACATAGCTACACAGATGGGCATTGACCTCGACTTCAATGTAAAGGCAAACGAAGAGCTGGTGTTTGTTGAGATCACAGGTAAGGATACCGGAACTATCATCGGCAAGAGAGGATCAACACTCGACGCAGTTCAGTGCCTCGCAAGCTATGTAGTAAACAAGGATTCAGATAAGTACATCAGAGTCATCCTCGATGCAGAGAACTACAGAGCAAAGAGAGAAAAGACTCTTGTGAATCTCGCTAACCGCCTTGCCGGTAAGGTTGAGAGAAGCGGAAGACCAACGACACTCGAACCTATGAACCCTTATGAGAGAAAGGTGATCCACTGCACACTGCAGAATCATCCTAATGTAAAAACCAGAAGCGAAGGAAAAGATCCTTATCGCAAGGTCATTATCGAAACCAAGTAATTAAAAGTGCGGCCTTCCAGAAGGCCGCATTTTTAATTACTTTTATTTTAATCGTTGTTTGAGCCGCTGCTCATACCGCCGAGTAAGCTGCCAAGGAATCCCTTGCCATTGCTGTCGTCGGTTCCGTCATCAGGCTCTGTGAGGTCGTTGCTCTTATAGCCACCACTCTCTGAATCAACAGAAGTGTCACTATTATCAGAAGCATCAACCGATGAGTCATCTGTGTTATATGAATTATTGCCAGAATTATAGCTGTTATTGTTGCTGCTATTCTGATTCTGATCGTTCAGCCTCTGCTTAGCTTCTTCGGCTTCTCTGAGTGCTTCTTCGAGCTTTTTCTCATTGCTGGTCTGTACCTGATCTACATCTGCAATAAATTCTCCGATGATAGAATATACTTCTTTACGGGTCTTAGCAGTTTCGAGGTCTTTAGTGGCATTATCTATATATCCCTGGATAACAGTCTGCTCTGCAGTGTCATAATCTGAGATGTCTACATCTTCAACTGCCTTCATTGCTTCACGTACTGCGAGCTTACCGTCTAGAACTCTGTATCCGTAAGCGCCGCCTATTGCGGATGCTATCATGAGAATGAGAACAAGCAATATCTTAGCACCAACTCCGCCTTTTTTATTATTCATAGTTGTTTCTCCGATTCCAAAACTTGATTAATAAGTAATACATGTAAAAGTATATCACAAATTAAAGAATAAATAATATGTTATGTTTGTTATAATAAACACAGCGTTATTATCTGGAAAAGGATAAAAGTATCATATATGAGAATCAACAGCATAATACTTGAAAACTTCAGAAACTATAAAAACCTCGAGCTGGATTTTGATAAGAGCAGAAATATCATTGTCGGAGAAAACGCTCAGGGTAAGACTAATCTCATAGAGGCGATTTACCTGACCGCTTTTGCGAGAAGCTTCCGTACAAGCAATTCAGCCGACCTTATAAGCTTCGGTGAGAGCTCTGCAAGGGTCAGTACATATATAAATTCTGAAGATATTGATAAAAATATTAATATAGTTATAAGATCTGACGGCAAAAAGATGATCAAAAAGGATGGCAAGCTCATCCGCAAAACAACTGAGCTGCTGAATAACGTAGTAGTTATTATCTTCTCGCCCGATGATTTACGGATAATAAAGGACAGTCCGGACAGGAGAAGAGCTTTTATAAATCGTGAGCTTTCCCAGATGAGACCTATGTATTACGATGCTCTTCGAAGATACAACGAGGCACTTCGTGAGAAGAACGCGCTTCTCAAGGGATACTTCAATGTAAAGAAAAAGACGTTCAGCAGAGCAGACAACATTAGTCTCAATGATGTGCGCAGCGAAGAAGTATTTGAGCGAAGTCCATATGACAACAGCCGCCGCTATAACGAAGATATGATGGACATCTATGACAGGCAGCTTGCTGATGCCGGGTATGAGATACTGAGGTTCCGAATGGAATTCGCGGATATGCTCAGCGATGAAGCAGGCGAGATCATGAATAAGATATCGGGCGGCAGGGAAAATCTCAGAATCAAATATAAAACATCCTGCGATTATGTAACAGCACCGGAAGGTCGTGAGATCCTTTACAGTCAGATTTTCCACAACAGAGACCGCGATATTTATAACGGCTACGCGAGCCTCGGTCCGCACCGTGACGACATCGAGTTCTATATCAACGGCAAGGATGCGAAAAAATATGGATCACAGGGTCAGCAGCGTACCATAGCGCTCTCTCTCAAGCTGGCCGAGATAAGGATAGCAAGGCAGATGCTTGATGAGCCGCCTGTACTGCTGCTCGATGATGTGCTTTCGGAGCTCGATCTCGACAGACAGAGATTCCTCGTAAGTGAGATAGATGACGTACAGCTGTTCATTACATCAGCAGAGCTGAATGACGAAGTTATTAAAGACCTCCGCGGAGGAACACTCTTCCGCATCGAGGAAGGTACAGTAACACGTGTAGACAAATACTGATAAATATGGCATTAGTCTGACTCCGGGTATAACCCGGAGTTTTTCATTGAAATCATTGGATTTGGAGGATTTGTTCTGGAGGCGTTTTTTAAAATACGAGGCGAAAATTTTCGATTTAAGGCAATTTTTTAAAAAAACAAGATATTGTGGATTCACTTGCAAAAAAATCGCTTATATGGTAAAATTTGACCGAAAATAAAAGGGGATACAATGCCCGTTTTTTTAATGCAAGCTAATAATTGCAAGGGGTACACAAATAGTTAACCATCTCGTACTTCGATGCAGAAAAATTATAAATCAGAAGGGAAGTAAAAATGGCCCAGAAACAGGAATACGGCGCAAGTCAGATAGAGGTGCTTGAGGGTCTCAAACCGGTCCGCTTAAGACCGGGAATGTATATCGGAAGCACGGGTCCTGCCGGACTCCATCATCTGGTATATGAGATTGTTGATAACTCAGTAGACGAAGCGCTTGCAGGTTATTGTAAGAATATCAGCGTCAGTATCGAGCCAGATAATTCAATTATAGTGCAGGATGACGGACGTGGTATGCCGGTAGATATACATCCGAAGATGGGGATCCCGGCAGTAGAGGTAATCCACACCCAGCTGCACGCCGGCGGTAAATTTGGCGGCGGAGGATACAAAGTATCCGGAGGTCTGCATGGTGTAGGTGCGTCTGTAGTTAACGCGCTTTCAACACACATGGTCGTTCAGGTCAGACGCGACAACAAGGTATATGAGCAGGAGTATTTCAGAGGCGAGCGTTCAACAGAACTCAAAGTCGTAGGCGAATACAAGACCGGTAAGACAGGTTCCAGAACACAGTTCTGGCCTGATCCGGAGATCTTCGATGAGACAGTCTATGATTACGGCACTCTTCAGCGCAGGCTGCGCGAGATGGCATTCCTCAATAAGGGACTTTCAATCGATCTCGTAGACAGGCGCGTCAGCCCTCAGACAAAAGACCACTTCTGCTTTGAGGGAGGTATCAAGGAGTTCGTAGAATATCTCAACCACAATAAAGATGCAATAAACCCTACTATTTTCTACTATGAGGCAGAGAAGAAGGGCTATTCTGTTGAGGTCGCGCTTCAGTATACAGACAGATACAGCGAAAACATCCTCTCATTCGCCAACAACATCCATACAAATGAAGGTGGTTTCCACGAAGTCGGATTCAAGTCGGCACTCACCAGAACCATCAACGATTACGCGAAGAGAAACAAGTTCATAAAGGAAAACGACGACGCTCTTACAGGTGACGACGTCAGAGAAGGACTCACAGCTGTGGTATCAGTAAAGCTGACTAATCCGCAGTTTGAGGGACAGACAAAAGCCAAGCTCGGAAATGCCGAGGTAAAGGGCTTTGTTGAGACAAACACTACAGAGCAGCTTACATATTTCCTTGAAGAGAACCCTAAGCAGGCCAAGGTGATCGTAGATAAGTGCCTCAAGGCACAGCGCGCACGCGAGGCAGCACGTAAGGCACGTGAGATCACACGTAAGACATCAGTACTTGAGACTACATCACTCCCTGGCAAGCTCGCAGACTGCTCCGAGAAAGACCCTGCACTCAGCGAGATCTTCCTGGTAGAGGGTGACTCTGCAGGCGGATCGGCAAAGCAGGGCAGAGACAGAAAGCGCCAGGCAGTGCTTCCACTCAGAGGTAAGATCCTCAACGTAGAGAAAGCAAGGTTAGACAGAGTCCTCAGCTCAGACGAGATCAAGAACATGATCACAGCGTTCGGCTGCAATGTCGGAAAGGACTTCGATATAGACAAGCTCCGCTACCACAAGATCATAATAATGACAGATGCCGATGTAGACGGAGCCCATATCAGAACACTGCTGCTCACATTCTTCTTCAGATACATGACACCTCTGGTAGAAGGCGGATACGTATACGCAGCACAGCCACCGCTCTTCAGAGTAAAGCAGGGCAAGCAGATCTGGTACACATACTCAGACGCTGAGCAAGAGAAGCTGCTCGCCGAGCTCAAAGGCAAGGGCAGCAACAACAAGATCGAGATCCAGCGTTACAAAGGTCTCGGAGAGATGGACTTCAA
>ODAI012652492.1_pt1 | contig 12473 bp, 10 predicted proteins | sample 1539321 | NCBI WGS metagenome assembly ODAI01 (sample SAMN02144231, study PRJEB22623) | gut metagenome | biome: sheep rumen | host: Ovis aries | place: New Zealand
CAAAGCTATTGTCAATCCTGAGGACTACGAGGCTCGTTCCAACATCATGTGGACAGCCACTTGGGCACTGAATACGCTCATCGACCGCGCCAAGGCTACCGACTGGATGGTTCACATGTTAGGTCAGGCTGTTGCTGCCTTTACCGATGCCACGCATGGCCACACTCTCGCTGCCGTCAGCGGTGCCTACTATCGTCTGCTCATCAGCAAGTCGCCCGATGCCGTACAGAAGTTCAAGCGTCTGGCAATGACCGTTTGGGGCGTTTCTGCCGAAGGCAAGACAGACGGACAGATTGCCATGGAAGGTCTTGAGACGATGGAGCAGTGGATGCGCGAACTGGGACTGGCGATGAATATCACCGACTGCGGTGCCAAACCCGAACTGATTGAGGGGATGGCAGATGCTTGCCCTATCTGTCAGGGTGGCTACTACATCCTGAATCGCGATGAAGTAGTACAGGTACTTAAGGACAGTTTATAGTTGATAGTTGATAGATTATAGTTAAGATTTGAAAACTAAAGCATTATTGCTGGGTCTTATGATGGCAGCAAGCGGTTTCGCTCAGGGCGTGATTGATGTGCACAGCCATATCATCACTCCTGAGTTTGTTGCGGCTCTCGAAAGCGAGGGGCGGCTGATGGACGAGGGTTTTCCCCTGCCAAAGTACAATGTGGAGAATCATCTGAAGTGGATGGACGAGGCAGGTGTGCAGACATCGGTGATAACATTGGCGGCGCCGCAACCTTCATCTGCAGAGGTGGTAAGACAAACCAATGAGGCTGCCGCTTGCATCAAGCAGGAGCACCCAGACAGATTTCTGTTCTGTGCAGCCCTACCCCTGCCCGATGTGTCAAAAGCCATTGAAGAGGCAATCTATGCCCTCGACGTACTGAAGGCTGATGGTATCAAGCTGGCAACAAACGTTGATGGGCAGTATCTTGGTACACCAGAACTCGACACGCTTTTCTCCGTGTTGAACGAGCGCAAGGCTGTGGTTATTCTGCATCCGCATCGTCCTGAGCCGGTAAACCGTCAGGTGATGCAGCAGACACCACTCGCCATGCAGGAATATCTCTCGGAGACTACCCGTGCCGTTTCGAATATGATTTCGCGCAATGTGCTGGCTCGCTATAATAATATAAAGGTGATTGTGCCCCATTGCGGTGCCTATCTGCCGCTGGCAATTCCTCGCATGAAATCGCTGACGCCCGTGATGCAGGCGAACAAGATGGTGGGCAAGATAGACTATGAAGCTAACCTCCGCGCCCTCTACTACGACCTTGCCGGTGCACACTCTCCAGAGGTCATCCGCATGCTGCTCACCATCACTACGCCCGACCACCTGCTCTACGGTTCCGACTATCCTTACGTTGCTCCGCAAGTGCTCACACAGAGTCTGGTGAGAATGAAGGGCTATCTCTCAAAAGAGCCTGACCTCGCACCGTTCAAGGAGATGATTCTATGGAGGAATGCCCAAAGCCTCACCCAATCACTTTCTACTCCCCTCCATCACAGGGAGGGGCAAGGAGGAGGGTCTCTGATTGTCCGCATTGCAGAGATTGAGGTCTATCCGCAGTATCTGGAGGAATACCTGACCTTTGCCAACGAAGTGGACCGCCTCAGTATAGAGCGCGAGCCTGGTGTCATCTGCCTGTTCCCCATGCAGAGTGCCGAAGACTCTACAAAGATTCGCATCCTCGAAATCTATGCCTCCGACGAAGCCTATCAGCAGCATCTGAAGACAGAGCACTTTCAGAAGTACAAGCAGGGCACGCTTCACATGGTGAAAGACCTGAAACTGCCCACCATGAAGCCACTCGACCCAGAGACAATGAAACTGATATTCAAAAAACAGAGATAATATGATGTCACTGCTGAGCTGGACACCCTCGGACGATATGTCAGGCTGCCAGCACCGGCCTTAGATTAGCTATTCTTCTTATAGCTCTGTACAGCCCAACAACCCATCAGCGTACCGATGCCCGCAAGGGCTAAGACCTGATGGGCTGTTTCGTGCAGACCGCCACCACGGATGAATACAGTACGAATGGCTTCGATAAAGTAGTGCATGGGGTTGATATAGGTGGTAAGATAAGCCCACTCTGGCATAGAGCGCGTAGGGGTAAAAAGTCCCGATAGCAGCATGATACTCACCACAAAGAACCACATCACAAACATAGCCTGTTGCATGGTGTCGGAGTAGTTGGAAATAATGAGCCCGAATGATGAGAAAAACAGCGCTAGCAGCATGGCAAGCACATAGACGAGCCAAACAGGACCGGCTGGGGTAATGCCATAGACAACCCACGCCAATAGCAAACACACGGTAATGACAAACAGCGCAATGAGCCAGTAGGGAATGAGTTTGGCGAGAATGAACGACCACTTAGAGACTGGCGTGACATTAATCTGTTCGATGGTGCCACTCTCTTTCTCGCCAACAATGTTGAGTGTGGGCAGGAAGCCCGTCATCAGCATCATCACAATGGCGAAAAGGGCAGGAATCATGAAGAGCTTGTAGTCCTTACCTTTGTTGTATAAGACAAGAGGTGAGAGGTGAGAGGTCTGAGGTCTGAAGTCTAAGGTCTGAGGTGAGAGGTCTGAGGAAACTATCTGACTCAGATAGGCACTACCCATCGCTCCCTTGGTACCATTGACGGCATTGGCAGCGATGAGATACTTGCCATCACGTATTTCGAGGATAAGGTCTGCCTTACCCTTCTCAATATCCTTCATCGCCTCGGCATAAGTAGCCTTCTGTCCACCGAAAATAAAGTAGTTGGAGGCAGCAATCTGCTGTATCAATCGCTGCGACTCCACGGTATGGTCTATGTCCACCACATCTACTACGACATTCTTCACCTCCATCTGCATCACCCACGGCATGATGCACATGATGACGATGGGAAATATGACTATGAGCCTTGGCAGGAACGCATTGCGACGTATCTGCAGGAACTCTTTCTTTATGAGATACTTGAGCATAATTGAGAATTAAGAGTTATTACTCTAGTCTTACGTTAAACTTCTTCAGCGCAATGGCTAGCAACACCACAGTCATACCAGCCATTACAGCCACTTCACGTGCCACGGCATCGATACCCACGCCCATAATCATCAGCTTGCGCATAGCCTCGATATAGTAACGTGGTGGCACTATAGCAGCCAACCATTGCAACGCTTGCGGCATCGATTCTACAGGAAATATCATACCCGATAGCATCACCACAGGCATCAACAGTACCATTGCCGACATCAGCAGCGCCACAAGCTGCGTTTGTGCTATGTTGGAGATGAGCAGTCCTAACGAGAGTGCCAACAGAATATAGAGGGTACTCACGGCTAATATCCAGAACAGCGAACCGGCCACAGGCACTCCCAGTACGAAACGCGCCATCAGGAGGATGGTGATAAGGATACCGAAGGCCAACACCAGATATGGCACTGCCTTAGCAATGATAACCATCAGGGGCTTAACAGGTGATACTAACAGCACCTCCATCGTACCTTTCTCCTTTTCGCGGACAATAGATATCGAAGTCATCATAGCACAGATGAGCATCAGTAGCATACCCATGATGGCTGGCACAAAGTTGTAGGCGGAACGCATCTGGGGATTGTATAAGAGGTGAGAGGTAAGAGGTGAGAGGTGAGAGGTGGATGATGCTATGGTTTGCTGGGCATAGTTGGTCCATTGCTGAGCCATATTGGGGTCGCTGCCATCAACCATAATCTGCATGCCACGATTCTGTGTAAACACCAGAGCCATATCTGCTTTCTGACTACGGATAAGTCTCTCAGCCTTCTGAGGGGTGTTCACCGTCTGCGTGATGATAAAGTATTCCGATTGTGCCAGTCGTTCCACAACCTGCTGTGTACGGGGCGACATCTCGGAGGTGACCACCACCGTGCGCACATTCTTCACATCGGTGGTAATGGCAAAACCGAAGAGCAGCATCATCACCACAGGCATACCGAAGAGTATCAGCATCGTACGCTTGTCGCGCAGGATGTGCTTGGTTTCCTTTATTACAAATGCTATAAACTGTTTCATTTCTCTAAACACTAAACTCTAAACACTCAACTGTCACTACGTGTGGCCTGACGGGCCAGATAGGTAAACACATGGTCCATATCGGGTTGGTGAAGACGCTGCTTCAGTTCATCGGGTGTGCCGAGGGCGCTGATTTTGCCGTCCACCATGATAGAGATACGGTCACAATATTCTGCCTCGTCCATATAGTGTGTGGTTACAAAGACGGTGATGCCACGATGGGCTGCGTCGTAGATGAGTTCCCAGAACTGGCGACGCGTAGCGGGATCTACACCACCCGTGGGTTCATCGAGGAACACTACACCTGGGTCGTGGAATATCGAGACTGAGAAAGCCAGCTTCTGCTTCCAACCTAATGGTAAAGAACCCACCAGATCGTTCTTGTGATCTTCAAACTTCAACTGTTTCAGGACCTCATTCATCTTGCGCTCCACCTCATCGGGTTTCATTTCATAGATACCTGCAAAGAGTCGAATATTCTCGGCCACAGTAAGGTCTTCATAAAGCGAGAAACGTTGTGACATATAGCCTATGTGCTTCTTGATTTGTTCGTATTCCGTACGGATATCGAAACCTACTACCCTACCCGTTCCACTGGTGGGTTGGTTCAGTCCTGTCAGCATGTGCATCGCTGTCGTCTTGCCAGCACCATTAGCACCTAAGAATCCAAATATCTCGCCTTTCTTAACGCTAAATGAGATGTCGTCAACGGCATGGAACGAGCCAAAGGCTTTTACCAGATGTTCCACCTCTATGACATTATCGTCTTTTATTTCTGTATCTTTCTCGTGCTCAATTCCTGGCGGGTTAAAGATACTGGCAAACTGGGTGAGGATATCATCAGGAGTGCCGATGCCGCGTACCTTTCCTTGATCCAGAAAAGCGACGCGCTCACAACAACGCACCTCATCGAGGTAAGGCGTTGAAGCCACAATGGTGATACCACTTTCCTTCAGCGACAGTAGCATCTCCCACAACTCCTTACGACTCACGGGATCAACACCCGTAGTGGGCTCGTCAAGAAAGAGCACGCTGGGTTGGTGTACCAATGCGCACGAGAGGGCAAGTTTCTGTTTCATGCCACCAGAGAGGGCACCTGCTTTACGGTCTTTAAAGCGTTCTATCTGCGAGTATATGGCCTTGATAGTATCGTAGCCTTCATCTACAGTGGTGCCAAAAAGGGTGGCAAAGAAATGTAGGTTCTCCTCGATGGTAAGGTCTTGATAGAGGGAGAACTTGCCTGGCATATACCCCACCCTGCTACGCACCTCACGCATCTGCTTTACCACATCATAGCCATCTACTGCCGCCGTGCCTGCATCGGGCAGCAACAGCGAACAGAGAATGCGAAACATCGACGTCTTGCCAGCACCATCGGGGCCAATCAATCCGAAGACCTCACCCTTGCCAACAGAGAACGACACATCGCTGAGTGCCTGTAGCTTGCCGTACGATTTTGACACATTATTAACAACAATAGCATCCATCATTGCCAGTCAGTTATCAGTTGTCAGTTATCAGTTGTCAGTTATCAATTAAAATTTCACTTCGCCATACATACCAATCTTCACGAATCCGTCGTTTTTGATTGCCACCTTGACAGCATATACCAAATCGGCACGCTCATCGTCAGTAAGGATGGTCTTAGGCGTAAACTCCGAGCGAGAAGAAATCCAACTGATAGTACCGGCGTACTCCTTGCGCTGATTGTCACCATAGTCAGCAAATACCTTTACCTTCTGTCCAATCTTGACGTTCTGCAACTGAGCAGAAGTGACGTAGGCACGCAGTTTCATCGACTCAGTATCGGCTATCTTAAACAATGGTTTTCCAACACTCACGAACTCGCCCTGCTCCACATATTTCTCGAGTACTATACCCTTTATGGGAGATAGGATGTGACACTTGCGCAGCATATCCTTCAACTGCGCTTTCTGAACCTCTGCAGTTGCAGTCTGCTTATCGAGGGCTTGCGTACTGGTGCTCAGTGATGATATCTGCGCATCCAACTGTTTCTGCAGCACCTTCACCTGACTTGTAGCATCGTCGAACATCTTCGATGGAGCAGCTCCATCAGCTACCAGTTCGCGGTAGCGCTGCTCGTCTTGCTGGGCCTTAGCCAACAGCTGACGCGTAGCAGCTATCTGCCGTTCCATATCAGGTTTCTGACTCTGATATACCGCCTTATTAGCATCCATCTGCTGAATCTTCAGCCACGTCTGCGTAGTATCTATAAGTCCCACCTGACGGGCTGCCTCAATCTTGTCGCCCTCTTCCACATCGAAAGAAAGCAATTCACCACTTTGTTCGGCAAACACAGTCGTCTCGGTAGCCTCGAACGTACCCGTTGCATCGTAGTCTTTCTCTTTGTTTCCACAGGCTGCCACCATCAGCGCCACACCTGCCAGTAAATATATCTTTTTCATATTCTTAGTTATTTGTCGTATATTTGTTATCGTATATTTCTTTCAGCATTTCAATCTCGTGTACTGACTGTTGCACACAGGCAGCATGCTCCTGATTGATTTCGCGCACCAGGTCGTTCGAGTCGATGATGCCATGTGTCAGTTTCGATTCTGCCGCCTTTCTTACAGCCTGTCGCAACGAGATAATCTCTCCGTCTTGAGCCATCAGTTTCTGGTAGCGCTCTATGTTCTCGTGCTGCTGAATCTGTTCCAGATTGTTATTGAAGAGGAACACCTCCCGGCTATTTTCCGTCATGTCGCGCTGCAACTGCAGTTTTGCCTTGTCGTTCTTGCGGGTATAGAGGGCACCGATGTTCCATGTAACACGTGCACCGACGATGCCGTTCAGGGTCCATTTATGGCGCATCATGTCCTCAAACATATTCAAGCCTGGATAGCCATAGTAACCCTGCGCAAACAAACCTACCTTCGGCATAAGCGCAGCGTTAAGAGCCTTCTCCTGAGCATTCAGCATACCTATCTGTGCATCCAGTGCCTTCAGTTCCGGACGATGGTTTTCAGCCATCAGCCCTCCATCCTCAGCCTTCATTTGCGGCTTCTGTATGTTATTGATTTCTATACCGCAGAATGTACTCAGCATTCTCAGTAACATCTGCTTCTGCGATGCCAGTTCGGTGGCCTTCTGTACCGCATTGAGTCGCTCTGCCCTCACATTCTGCAGGTCGCTCTCGGCAGCAGTGCCACGTTCAGTCATTGACTCCAGTTTGCTTTCGTTGCCTGCCAATAGCGTCTGCAGGTCATTGTTCAACTTTATCTGTTCATCAAGCAGCAACAGGCCAAAATACATCTCGTTCACACGCTTTCGAACATTGTAGAGATTAACTTCGTTCTGTGCCGCCTGAACCTTGCCTTGTTCACGGGCTATTCGTTTCTGACTGCCAATGACGCCACCATCGTAGATGGTTTGCTGCACATCAATACCCACACGGTATTGGTCCTTCTTCAGGCCCTTCACATTGACGCCCATACCGCTCAACATCGTTTTCAATCCATCAGGCCACGCCATCACATCACTCTGATACGTTGCCTGTGCTGATGCTGACACCTGCGGTAGCCATCCCTTTTGGATATTTGCCACCGTCAACTGTGTGGTCTTCTCGATGAGTCCATACTGTTGTATCAACGGATAATTCTTTTCAGCTGCCTGCTGACATTCCTCCAACGTCTGTCCAAACGCCAGCATCGGCAGCATCACCAAACCTAAAACTAATTTCTTCATACCTTTTTGTCGTTGAATTCTGGGTACAAAAGTACAATATAAATTTCTTCGGGGCGTTATCCACAGGAATAAAAAAATGTTCTTTTTGTTCGATTTATATAAAAACAGAACATTATTTTACGGAAATTAGTTATCTTTGCCAACAAAAATGGACTGATTATGAACAGACAACCGCAATTGATGGATGCCACACGAATGCGCGACATTCTCACACCACACCTCTCGCAAATACGCGAGAATGTCTTTCTGAATAATGAATTGGGAATAATTCGTGGCGACCGCACAGTGTTCAGTCTGATGATACGACAAAATCCGCCTTTCACCATTAACGATCACCGCTTAGGTATTATCCTGAACGGCGAAGCTGAAATCAACTTCAACCTGAAAGACCGCCACCTCACGAGCGGCACACTCGTCTATATCAGTCCGGGCACCATCATCCACCCCAAACGTCTGTCATCAGACTTCCGCATCTATGGAATAGCCCTCTTTTCCAATTTCCCCATGCCCTTTGCACAGGGACAGACGCCGTCAGCCTTCAACGGTCAGGTGCGCGACTTCCAGTTGACTGCCAGCAAAGAGGATATCGCTACTGTCAAAAATATTATGGACATCATCTGGCAAATAGTTCATGCTAGCGACGACTATCATCGTCCCACTGTCACAGCCCTCGTAATAGCCCTGATGCACCATTACGACCATCTGTTCCATCAGCAAGCCGACCAACTGGCCAGCAGACGTTCACGCGAGCAGACCATCTTCGACCGATTCCTCCAGCTGGTCACCCAACACTGTGCCGAACATCATCAGATTGGCTACTATGCCGAGCACATGTGCCTCACCGAACGATACCTGAGCACCGTTATCCGCCAAACCAGCGGCACCACCGCCAAAGACTGGATAGACCGTGCCCTCATCACCCGCATCAAAATAGAACTGCGCCACACGGACAAATCTTCGGCACAGATAGCTGAGGAGATGCACTTTACCAATCCCTCGTTCTTCTCCAAATACTTCCGTCGCCTCACCGGAATGACACCTAAGGAGTATAAAAGGTGAAAATCGGAGAGACGAGTGAAGTACCTGATACAGAATTACGGCTGATTACTTTCCCACAAACTTACTGGGGGTGAGCCCTGTAATACGCTTGAAGAGGCGGGTGAAATGATGGGGGAAGTCGAAACCCAACAGGCGGGAAGTCTCGCTGATGTTATGACCTTGCATCAGCAGACTTTTCGCCTGATTGATGATGTAATTGTGGATGTAGCCGATGGCCGTGCCGCCAGTGGCCTTGCGGACAATATCACCAAAATAACGAGGCGAGTAGGCCAGCTCTGAGGCACACCACGCAACGGTGGGCAAGCCTTGCGTCAGCTGACGGTTCTCACGAAAATAGGTTTGAAGCAGATTATGAAAGCGCTTCAGCAGGTCCGTCTCTCCCCTATCCTCTTCGGACAGCTGGCGCTGGTAGATGCGGTTGCAGTATTCCAATATCAGGCGCAGATATCCCAGCAGTACACTTCGGAGTGCAGGGGAATCCTCATGTGTCTGAAGCTCTTGTCGCATCTGGGTAAGCAACTGCGTGATGCAAAGCCATTCATCAGGCTCCATGCGCAGCGAACCATCGAAGAAATACGAGAAGAACTGGTAGCTTTCTATCTGGCGTTCCAGTTCAGTGCCGTGCAACAGTTCTGGCGACCACAGCAATACCCAACCACACAACGAGATACGCTCGCCATTGTCCTCCAAACCGCCTATCTGTCCTGGCTCGACTGCAATGATGGAACCATCGCTCACCTGCAGTTTCCGCATGCCGTAGGAGAGATTAAAAGGAAACTGTCGCTGAATAAACAACCCATACACGCCATAGTTGTTCAGACTATGACGGAAAGGCGCCAGCTCGTCATAATGAATGATGCTGATTAATGGGTGCAACACTGGTGCATCCACAAAACGAGCATAGTCGTTAGGACAATCAACCTTCAAAATATTCCTCATATCGGGAACAAAGATACATAAAATAATCTAATAATGGTAGAAAATTGATACTTTTTTAGCACTTTCTGCGAAATTGGTATATAATCAGCCAATTTGTGTAACACATATATAATATAATGTGCGTACCTTTGCATCCAGAAACTTAAAACAAAAAAATAATGATAACGATGAAAAGAATGTTGTTTTTCGTTTGCGCCATGCTTACATTACTAAGCACAGAAACAACAGCAAAGACACTTGTAGTGTACTATAGTTACACAGGCAACTGCCGCGAGATAGTAAACACACTGACCAGTCAGATTGAGGCCGACGTGCTGGAGATTCAGCCTGCTGAGAAGGGACTGAAGTACGAGGCGAACAAATATGCCTTGGGTACACAGTTGCTGAATGCCATCAAGGCTAATCCCAACAATGCCAGCAGTTACCCAGCCATCGACCCTGTAACGACATCGCTCAGCGACTACCAGAACATCATCATTGTCACCCCGTTGTGGTGGAGTCAGATGGCTGCCATCATGCAGTCTTACCTGTTTCAGAGTGCCTCTCAGATGGCAGGGAAGCACGTCGGCATGATTGTGTCGAGTGCCAGCAGCGGTATCAACGATGTGGTAAATGATGCCGAGAGGTTATTGCCTCATGTCACGTGGATGGGTGAAGCTTTGTGGATTAACGCCAGCAACCACGGGAATCGTGCCTCGCTGATTGAAGACTGGCTCAAGACGCTTAATTTCGATAAAGCACAAACTACTATGGATAAGATGTATATCACTATCGGTGGACAGACGCAGAGCGTGACGCTGGTGAACAATACTGCAACACAAGAGTTGGTTGCTGCACTTCAGAACGCGCCCATCACGGTAACGCTCAACGACAACAATTTCGAGATTTGGGGCTCATTGGGGCAATCACTGACAACGAAAAACGAGCAGATGACAGCCCAGCCCGGAGATGTCGTGCTTTATAACGGCAGCAACATCTGCATCTTCTACGATTCAAACTCTTGGAGCTATACCCGTTTAGGACATATCGACGGACTGTCAGAAAGTGAACTTCGCACATTCCTGAAGGCTGGCCAAAACAACATCATTGTTACGCTATCGCTTGCAGAGACTACAGGCATCAATACTGTTAAGAGTGACAAGTTAAAAGATAAAAGTTGCTATACTCTGCAAGGCACATTAGCTCAAGCCGGACATAAAGGAATCATAATTCAAAACGGTAAAAAGATAATTAGAAAACAATGAAAAAAGTTATAGTTATTTCCACAAGTCTGCGTCACGGCTCAAACAGCGACATGTTAGCAGACAAGTTCGTTGAAGGAGCAAAGACTGCTGGAAACGAAGTAGAGAAGATTTCTCTTGTAGGTAAGAATATACAGTTTTGCAAAGGCTGCTTTGGTTGCCAAAAGCTGGGTCGCTGTGTCATCAACGACGATGTGAACGACATCATGGCAAAGGTGCTGAAGGCTGATGTCATCTGCTGGGCCACTCCCATCTACTACTATGAGATGAGCGGTCAGATGAAGACCCTCATAGACCGCATGAACGGTATGTACGAACAGGATTATCAGTTCCGCGATGTCTATATGCTGTCAACGGCAGCAGAAGACGAAGACGACACTTCGACGAGAGCAGAAGCAGGCCTGAAAGGATGGGTGGATTGCTATCCTAAGTCACGCATGGCTGGCACACTATTCTGCGGAGGCGTGAATGAAGCTCGCGAGATAGTGGGTAATCCCAAACTCCAAAAGGCATTTGAATTAGGAGAAAATGTATAATATAGAAAGTAGAGAAGAATGAAAAGGTCTTTATATATGAGAAGATTATTTTTTGCTCTATTAATCATGATGATGACTATGGTAACAGCAAATGCACAAAGACAACGGGTAGGCGACGGCACGTCGGGAATGACGCTGACGGAGCGTCAAAAGGGATTGGCAGCATGTGCCTGCCTGATGGCACAGGGTGATATGAAACGTTTGGAGCCTGCCGTGCGTATGGCGCTCGACAATGGTGTAACCGTCAACGAACTGAAGGAGGCTTTCTCGCAACTCTATGCCTACACGGGGTTTCCACGTTCGCTGAATGCACTTGGAGTATTGAGTAAGGTCTTGGAAGACAAACAGCCGGAATGGCAAGAAGGCAAGCCTTGGAAGCGTCCTGCAGAGTGGGATGATGCTAAGAAGGCTTACGAACTGGGCATGAAGAACCAGACACAACTCTCAGGAAAGCCCTTTAACTATGAGTTCTGTCCGCAGGACGACTACTATTTGAAGTCACACCTCTTTGGGGACATCTTCGCTGGCGACCAACTCTCTGCTGCCGACCGCGAGATAGTAACCGTAGCAGCCTTGAGTGGTTTGGAAGGTGTTGCCCCACAACTGGCTGCCCACAAGCAGGGTGCCGTGAATATGGGCAACTCAAAGCAACAGGTCGATGAGCTCTGCACTTGGCTCTGCAACGAAGGTTACACCCTGAACACCAAGTGGCCCAAGGGCGAGCCTAATCCTTACGGAAAGTATTTCATCGGTCAGAGCTATCTGGCAGATGTCGGTGGTGGTGTGATGAATGTCACCTTCGAGCCTGGTTGCCGCAACAACTGGCACATCCCCCACAAGCAGGTGCAGGTGTTGATTTGTGTTGCAGGTCGCGGCTGGTATCAGGAATGGGGCAAGGCTCCCGTTGAAATGACTCCCGGCACCGTCATCGCCATCCC
>ODAI011342305.1_pt1 | contig 12471 bp, 5 predicted proteins | sample 1539321 | NCBI WGS metagenome assembly ODAI01 (sample SAMN02144231, study PRJEB22623) | gut metagenome | biome: sheep rumen | host: Ovis aries | place: New Zealand
CGCCCCGAGGGAGAGCGGCATCGCGCACATCGGCACGGTTCGTAGAGGAAAGGATAAGCACGCGTCTGTTCGTTCCGAAACCGTCCATCTCCGTCAGGAGCTGGTTCAACGTGCTCTCGCGCTCGTCGTTGCCTCCGGTCATGACACCTTTTCCACGGGCACGACCGATAGCGTCTATCTCATCGATGAAGATGATAGCCGGGGCTTTCTCTTTCGCTTGACGGAAGAGGTCACGCACGCGGCTTGCACCGACGCCGACGAACATCTCCACGAAATCCGAACCGCTCATCGAGAAGAACGGTACGCCCGCCTCGCCGGCTACGGCTTTGGCAAGCAGCGCCTTACCCGTTCCCGGAGGACCTACCAGCAGCGCGCCCTTGGGGATCTTGGCTCCGATCTCCGTGTATTTCTTGGGGTTCTTGAGGAACTCCACTATCTCCTGCACCTCCTGCTTCGCGCCGTACAGACCGGCTACGTCCTCAAAGGTCACTTTGTCCTTCTTCTCCTGGTCGAAGAGCTGCGCCTGCGCCTTGCCTACGCCGAAGATACCGCCTATTCCTCCGCCACTGCCAATACCGCGGCTCATATAGACGAAGAACAGGACAAACAGTATAAAGGGCAGTATATTGACCAGAATGAGGTACCAGTAGTCATGCGACTTGGTGAACTTGACATCGATCACCGCCTGACCGTCCGCCTTGCGCGCGGCGTTCACGGTATCCATGTACTTGGAAAACTCCTCGACGGAAGGCACCTGGCTCTTGAGCACCCCTTTGGCACGTTCGCCTTCACCCTGACCGCCGAAAACGAGCGTATAACTCTGCGGTCTCACATAAGCGGACGCCACCAGGTCGTCCGTCACCTCTATTTTCTCTATCGCGCCTGCCTCTATGTAAGCGGTCAGTTTGGTATAACTCAGTTCCTTGCTCATACCCGCCCCCTCTTTGCCGCCAAAGAGATAGAAGCCTAATACGGCAAAAGCCAGCGTGTAGAACACGATACTCAGCCATCTGCGCGGACCGCCCTGCCGGCCGTTGGGGCGCTGTTGCTGCGGCATCCGCCGCCTGTTGGTAGTATTACTTTTTTCTGCCATAAAATAATTAAATGACTAAATGACCAAATAAATGGTAAATGGTACTTGACCAAATAGTAAATTACAAAACTTCTGGAAGTTCTGTTACCTTCCCGTCCGCCCACAGGTGCTCTATGTCATAGAAAGCACGGGGCTCGCGCTGCATCACGTGTACGAAGATCGTACCGTAGTCCATGGCGATCCATTCGGCGTTCTCCACACCCGCCACACTCAGCGGATGCACGTGGGTCGTGGTACGCACGAAATCATCGATTTCATCGGCGATAGCCGCTACCTGGGTGTTGCTCTGTCCTTCACAGATGACCATCATCTCCACCGGCGCTTCCTTGATCTTGCGCAGGTCGATGGTCACAATTCGTTGTCCTTTTCGGTTGCGGATACCCTCGATAATGGTATCCATCAGTTTCTTGGTCGTTATTTCTTTCATTGATACGTGTTGTTTTCTTATCGGGCTGCAAAGTTACTACTTTTTTTGCATATATGCAAATATTTCTACTTTTTTATGGTATAAAGCCGGTGTCCGTCCACTTCTTCGTACGTCTCCGGGAGGTCTATCTGCGGCGCGGCAACACCTTCTCCGATGGTTATCTCCGGCGCGACCTCCACGTGGATCTCGTCCCATATACCGGTCTCTAAAATATGGTTGAGCAGGGTGGTACCGCCTTCCACGAGGATGGAGTGAATACCCCGCTTTGCCAGATCCGCTGTGATAAACGGCCAATCTGTCCGCTCCCTATACACAATCACCGGATCTATTCCCGGGTAACTCATCTCCCCTTTCTCCCCCTCTGAGAGGGGGCTGGGGGGTGTCAATATCCTCGCGTCCTTTGGTATCCGTCCGTGGCGGTCGATGGTCACGCGGATGGGGTTGCGCCCTTCCCAATGGGTATTGAGCAGCCGCGGGTTGTCCATGATGACGGTGTTCGTACCGACCATGATCGCCATGTTCTCCGCCCGCATCTTATGCACTATTTCTTTCGTTTTCACCGTAGAAATCGCGAGTGCCCCGTTGAGGTGTGCTCCCTTCTCCCCCTTTGAGAGGGGGCTGGGGGGTGTCCCTTTCTCCCCCTCTGAGAGGGGGCTGGGGGGTGTCCTCTTCCCGTCTATAAATCCGTCTGCCGTCTGCGCCCATTTGAGGATGACGTAGGGGTGGTGTTTCTCGTGAAGACAGAGGAACCGCTTGTTCAACTCCCGGCACTCGCTCTCCAAGACGCCTACTTCGACCTCTATTCCTGCCTCGCGGAGCATGGCTACGCCCTTGCCGGCAACCAGCGGATTGGGGTCCAACATGCCTACCACCACCTTGCCGACCCCCTTCTCGATGATCAACTTGGCGCAAGGCGGCGTCTTGCCGTAGTGAGAGCACGGCTCCAGGGACACAAACAGCGTACACTCCCGGTAAAAATCCCTCGTACATCGTACATCGTACTTTTGTACTTGGTTTTCGGCGTGCCGGAAACAATTGACCTCTGCGTGCGGCCCGCCGTACTGCTCATGCCACCCCTCGGCAAGGATTTCTCCGTTCCCCACCAACACCGCTCCCACCATCGGGTTGGGAGCCACGTAGTACTCTCCGCGTCTGGCGAGCTCTATACACCTCGCTATGTATTTTTCGTAATTCATATATTTTTTCCTTTGATCTTCTGGTCCGGGGCAAGTCGGAGTAATATCGGAGTAATATCGGACTAAAGTCGGAGGCAACTCGGACTTTTACGCTGCGCATGACTCTCACACGCTGCGAATTTCATCATAACTGAACCCCCTTTGCGCCAGGAACCGCATTCGCTTGTCCTCGCTGTCTCCTTTCCGTTGTTGGATCAGTTTCTGCAGGTTTGCCTTATACTGTTTCTCGTCTATCTCCTCCATCGCCTCACGGATAGCCGGCTCAGGCAGTTGCAGTGCCCTCAGTCCTGCTTGTATCTTCACTCTGCCCCAACCTTGATACGCCACCTTGTCATGCACGTAGGCACTGCAAAAACGTGCATCGTCCAGAAACCCGTCTGCATACAGACTTTTCTCGATTTCATCGGACAAACCGGCAGGTGCTCCCCACTCGTATAACTTACGCCGCAAATCGGCGGCGCAGTGCTCCGCCCGGGCGCAGTAGGCTTGCGCCTTATTCAGCCATTCGGCATGTGACAATTCGGTCCTTTCCATACATATCTCGGATGATCTGTACATCCGTGTAGCCCTTTTCGCACAATAACTGTGCCACTTCTTTTCCGTACGCCTCGTTGATCTCAAAGAAGAGCGCCCGCCCTGCCTTCAGTTCCGCAATCCGCCTGTAGAAAAGCAACGGATCATCGTCGGGCACGAAGAGCGCCGTAGCCGGCTCATGGTCCAAAACATTCGGTTCCATCGAGCTTTTCTCACTCTCGCAGATATACGGCGGATTGGAGACTACGATATCGAACAGTTGATTGCTGATCGCTGATTCATGTATAACCTTGCTGAATATATCCGCCACCTCAAAAGTCACTTCTACGCCGTTGCGCACGGCATTCTCTTTCGCCACCTCTATTGCCTCGGCGGATATATCGATCCCCGTCACCTCCCATTCGGGGTGCGCCTTCTTCAGCGCAATAGCGATGCACCCGCTCCCCGTACCGATGTCCAGAACACGCACCCCTGCTTTCTCCCCCTCTAAGAGGGGGCAGGGGGGTGTATTCATTCTCTCCACCAGCTCCGCCGTCTCGGGCCGGGGGATAAGCGTGGCGGGCGTCACCTTGAGGTCCAGCCCGTTCCACAGCGCATGCCCGAAGACATACTGCACCGGCTCGTGCCGCAGCAACCGTTCCACGGCGCGGGCAGCCTCTTCCGGCGCATTGGTCTCTTCGGCGACCCACCGCGCCAACGCCCTCGCCTCATCCGCGTCATACGCCGCTTCCAACCGCGCGGCTATGTCCCGTATATTCCCATTCACGGTGCAAAGGTACGACAAAAATTGCACATATGCAAGGGAAATGGGATTTTTTTAAGAAAATTGTTTTTTAGGTTTATGTCCGCAGGCGTTTGTATGTTATTATAGATTATTACTGCAGAAATGTTCTATTTCCTCTCTATCACGCCTTGCAGCAAAAATGAACACTTTGCAAACACAGATACCGATTTTGCTAACTTATGTTTACAAAATACAGATTTTTGTGCGCTTTTTGTCATTTTATTTGCATATTTCAGTTATTTTTAGTATTTTTGTCGCCGGTTTTGTATTTTTATGCGAAATAATACCAAATAGGGTAGTATATAACAATCATTATTAACTAAATTTATCACGCTTATGAAAAAGATTTTTTCTCTTTTCTTGCTCGTGACGGCATTACTCAGTTTGCCGATGTCCCTGCGTGCCGAAGATTTGACGGTTGCGGATGGTACATCTACAAATAATTATTTGCCTGTTTACGGTCTGTGGGTGGACACGCAAGGAACACGAGGACAATGTCTCTATTCATCTGATTTATTAGGTGACATGGAGGGAGGTCAGATTTCTAAGTTGACATTTTATCTTTCCAGTCCTGCTTCAGTAGCTTGGACGGGAACGTTTAATGTGTATTTAGGAGCGACTTCTAAAACAGATTTGTCTTCATCGTTTGAATCGGTAAGTAATTTAACGTTGGTTTACACCGGTACGTTAGATGCGACAGGTTCGACGATGGAGATTAGTTTAGAAACTCCTTATACTTATGAAGGAGGCAACCTGCTGTTAGACATTACTGTTGCTACTGCCGGTAATTACAAGAGTGCCTCGTTCTATGGTTCGTCAATTAGTGGGGCTGGTCGTTATTTCTATAATACAACGGAAGGTGCCGCGGACTTCCTGCCCAAGACCACCTTCACCTACGAGGCGGCAGCGACAGGTCCGTGCCCGAAGCCGGGAAATCTGGCTGTTAGTAACGTAAAGGCACATAGTGCTGATTTGAGTTGGGTAGAGAAAGGAACCGCTACGGCATGGCAGATCTGCCTGAACGACGATGAGGATAACCTGATCAACGCGAGCAAAACTTCTTATTCGTTTAGCGGTTTGGCTCCTCTTACCTCTTATAGCGTTAAGGTACGTGCAAACTGCGGTAGCGATTACAGCGAGTGGACTGCTGCGAAGAACTTCACCACCACTTCTGCTTGTCCGTATGTTATCACCTTTGACCCAGTGATTACTGTTTCCACCTCAACTGCAGAGATCAATGTGGCGGAGGCTACCGGAGAGGCTGAGGCTATTGAGGCACGTTATTTCCATGACGCAGATACTATATCGCTGGACTCGGAGGCTAACGAGATTGATTTCAAGGGCGAAGAGGGAGCTATCAATTTGGTTAACCTGCTTCCGGCAACGACTTACGGCATTCAAGTTCGCGCTTATTGCGAGGAAGAGGGTGCTTATGGAGAGTGGAGTGCAGTAACGAACTTTACAACCAAGTGCGAGGCGGTTTCTGCGATTGATGAGAACTTTGACGGCATCACAGCCGGAAGCGGAGTACTGCCGACCTGCTGGAGCCGTATTAACGAGGCTACATCGTCCTACTATAACTACTATCCGTATGTGTATAATTCATCTTCCAGCGCTCACTCGGGTAGTAATTCCTTGTATTTCTATACATCTTATAGTTCCTCTTATGCAGATGAATATGCTATATTGCCGGAGTTAGACAATCTGAGCGGCAAGCGAATTGTGTTCTGGGCTAAACAAGGCAGTTCTGCTGCTACGCTTCAGGTTGGTGAGATGACTGATCCTGCTGATGCTTCAACCTTCATCCAGACAGGTTCGAATGTTACCTTGTCTTCTTCTTATCAGAAATTCACCATCAATCTGGAGGGTAATGGTAATTATGTAGCCTTCAAAGTCGTTAAACCGACGAGTAGTTCTATCTCTGTATATATCGACGACATTGTAGTAGAGGAAGTTCCGTCTTGCTTGGAGCCGAGCGGATTGTCATTTGTTTCCGCTACGACCACTTCTGCTATTCTGAACTGGAATGCCGGTGGCAGTGAGAGCGCGTGGGATATTTATTATTCCAAAGAGAACGTAGCTCCGACGGCAGAGGCCGCACCTGTTTTAAGCGGTGTAACGGAGAAGGCTATTAGCGGATTGGAGGCTGCAAGCACCTATTATGTATGGGTACGCGCACATTGTAGCGGCAGCGAGCATAGTGCATGGAGCGAAGGAATCAGCTTCCAGACTGAGTGCGCGGCATTTGCATTGCCGTTCAGTGAGAATTTCGACGATTTAGCAGCCGGCATACCTGTCTGCTGGGATAATTCTGAAGGAACCACAACGAACGCAGATTACAAATGGAATGCCTATTCATCCGGTTACGAAGGAAAATGCTTACGTTTCAATTCGTACAATAACAGTAACAATCTTACGAATATCTTGGCTACTCCGGTGATTCACTTGTCCGCAAACTCCCAAATGACGTTTATGTGCAAGAACTCGGCCGGTGGTGCATTCAAAGTACAGATTGCAATCGCAGGCAGTAGCGACCGCACCGACTTACTGACCGGCTTGACCGGCATTAGCAGTTGGACGGAGAAATCTGTAGATCTCTCTGCTTATACGGGTCAGGATGTAATTATCTATTTCCATGCAACCAGTAACTTTGGTAACGGCGATGCATACTTGTACTTAGATAATTTGTCCATTGAGGCGATCCCGAGCTGCTATGCGCTGAAACAAATCTCGGTAAGCGATATTTCTCGTCGGTCGATGATTGTGAACTTGACTCCGAAGTCGGGGCACGATTTGGCGAATGCTCATGAGTTGGTTTACTCGACAAGCGAATTGGACGAGGCAGCCCTTGAGGCAGCGGACAAGATCGCTATCAACGACACCAACGCTTATGAGATCAGCGGTCTGGAGCGTGATACAAAGTACTACCTCTATGTTCGCGCTAACTGCGGTAGCGAAGAAGGTAAGAGCGCTTGGGTTTCCACCTCTGCCAAAACGAAAGCACTGAGTGCTTGTGATCCTATTCAAATAGGTAGTGGTAACAATACAGCAAACTTGCTGTACACCTCTTATGGCAATACGTATTCTCAGCACATCTATACCGCTGAAGAATTATTAGATGCCGGATACCAAGCAGGTACACTTTCTGCGGTGTCTTTCCAGTATTCTGGAACTTCATCAACATACGACAAGACGCAATCTGTATATATTGGTACTACTTCTCAATCTTCGTTTAGCGGAAATGCTGCCACCGATTTTATAGGAAGTTTGACATTGGTTTATGGTCCTACTGAGTTGCAGTACCAAAGCGGTTGGAGAGAATACACATTTGCTACTCCGTTTGAATGGGATGGCGAAAGCAATATTGTTGTTGCGATGCTCTCTAACTCATCGGCATCTTCAGCCAGCGGATGGAGTGCTTATGGTACTGCTCAATCTGAGTCTCGTTCCATTTGCCGTTATAAAGATAGTAGTCCTATCAATATCGATGATTTGGCAGGTACCACTTCTTACGGAGCTTCATCTTCAAACCGTCCGAATATTCAGTTCTCTTTCTGCTATGAGTTGCCCGCTTGTCCGTCTGTAAGCGACCTGAGCTTTGAGTTGGTAGGCGAAGGAACGAGCGAGGCAATCGTTCGTTGGAACATCGCTAATGCAGACTACTTGAGCGGCTTCGATGTTATCAAGAGCGAGGCTGAGATTACCGACTTTGCAGGCATTGAGCCGACGTATGCAAACATCCAGTTTGATTCCATTGACCTGCAGGGTCTGAATGCCGCTACTCCTTATTATATATACGTACGCGCTATATGTAAGGCAGAGAGCCACGATGATGGTAATTCGGAATGGGCCGGTATTCATTTCACGACCAATGCAGACTGCCCGCTGGTACAGAACCTGCAAGCAGAGCTGACCGATCTCAATAAAGTGAAAGCATCTTGGGATCTCGCGTTTGCTGAGCAGGAGAAACACTTCCAGTATATCCTCTCTGAGACAGAGATGAATGAGGCTGCTCTGGAGGCCGGTGCACCTGTCGCTATTGACGATACAACCGCCTTTGAGATCGATGGCCTTGATTACGACAAAGAGTATCATCTCTACGTAGCGAGCGTTTGTGGAGCTGCTCATTCGGACTACCAGCATGCATCGTTCAGCACCTTGCCTTCTTGCCAGAAAGTTGAGAACTTGGCAGTTGCGCGTGTTGCACACAACCTCGTTGAGTTGACCTGGACAAGCGCACAGTTTGCTTCCGAGGCACAATGGAAAGTAGGTATCGTAGGTGATCCGGTAGCACCGCAGATCGTTTCTGAGCGTCATGCAATCCTCTTCGGTCTGAATACCGAGAGTGCATACGAGGCATACGTCATCGCGCTCTGTGACGGTGAGTCCCTCAGCGACAGTGTGAAGGTTGCCTTCTTGACCGCCGCCCAACCCGGCAACTGCGCACAGGTAGGAGAGGGTACAAGCAGTGATAATATGCCTGTAACCAACTACAACTACGCTTATACACAGATGATTTATGGAGCGGACTTGATTGGTCAGAGCGGTACGATAACGTCTCTCCAACTCAAGCGTAGTACCTACGCGAACGTGATGAATAATATGAAGGTTTACCTTGGTACAACCAGCAAGGCTACTTTTGCATCCTCAAGCGATTGGGTTGCAGAAGAAGACCTCAAACTCGTTTACGAGGGTTCCTTCCCTGCCGGTTCATCTGCAGCACCGGATCTTGAATTGACCTTATCTGAACCATATGTTTACAATGGTTCGGACAATCTGGTGGTAGCTATCTCGAATGGGCACGGTGACTGGAATAACATTCAGAAATTCTATTACACTTCTGCCTATAACACCGTGCTGTATCGTCGTAGTGATGATGAGGCATCTTATGCTAACCATCCGGGCTCAGCTGCCGGCTATGGCATATCCTCCTATCGTACGAACATCCAGTTCTGCTTCGAGCCGAAGGCTTGTCCGGACGTAAAAGCACTCGCTATCAGCGATATTACGACGAGCAGCGCCAAGGCCTCTTGGGAGCCGATGGGTAGCGAGGTAGCATGGAATGTCTTCATCTCCAACGCAGCAGTTTCTGATTTCAGCGACCTGAGTGCATACGAAGTTGTACGCGTAAGCGAGTTGCATAAGAGCTTCACAGGTCTCTTGGACGATACAGACTACTTCGTATATGTTCAGGTAGCCGACTGTGAGGGTGCAGACTTCGTAGGTACGAATTTCCGCACGATAGCAGCTTGTCTGAAACAGAATGCTCCGGCGGTTGTAGCTGAGTCTATCGCTGCTCACGCAGCTATCGTGAAGTGGATTGACCCGAATGCTGCAAAGGCTGGTCAATACACCGTAGCTTATGCAAAAGCAGATGAGTTTGATCTGGAGAACCCGGAGATTGCTACCATACAGGTAATCGATACCTTCGCTTCTCTTGCTGCACTGCAGGCGGATACCGTTTATAAGTTTGCTGTGAAGGCTGATTGTGGTGAAACCGGTGCGAGCCGTTGGAGCGATGTGGCTCAGTTCCAGACGCTGGAGTCCTGCTTCACGCCGACCGCTCCGGTAGTCGTTGCTGAGAACATCACTGCGCACTCGGCTACGGTTGCATGGACAGATGCGCATGACGATGCCGCTTACATCGTAGCGTACGGTCCGTATGCCGACGATCCGGCAACCTACGAGACGAAGAACGCAACCGACACGTTCGTTGTTCTGGACAATCTGAATTCGGCTACACGCTACGCGTTCCGCGTCAAGGGCGACTGCTCGTCCGACGGCGAGGGCGAGAGCAAGAACTGGAGTACCAGTATGAACTTCTACACCGCTTGCGAGGCTTATGCACTTCCGTTCAGCGAGGACTTTGAGAATGAAAATCAGTTCAACCTATGCTGGACTAAAGGCAACGTACAGGATCCGAATAGTAGTTCGTATATCCCGTACCGCTCTTCCTCCGCAGCTGCTAACGGTAGCAACAACGGATTGTACATGAATGCGTGCGTTTCTTCAAGCAGTTGGTCTCCGACCGAAGCGGATAGCTCATATGCAGTACTGCCGGAATTGGCATTCGGAGAAGAGTCCATTACGGACTACCAGATCAGCTTTAACGCAAAGGCATACACCTCTTCGTACGGCGATTATTATCCGCACCTCAAGATCGGTGTAGCCGATGATGACGCGCTGACCAACCTGCAGATCATCGCTGATACGGCTCTCTCGACCGAAGCGTTCCAAGAGATAGAGCTCTCCTTCGCTCCTTACACCGGTACGGGCAAACGTATCGTACTGTTGGCAACGGTAGATCCGAACAGCACTGCTACTTCACGCTACGGACGCATTTACGTGGATGATATCTATGTATCCAAACTCTCCGATTGCAAGCGTCCGGCTTCCATCACGGTATCGAACATCACCGAGACCTCTGCGTCCTTCGCATGGGTAGCCGGTGGCGGGGAGACCGACTTCGAGTACGTCATCGTCGCGAGCGGTGCAACTCCGGATTGGAGCGCAGCGGTACCCGTTAACGATGCAGCCTCCGTGGAGGTAACCGAGGGCCTGTCCGCTTCGACGGCATACGACTTCTACGTTCGCGCTAACTGTGGCGAGGAAAAGAAGAGCGATGCCCGCTCTATCTCCTTCCGCACGGCTTGCGGAGCAGTAGCATTACCGTTCATCGAAGAATTCGAGGAAGGGCTCGGCTGCTGGACAATGATAGATTGTCATGAAGAGACTGGTCTTTCTGCATCTGCTGAACACAACGGAGGAAACTATGGATTCAGATTCCGCTACAACTCGAATCCTCCGCAGTACCTCATCTCGCCGGAGCTCATCACGTCCGAGAGGGATGTAGAGGTATCCTTCTACTACAAGGTAGAAAGTGACTACTATGAGGAGACATTCATGGTAGGTCACTCCTCTACCACAGCGGATATCACTGCCTTCACCTGGAGCGAAGAGATTACTGCTCAGAATGACGATAGTTGGTTGCTCTATACGGACACTATAGATGCCGGCGTGAAGTACATTGCTATCAAGTACACGTCTAATGACAAGTATTACCTCTTCATTGACGGCTTCAGTGCAAGAGAGGTAAAGGCCGGCGAAGGCTCAGGTATTGACAACGTAGGTCTTGAGAGCGAGCAGGCTGTGAAGTTCATCAAGGATGACCGCATCTACATCCTCCGCAACGGTATTCTCTACGATGTTACCGGTCGTCTGATCCGCAAGTAATTGCGTGTCGTACATTAGAAAAAAGCGTCCCCAGGGGCGCTTTTTTCGGTTTATCCTTGCATATGTCGGAAAAAAGCAGTAACTTTGCAGCGTAATTTGAATTTATGGAACTTTTACTACTATATTTAGGCATTGCGATGGGCGTCAGTTTCATCTGCTCGACCCTGGAGTCCGTGCTCATGACGACCTCGCTCAGTTACATCAACCTGCGTATTGAAGAAGGATACAAACCCGCGCTGCTGATGCAGAAATTCAAGGAGAACACAGGGCGCCCCTTAGCGGCTATCCTGTCTCTCAATACGATTGCCAACACCTTTGGTGCCGCCGGCGTAGGCGCGCAGACGATGGTCGTGTTCGGCAGCAAATGGTTCGGCGTGGCGTCCGCTATAACGACCATGCTGATCCTCATCTTCTCGGAGATCGTACCCAAGGTCATCGGGACCACCTACTGGCGCCAGTTGATGGGTCCTGCCGCACGGCTGATACAGCTGATGATCTATATCCTCTACCCGCTGGTCATATTGGTGGAGTTGATTACCCGGCTCTTCCCCGACAACGAGGCGGCAGTGAGCCGCGAGGAGGTATTGGCGATGGTCAATGTGGGCGAGGAGGAAGGCGTCGTTGATGAGGACGAGAACAAGATCTTCTCCAACCTCATGCGCCTCGACACCATCCATGCCTACGACGTCATGACGCCGCGGTCGGTAGCCAAGATCGCGCCGGAGAACATGACCCTCAAGGACTATTACGACACCGACGAGTACGACCATTTCTCCCGCATCCTCCTCTACAACCCCACCCAGCCGGAGTACATCACCGGCTACGTCCTCCGTAACGATGTGCTGGAGGACCTCGCGGAGGACCATTTCAAGAAACAGGTAGGCTCCATCAAACGCTCCCTGCCCGCCTTTGACCAGGACCTGACCCTCGGCACCATCTTCGACTCCATGCTCAAGCAGAAGAGCCAGATAGCGCAGGTGATCGACGAGTACGGCTGTTTCGTGGGTATCATCACCCTGGAGGACATCATCGAGACCATCTTCGGACTGGAGATCATCGACGAGAGCGACGCCGTGATCGACATACAGCAGTACGCCCGCGAGCGGTGGGAGAAACGCCAGAAGAAGTATAGGAAAGTCGAAAGTCGAAAGACCGCGGCAGAGCCGCTCAAAGAACAAAACCAAAGTGAGGAAACAGAGCAACA
>ODAI014099688.1_pt1 | contig 12471 bp, 3 predicted proteins | sample 1539321 | NCBI WGS metagenome assembly ODAI01 (sample SAMN02144231, study PRJEB22623) | gut metagenome | biome: sheep rumen | host: Ovis aries | place: New Zealand
TCCCTAGCCTCGTCAGGATTACCATCCCAAAAGATTCTTGGTTCACTCGCCACCGCTAATGCCTGACAAATTATTTCATTTCCTTTTTTCCATCTTGCATGTACAGCACTGGCATATACACCAAGGACAAAAACTTGTTTAGGAGTTCTATCTTGTTGTACTAAACGGCGAACGGTTTCGCCAAAAGGATAAAAGTATTCCATACAAATTCCGATTTATCTGTCTGCAAAGATACGTTTTTTCTTTCATTATTCGTTAGTTGGCTATATAAAACTTTCTTGTTTATGTCCAATTTTTGACAAAAACACTCCACCTTTGGTTACCTCATCTGAAACACACACCATTTAGCTCTTATCAATCACGCCTAATGCGTTGTTCTCAATAAGAGCTTTATTAACTCATGAATAACAAATCGAATTTTGCCTTTTTGTGCAAAGTAGAGTGCGTGATTGGTGCTTAGAGATGTTAATCCATTTTTTCGGTTTTGAAGGGTAAACTTACAATTTGAAACCCCGTTTTTTTTGAGTTGTTTTCGGTTGTTTATATGCTATTTATCATGGGAATATTTATGGTCTCATCGTACCTTTGCAGTATTCTAAGTGTCTGTATTTCAATAAAAATCACCTTGTCTAGTCTTTACATCGCAACAATAGCTGCCTGGCATTCAGTTGGTTATGCATATTGCAAAATGTAATGTTGGCTATTGAACTTTTTCTAGCGAGAATTTTGTTTTGGGATGTTCTTATGATGCGGCTTTAGTCGGCTAGATTTGCCGATGAGACTCCCAAAGTAGCCCTTTACACTCGTAAAGCAGCCCTTTGAGTTTGTAAAGTAGCCCTTTACAATCGTCATGTAGCCCATTACGCTCGTAGTGATGCCGAGTAGAATCACAAATCAGCCAGACTCGAACAAAACTTCCCTTTCTTTCTTGCAATTCTCAGAAATTATTCTTATATTTGCACTTTCAATGGTATTTTTTTGCGATACCATCCAGAAAGGCCATAAAGGACAAACACCTGTTCCTTTTGTAGCAATCCATGAAAGAACCCAGTAAAAAACGAAATAACAAATCGATGATGAAAAAGAGTCTATTACTAATCCTTGTAGCCATCCTGCTTCCGTTGACGGCAAGTGCCTATGATGCTGTTGTTGATGGCATTTACTACAACCTTGACAAGGCGGCCAAGACAGCTGAAGTGACAAGTGGTGACAATCTTTATGTGGGGAGTATCTCCATTCCCCAAACAATCTCTTTTGAAGGTGTAAGGTATCAAGTGACGAGTATTGGTGATGAAGCATTTAGGTCGTGTGACCAACTCTCTAAAATAGTTTTGTCGGAAGGTATTACAACTATCGGAGAGTCTGCTTTCGATGGTTGCAAAAGTCTTTCTTCCATTACAATACCTGAGACCGTAACTACTATCAAGAAATGCGCATTCATGTTTTGCGCATTCTCATCCATCAAATTACCTAATAATCTATCCACTATCGAGAGTTGGGTTTTCAATTGTTGTAAGAATCTTACTTCTATTGACCTTCCAAATAGTATTACAAGAATTGGGGAGGGTGCTTTTGGTTCGTCAGGCCTAACCTCCATCATTATTCCTGAGAATGTAAAAGGGTTATCGAAACAAGCATTTATGGGGTGTGGACATTTGACCTCTATTACCCTTCCTGACGGACTTAGTGGAATTGGAGAAGATTGTTTTAACGGATGTGATAAGCTTACTTCCATTACTCTTCCTCTTTCTTTAAGCGCAATCGCCAAAAATGCCTTTCAGAACTGTTCTTCCTTAACCACAGTTACTTTTAACAGCAAAATAATTGATAGCGAATGGTTCAGTCATAATGTTTATTTCATCGATACAATAATAATTGGAGAAGATGTTGAAGAGATAGAAGCCAACTCCTTTAAGTACTTTATGTATTTAGCTTCTATAACCATCAATCCAAATAATAAAAAATACGACTCCCGAAATAATTGTAATGCCATAATAGAAACTGAAAGCAATAAGCTTATAGCAGGTTGCAAGAACACGGTTGTCCCAGATGGCATTATCAGTATAGGGGATTTTGCATTCAATCAATGTATTGGCCTAACAACACTCAATCTTCCAAATTCTGTTACAAGCATTGGAGAATATGCATTCTATAGGTGTACAGGATTAACAACACTCAATCTTTCGCAAGGATTAACTTCAATAGGACAATATGCATTCTATAATTGCATTCCTCTAACTTCCTTGACTATTCCTGAAGGTGTAACGAGAATTGAGACCTGTGCTTTTGAGGGTTGCACAAATTTAAGTTCAATTGCTTTCCCAGATGACATAATGTATGCAACCCAAAGTGCATTTCGTAACTGTGCATGGTATGACCATCAACCCGACGGTCCGGTATATATTGGAAAAAGTGTCCTTTGTAAAGGCAATTTGGAAGAAGGCACAGAAATTGTTATAAAAGAGGGAACTAAAAGAATCCTCGATAACGCTTTTTTAAATCAAACAGGATTGAAGTCTATTCAATTACCCGAAAGTCTGATATCTATCGGTGGAGAAGCATTTTACAAAAGTGGTTTGGAGTCTATTACGATACCTCAAAATGTGACCTATATCGGAGGATCGGCTTTTTCATATTGTAATAAACTTACTAGTGCTGTTTTACCCGAGAATTTGACAGAAATGAAGAACTATGTGTTTGAAAGTTGTTCTAGTTTAACTTCTGTCATTCTACCTAAAGTCATAACTACTATTCCTGAAGGAACATTCTCTAGCTGTACAAATCTTGTTTCTTTTGTCTTTCCCGAAAATGTAAGTTGTATCAAAGGTAATGCTTTTTATAAATGCACAAGTTTAGAATCAATCGAGATTCCTAATATCGTTTCTGAGATTGGCCCATCAGCTTTTAGTGGTTGTAGTAGTCTAAAGCATTTTAATTTCCCTGAAAAATTGACTTATATCGATAATAGTGTATTTTATGATTGTGATAGTTTGACGTCTGTGATTATTCCAAAGACAATTACATCTATTGGGGAGTATGCTTTTTGTCGTTGTGATTCATTGAGGTCTGTGACCTTCTTAGGTGAACTTACAGAACTTCGGTCTGGAGCTTTTAGTAATTGTCTCAGCATCAGAGAGGTCACTTCATTGGGTCTTGAACCCTGTTATGTATACTCGACAACATCCCCCATTTTCTCAACCGAGGTATATGAGAATGCCAATCTTTATGTGCCAGTACAGTCTATAGAAGCATATAAATATACCAGGCCATGGAGCTTTTTTAAAAAGATAGGAGGATTGTTAGACAGCACTTTAAAACTTGTCTGCATAGCAGGTGATAAAGATGTGACCACTGATGTGTCTATCAAATGGATGAACGATGAGGGAGTGGTTATTGGAGAAGAGAGTACCTTAGAATGCTATAAAAGCCAACAGCTATTATATTCTGTATTTTTAAATGAGAGCATGGGACATCAATACCATGAAATCGTTAATGAAAAGGTTATTGTGAATGGAGATTCAACGATTATCTGTCAGCTTCAGAGAATAGAGAATGTAGAGTTGGCTGGCCGTGTCTCTGCTGAAGACATTGCCGAGAAGACTGCAACCATACATGTCAAGCAGATGCTCAACGGAAAATATGAAGAAACGTTTACAACTTCAACAAATGATAAGGGAGAATTCTCATTAGAAGGCTATGATGATGATACGGAGATTATCATCAGTTGCGATGGATATTTAGATGCTGTTATCCACCGCACAAGTTTCAATGGCAATGGAGATTTAGGAGTAATAACCCTAAAGTCTATTACTGGTTTTGTGGCTCCCGTGATTATGAACTATACCCCTGTTGATTCTGAAGATAATAAGGCAATATCAGATTTGTTACCAGGTGGACTTTATGATTTAACCTTTACTCTGAGAAATGAGTCGACAGGAAACGAGATTACAGATTTCTCCGTACAGTACAACGGCACTTTGATCATTAACTCAGGGGCCAGTGCATGGGATCAGATCAGTATCACCGCCAAGAGCAAGAAGAGTATTTTAGCTGAAGCTACCACAGAATACTATGCTGTTGAAGATGGTTCGATCTCTATAGAATTGAACTTTATCGAACTGGGCGGTATCTCTGCTACCTATGCATCGAGCGGAAACAGTGGCAATGTGGGCTATCTTTACGACAGCAACGGTCACCTGGTGGCAAGAGGAATTTACAATGGTGAGACACTACGACTGAGACATATTGAGCAAGGCACGTATACACTTGTCTCCATCGGACAGTCAGCATTGCTTTCCAACATTCCAGAGTTGTCTTCCCTGTCAGATCTCAACATGGCGGAGGGTAAAGACTATCTCATTTCTCAAGTGGAAGTAGAATATGGTAGGACAACTACAATCTCGACGGGTTCCATTCCGAAACTGAATGAATCGCTGTTCCTCTTCGACGGCAGCCTGCTTGCCGACAAGGCATCTGTCGTCATTGGTAATTATGTTACGTTGTCAGCAAGAGTGAACATCGATGAAGAACTATATAATAAGGTAAACTCTGTTAATCTTATTATAGACATACCTGAAGGATGCCAGCTGGTGGAGAACTCTGTGATGGCAAACAGAAGTGAACAGGCTTATACACTGAACGACAACACACTTAGCATCCGTCTGGCTAAAGAACAAGCACAGGGAGAGATAAAATACTGTATTGTGCCCATTGAGGCCAATACCTATCGTTCCACGGCTTATGTGTCTTTCGACAAGGAGATAACTACTCCACGGCCATTGGGAGTAGCACAGTTCGAGGGCGAGGCTCTTTCAATCAACTTACTTCCTACCACTCCAACTCAAACCATTCATGTGAATGGCTTGACGAATCCTAATAGTGAGGTGAAGATTTATGATGGCGACGTACAAATAGGAAAAACTACAGCCAATGGTGACGGCTCGTGGAGGACCGAATGTGAGTTATATAATGCCTACAACTTGTCTTGCCATGATATCATCGCAAAAGCAAAGACGCAGGAGGGGTGGACACTGACAAGTGAAATGAAGAACGTGATGTATGACAAGTCGTACATCGTGCCCAGCAATGTTTCCATGACCTTCTATAATGGTTGGCATGAGGAAAATATCACAGTAGATTTTGACTTAATCAATGGCACGACATCCAAGAAACATTATGATTTCTATTCTGAGACCGACTTTACCTTCCTGGCTAAATTCACCAGAAATGATCCCGAACTGGTAGATGATGTGAATTTTATGGTGAAGGCTTCCGACGGTACTATCCGCATATTACCAGCCTTGTTTGACTCTAAACAGCAAGCATGGGTGGCTACATCAAAGTATGACAGTTATAAGTTGCCACAAAACGTGACGGTTGACTATGATTATACTCGGGAAGTATCTGATGAGGAACGTATGGAGAGCATGAATGACATGGCCAAACAAATGGCTGCTATCGCCAATCATATCTACAATTTCTTTGAGGAGAAAGTGAGGATGGAGGTCATTGAAGAGAGTGAGACATCAGCCCTGCTTGGCCTTACAATTCCAGAGACATACAATTACTATCAATACCGCATCGAGAGAATGACATATTCCGAAGCAGAGACTATGATGAGTAACTATCAGTTTGCTTATTTGAAAACTGAAGAGGGTGGCATAGGTACATATACTGAAACAACCGGCAACTCCATCTCTGTCGTATTTGTTGATTTAGGTGAGAAAGAAGCTTATCGGATTACTCTATCTGACCCGAATATGTATGCAAAAAAGAACAGCAAAGGCAAGACTCGCATCAAAGAATTCCTTTCTGAACTGGGTAGCGAATTTGTCGATGGTCTTGAAGATATTCTTGGCTTGTCAGAATTTGTCAATGCTAATAAGGATTTTAAGAGTATGCGTAAACGTTTGGAGAAATATGAAAAGAAATATGCAAACAAACGTCAGAGCACACTTAACAGTATTCTTGCAAAGTGTCCTGACGGGAGTTTCCGTCTGACGAAAAGTTTGAGGGGGACGTTCTCAAATGAAATGCAGACAAAAATATGGACAGAAGAAGACAATCTGATAAAGAAATATAACAAGTATCTGACTGAATACAAGAAGAAGTTAGGAGCGAGTGTGGCTACATTTGTTGGGACCTTGGGCCTTGGGAAGTATCTGAAATCTGCCAAGTTTGTCAATTCAAAACTGAACAAGGCTTTCCAGACCACGCTCGTCAAGAATACATCATTAGAGACTTCTGCTGAAACGCTGGGAGGTTTGATAGGACAAGTTTCTGGCAAGGTTATTGATGGAATAGACAAAGTATTTGCATATAAGGACTTCGAGGGAGTACGTGACAAGTGTCTATCTTGGTCTTCAAAGAAAAATGCCGGAATCATCAAGAAGTATACTGACATAAACCAGCGGATTAAAAATGCTTATAATTCTTGCAAGAAGGAGAAAGACCCAGAGACCATCACCTCTACCGACGGTAAGGAAGAGACCTTCGTAGAGAACAAGGACGACAACACCATCAACTTCACTACCCCATCCGTTGAGCCGATTCTCGACCCGTCGGGCTATGTCTATGAGGCTGTGCTGAGCAACCGCCTGCCGGGTGTGACCACCACGGTTTATCAGAAAAAGAACGGAAATGCCGTGAAATGGAATGCCGAGGACTACTCGCAGCAGAACCCGCTGGTGACCGACGAGGCAGGATTCTACCGCTGGGATGTGCCGCAGGGCGAATGGCAGGTGAAATATGAGAAGGACGGCTATGAGACTTGTTACTCTGAGTGGCTGCCTGTTCCACCGCCACAGCTCGACGTGAACGTGAGCATGAAGCAGACTACGCCACCTGCCGTGAAGCTGATGCGCGGAGCAGAGAGTGGCATTACCATTGAGATGAGCAAATACATGCTGCCCGAAAGCCTGAACGAGAAGAGTGTCGTCGTGAAGATGGACGGCGCCACCCGTAATGGCCATCTGGAGATGCTGAACACAGAGGAGTCGCCTGCAGGAGAGAATACGTATGTATCAAAGGTGAAGTTTGTGCCCGAGGATCCCTTCGTTGCCGGCGATGAGGTCGACGTGACGGTGAAGGGTAGCGTGGAGAGCTATTGCAGCGTTCAGATGGGCTCTGATCACACGGAGAAAGTGAGGATAGAGCCGGAAATCACGGCCATCATCATCGACAGCGTGCTGACGGTTCCTTACCAGGGAACGAAGACGGTGCAGGTGCTGGTGATGCCGCAAGAGGTGTCGGCCGGAAAGGTGCTGAACGCCCGTCTCTCGTCTAGTCTGATCACCTCGCTTGACAATGAGAGAATAGTCGTCGATGAGAACGGACTGGCCACACTGACGCTGAATGGCGACTTGCCGGGTGCAGCACAGCTGACGCTGACCATGGACAAGGTGGACATTACCGCCGAGTCGATGGTGAGAGTGGATGTGGAGTATGAGGTGGTGAACACGCCGACAGCTTCCATCCGCAATGGCGAACAAGTAGGAAAGGGCACACAGCTCTCGCTGAGTTGCGCCACAGAGGGGGCAACCATCTACTACACACTCGACGGCAGTTGTCCCTGCAACGAGGACACCCGCATTCTCTACAGCGGTCCGTTTGAGTTGCCCGAGGGCGTAGTCACCGTGAAGGTGATGGCTGAGGCCGAGTATCTCTACGATAGCGACGTGGCTACATTCGTCTACCAGGTGAATGCATCAACCGGCATCAACAAGCCGACAACAGAAGACTATCGCTTTACTGCCGCCTATGCGAACGGCTATATCGTGATTGACGGTGCTGAAGGAGCCGATTGCAAAATCTACGACATGGCGGGTCGCGAACTGGCTGGCAAACAAGGTCTTGGTGCGCACGATGCCGTGCAGGTGCAAAAGGCAGACACCTACGTGATTAGCATCAAACATGCCGACGGAAAGATGGCAGTCAAGAAAATCATGCGCCGGTGATCATCTTTATCTCAAGCGCCCTGCATCGACATCTGTCTTTGCAGGGCGCTTTTTGTTTTGTGTCCGTTGTGCCTGAAGCGCACTTTTTTTCAATTGATGCCTGAATAGGAAAATACACCCAAATCTATGTGGTGATTTGCGTTAATATTTCAAAAAAAGAAGCCCGCTCCATAACCTTTGGCTGTCATTCGACGTAGATATAAGTAAAAACCAACACCATGGTCGTATGAATTGCGACGTCGAATGCTTGAAGCCTGTTTTAAGTGGGTAGCTTATGCCGGGCTTTGCCTTGAAGAACAATAACAATAATCAAAAATAGAATGAAAAAACAACTATCAATCATTTTCCTGCTGATGCTGGCCATGACTGTGTCGGCAGCCAAGAAACAACAAGACGGACTGTTCAAGAACGACCCGAACGTGCGCATCGGACAGTTGAAGAACGGTCTGACGTATTATATCCGTCATAACGAGGACCCGAAGGACCGTGCCTACTTCTATATTGCACAGAAGGTGGGCGCCATCCAGGAGGAGCCTCACCAGCGCGGACTGGCCCACTTCCTTGAGCACATGTGCTTCAACGGCACCACCCACTTCCCCGGTGCCTCGCTACGCACCTGGCTCGAGACCATCGGCGTGAAGTTCGGTGCCGACCTCAATGCCTATACGGCGGTCGACGAGACGGTGTATAACATCGACAATGTGCCCACCATCCGCGAGAGCATCCTCGACTCATGCCTGCTCATTCTGCACGACTGGAGCCACGACCTGCTGCTCGAGGGCGATGAGATAGACAGCGAGCGCGGCGTCATTCAGGAGGAGTGGCGCACACGCAACTCGGCCTCCCAGCGCATGAACGAGAAAATCATGCCCGTGCTGCATGCCGGCTCGAAATACAGCGACGCTATGCCTATCGGCTCGATGGACATCGTGATGAACTTTCCCCATCAGGCTTTGCGCGACTACTACGTGAAGTGGTATCGCCCCGACCTGCAAGGAGTTGTCGTAGTGGGCGATATCGATGTCGACCAGATGGAGCAGAAGATCAAGAAGACCTTCGCCGACATCCCCAAGCCGAAGAAGAATGCCGCCAAGCGCGAGTACTACCCCGTGCCCGACAACAACGACGTGATTTATTTCGTGGGTAAGGACAAGGAGCTGAGCTCGCCCATGGTGCAGTTCTACTTCAAGCACCCCGCCACGCCGCGCGACCAGAAGAACTCTCGCGAGCACATGCTCCAGGGATTCTACAATGGCTTCATCTACAACACCTTCCACGACCATACCCTCGACCTGGTGCAGGCTCCCGGCTCACCGTTCTCTATGGGTTATATCCGCGACGGTGCTTTCTTCCTTGCCCAGACAGCCCGTTCGCTGAACGGCATCGTGTCGTGCCATAGTGGCAAAGACGACATCATGCGTGGCACGGAGGCCTTCCTGCGCGAGCTGTTCCGTGTGCGCCAGCATGGTTTCGCCCAGACCGAGTTCGACCGCTACCGCAAGGATATGCTCGTGAGTCTGGACCGTCAGCTCAAGGAGAAAGACAAGCGCTACAGCAAGAACTTCGTCAACGAGTATGTGCGCCACTTCCTCGACAACGACCCCATTCCCGAACTGGAGGATGAGATTGCTTTCTGGAAGACTGAACTGCCGAAACTCACGGTGAACGACCTGAACCAGTATTTCTTCTCACTCTTCGACAAGGATGGCAAGAACATGGCCATTACTGTCACGGGTCCCGACAAAGACGATATCAACTATCCCACCAAGGAGCAGATGATGGCCCTATATAATAAGGTGGCCAACGAGCGCCTGGAGGCTTACGTAGACAAGGTGAACAATCTGCCCTTCCTGCCGAAGGAGCCTACTCCCGGCAAGATTGTCAGCGAGTCGACCGATGCCGAAGGCTACATCAATATGGTACTGTCGAACGGTATGAAGGTCGTCGTGAAGAAGACCGACCTGAAGAAAGACCAGATTCTCATGTCGGCAGCCTCGCACATGGGACTTGACGGCATCGACGACATCACCGTCGACGAGTACCGCCAGGCCCAGAGCATGCTGAACATGATGATGGGTGTCAATGGCATGGGTAACTACAATCTGATGGATATGAACAAGAAGTTCACTGGTGTGAACGCCCGCGTGCAGCCCGGATTCCATGCCAATCAGACCGTCCTGCAAGGCTCTTGCGCACCGAAAGACCTGGCTGTGATGTTGGAGATGACACATGCCGGCTTCCTCTATCCCAACCGCGACGATAATGCCTTCGGAGCCTTGCGCGAGCGCATCATTAGAACGACACGCGACAGCGAGGGAAAGCCCAACTCGGTACTGGGCGACTCTACGACCGTCACTTTGTATGGCAATAATCCCTATGCCAAGCGGATGACCGTGAAGGATTACGAGGCCATCGACTTCGGTAAGATGATGGAAATCTACAAGCGCTGCTTCAGCGATGCCAGCCAGTTCACCATGCACTTCGTGGGCAATGTGGAGATGGACGAGCTGCGTCCGCTGCTCGAGAAATACATCGCATCGCTGCCCGCTACCCATCAGGAGGTGAAGCTTACGCCGAAGTCAGAGGTCCTGCCCGGCTCACGCACCTGTATGTTCGAGAAAGAGCAGGAGACACCGACCTGCAATATCAACATCCTGTATATTGCACCGGGTGAGTTCTCGTTCCGCAACCAGCAGATTGCCTCGTTGCTCGGACAGGTGCTGACCATCATCTATACCAAGACCATCCGTGAGGAGGCAGGAGCTGCCTACTCAGTCGGTGCCGGCTGCTCTGTCAGCTACTATCCGAAGGAAAAGTTCCGCCTCTCTGTTCGCTTCCCAACCAGTCCTGAGTCGCGCGACCTGGCCATCCGTCTGGTGGATGAGGGCATCGACGAACTGATCAAGAACGGTCCGAACATGGAGGATATCAACAAGGCGAAAGAGTATCTGCTGAAGATAGACAAGAGCAACCGTACCGTCAATGAGTACTGGCTCGACATCCTTGGCTACCGCTGGAACCACGGCTACGACAAGTCGAAGGGCTTCGAGCAGCTCATCAACGGCATCACTGCCAAGGACATTCAGGACATGGCTAAGCGCATCAAGGCCGGCGACCGCATCGCCGTGGTGATGTCGACACCAAAGAAATAGTTCTCTCTCTCATTCATTTTTATATTGTAGCATTTTTCCAGGCGGCCGTCTCTATGAAAGGGGCGGCCGCTGATTTGTCGGTCGAGACCGAGGCCGGAAATGTTGTTATTGTTGTTGATGTTGTTTTATAAATAAGACTTGAAGTTTAATCAACAACAACCTGAACAACAAAGACAACTCATTGTTGAGAGCAAACAAGTTTTTTTGTTCTGCACTCGATTTTCCGTAACTTTGGCTTCGCCGAACTTACTTGGTACTCGGAAATGAAAAGAAAAACGAGTTTTCCTTTCTCATTTCCCTCGTTTTTCCGTAACTTTGCAAACAAAACGTGAAAAGATGAACGTACAGATAGAAGAGTCGTGGAAAAAGTATCTGCAGGGTGAGTTTGAGCAACCCTATTTCGCCCAACTGACGGAATGGGTGCGGCAGGAATATCAGTCGACGACATGTTATCCGCCGGGGCGCCTCATTTTCAATGCTTTCAACCTGTGTCCGTTCGACAAGGTGAAGGTGGTCATCATCGGACAAGACCCGTATCATGAACCGGGACAGGCGCATGGCCTGAGTTTCTCAGTGTGCGACGGTGTGGCTTTTCCTCCTTCGCTGCAGAACATCTTCAAGGAGATTCAAAACGACCTGGGCACACCCGTGCCGATGTCGGGCAACCTGACGCGATGGGCCGAGCAGGGCGTGCTGCTGTTGAACGCCACCCTGACGGTACGTGCCCATCAGGCTAACTCACACTCACGACTGGGATGGCAGACATTCACCGATGCAGCCATTCGGGCGTTGGCAGCCCATCGTGAGCATCTGGTGTATATGCTCTGGGGCGGATATGCACGGGGCAAGAGCTATATGATAGACAAACAGAAGAACCTCGTGCTGGAGTCGGTGCACCCCTCTCCGCTGTCGGCCAACCGTGGCGGATGGTTCGGACAGCACCAGTTCTCGCGCTGCAATGCCTACCTACAGGCTAACGGACTGGAACCCATCGAGTGGTAATGCCGTGCTAGAACCCAACCAATCTTCAGCCCCAGACCCCTCTCCATCTCCCCCGAGGGGGAGGGCTGGGCTGATGCCGTGCAAGGTTCCAGGTTCAAAGTTGCCCACAGAAGGCGGCAAGCCGCTGGTTCCAGGTTATGTCCTTTCAGTCCATGATTTTTGTCACGACTCGGCCAATCAAGCAAGCTTGTTGGCGCTCGCTGCTCCAAAAATTCAAAGTTCAAGGTTCAAAGTTCAAGAGGCGGAGTATTGTCTACACTCCTACACTCCCACACTCCTACACTCCTAAAAAATCACTTGTCACTTCTCACTTGGAAAAGCTCCTACACTCCTAAAAAATCACTTGTCACTTCTCACTTAAA
>ODAI010577306.1_pt1 | contig 12470 bp, 9 predicted proteins | sample 1539321 | NCBI WGS metagenome assembly ODAI01 (sample SAMN02144231, study PRJEB22623) | gut metagenome | biome: sheep rumen | host: Ovis aries | place: New Zealand
GCTGGCTGTTATGACAATGAATATGGATAAAATTATTTTCGAAAAAAATAAAAATGGGACCATCACAGGTTTTAAGTCCTATACAATTTCGAATGAGGTTTTAGATGAACTCATGCCATGGAATGAAAATTTTAAAAAATAAAATTTCCCGATCATGAGGTTATTATGGAGCGTTTACCCTTAATTTATCCGTTAGGTGTGTTACTCCCTCAAAAGATACATTGTTGCTTAAAAATATTGAAATATAATAACATTATTGTTATTATTAACAATAATGTTATTATTAACAATAATGTTATTACAAAATAAACAATGGAGGTTTATATGTTGAAATGCACTTCTTCTATCAGCTTTGATCCTGAACTTATGGCAACTATCAACGAATATTGCACGGAAAAAGGCTGTAGCCGTTCGTGGTTAGTAAATAAAGCTGTAATAGCATACTTTGAAAAGCTTGAAGATAAGGAAGATTATGAAACTGCTGTAGCTGTTCTTGAAGAGTTTGAAAAATCTGGAAGTAAAGGTTATACATCTGAAGAAATTCGTAAGGAATTTGATCTGTGAAAATAGTTTATACACCGCACGTTAGAAAGCAGTTTCAAAAGATGGACAAAACAACTCTAAAACGAGTTGTTGATTATATGGATGAAATAGCAACTCTAATAGATCCTAGATCAAGAGGAAAGTCTCTAGTAGGCAATTTAAAAGGTTTATGGAGATATAGAGTTGGAGATTACCGTATAATTTGTCAAATTAAAAATGACCAACTAATCATATTAGTTACTGATGTTGCTCATAGAAAACACGTTTATAAGAAAAAGAACTAGACCTTTAGTGAAAACTGACGAAGTTTTGAATGTTTGTAGTCTTCAACTCTGTCTTTTATCTGTTGCAACATTTTTACCTAAAAAATTTAGGAATTTATTTACCTTTCTCTTTGTCTAGCTGTGCCAGACTTCTATCGATGAACGCTCTTTCTTCTTTGGTAAATCCGTTTTCGTCAACTTCTTCTGGAATGTCGCAATCAAAACCTAAAATAGACTGTTTTCTGATGCAATCCTTAACCCACATATTGATAGCCATACTTGGATTCGTTATCCCTATGTCTTTACACATCAATGTGAATATTTTCTTGTCGTTACTGTCTAAACTTACTGTTAATTTTGTTGTAGCACACTGCCATAACTTCTATTTTGGTTGCAACAGTTTCATATCTGGCCAATAACTCTTTCAAATATTTCTTTTGATTTTCCCTTCTTGATTGAGCAACTTTCTCTTTCGTATTCTGCTCTACTAACATAGTTGTGCAGGTCGAATATAGATCGATATTATTGAATGTCTGAATATTTTGTTTTTGAATGTAAATATACAGTTTTGTTAAGTTGTAATAACTTATGTATTCTGTCGCTTCATAAAATTTATCTGCGGTTACTATGCGGTTTTCTACAAAAAGGGCGCAAAGTTTTTGATACTTATCACTGATATATTTAAGTTCTTCTTCCAAAGATGAAAAAGCATTTTCAGGAAAATCATCAAAAAAGGAATTGTACTCTTTATCCTTAATTTTATTTTCAACAAAAAAAGTCATATAAGAGGAGTCTTCGTCTATTTTTCCCTTTCTCAGCACTGCTTTTTTCAACGTATAACTTACATTCAAAGAGGAGTATTCGTTTATTTCCCGAATACTGGTATCTATTACGCTTTTAAACTGCTTTGCAATATTTAAACTGGTTGAATAGAATTCGGATCATCTGTAAAAATCCTAGAAACTCCCTCGAATTATTTGAAACTGGCGGAAATGCCCTGCTTATTGAACTAATGTGCAGACGTCCGGTTGAATGTTCGTCTGCTTTGACCGTCAGGTCTTTAGCTGATCAAAGTACAACATAAAGGAGTTGAACATGGTGTTTTGTGCGGTCTGTCAGTTTTTGAGGAAAGATTTGAATTATTCTTGATATCCATAGATATTTCGGCCAAAATAAGATTGTATCGAATTTTAGCCGGAGGGTTTGTCCATGAGGTACATAAAGCGTTCGCTTGAAAAAAACATTCTGGATCTCAGTGAAGACTATAGCTGCATTCTGCTGATCGGACCAAGACAAGTCGGCAAAACAACTATGCTGGAACATTTGATGGAGGGGACAGACCGTAACCGGGTATCGCTTGACAATGTTGAAAACCGCAGACTTGCGAAAAAAGATCCGGAACTTTTTCTGGAACTGCATCCGGCCCCTATATTGATCGATGAGGTTCAATATGCCCCGGAACTGTTCTCCTGCATCAAGATCCGGGTTGACAACGGAGCGCCGCCTGGCTCTTTCTGGCTGACAGGTTCCCAGTCTTTTAATCTTATGCGGCTCGCGCAGGAATCTCTTGCCGGAAGGACTGCAGTCATCCATATGTCAGCGCTGTCGCAGTCTGAAATGTACGGGGACGGGCAGACAGCCCCGCTTTCTTTAACTCTTGATCAACTTAACGAACGGAAAGAACATCTTGCCCCCTGCAACGCGATCGGCATCTATGAAAGGATCTGGAACGGAGCAATGCCGGGGCACAGAAGCGGAAAATTCAAAGATCGTGATGTGTTCTACAGCTCCTATGTGCAGACCTACATCAACCGTGATGTTGCAGATATGCTCCCCGGTGTAGATCAGCTTCTTTTTTCTGATTTCATCAGAGCTGCGGCATGTCGTGCCGGTCAGATGCTGAATGTTCACGACATCGCCAGGGATGTCGGAGTGTCGGATGATACTGCAAAAAGATGGCTGCAGGTGCTCGAAAAGTCGGAGGTTGTTTTCTACCTCAGACCATACTCCAACAATCTTTTGAAGCGCACGGTGAAGACCCCGAAAATGTATTTTTTTGATACCGGACTTGTGGCGTATCTTACAAAATATTCCAGTCCTGAGATCCTCATGAACGGAGCTATCAACGGAGCTATCCTGGAAAACTATACCGTTGCGGAAATAAGGAAGACCTGGCATAACAGCGCTAAAGAGTGTCTGCTTCACTATTACCGGGATAAGGATTGCAACGAAATCGACATGGTCATTGAGGCAGACGGTGAGCTTCACCCGCTGGAAATAAAAAAAAGCTCCAATCCCGGTACAGAGCTTACGTCGGTATTCAAAGTTCTGAATAACAGCTCCCTTCCAAGAGGAACCGGTGCGATCCTTTGTCTGAGGGAGGAACTGTCTGCGATTGACCGGCAAACTTATATTCTACCAATCTGGATGATCTGAGAATTTTATTGTTATGCCTATAGGGATATTTGAACTTTATAGTAGCGTGTTTCAGACTGCGTAAGAAAATAATGCGGGGGAAAAACAAGATCATAATTTGCGCTGTTCTGATTTGGTACCGCCTGGGGGTTAAATGAAGGATGTTAGCCGAAAAAGTCTATGATCTCTCCATCAGGAAATGTTTTGATCAGTTTGACTAATTTATTTCTGGAATCATAGGTTAGCGATATTTTTTCCGGCCTGATGACGCCGTGGCGATAATGATCTGTTTTCCCGTCATCGGAAACAATAGGTATACGGTTGATAAGCATTCTGCAATCGTTTCGATTCATGCCTTTTTTCATGTTAAGAACAGTATCGAATAACTGGTAATTTTCTACGGCCTCGCTGCAGTATCCTTCCTGTCCTATCAGAAGAGAGGGTGGGTTGTCATCCCAGCCAACTGCCAGTGAAAACTCTGTGTGATAGTATGAACCATATACCTCCACAAATGAATCCCTTCCAAAAAAAGACAGAAATTTTTTCTCGGTTCGCGGCCAGATTTTTTCCTTTCCAAGGTATATTTCGCAGTATCGTTCTCTAATGTCGTCGATAAATGTGACAGAAATCAGTTTGTTATCCTTATAGCTTAGATTGACGTCTGGATTTGCATAGTATTCAGTTTCATATGCCGGTAGAATGCGCTCCACCAACGGATCACGTTCTGAACCGAATTCATTTTTCATGATTTTCCACATTTCCTTCTGTTCTGTGCCGAAAACAAAAGATCCAACGGAAACGTTGGGGTTAAGAAATAATTTTTTCATCGAAAATCCTTCAGTCTCAAAATTTTTCAGATTGGCAAACTGTTATCTTTCTTAAATTAAGATAACAAACCATTGTAAACCGGAAATGTTCCTGAGTTCTGTTATATCCATATCAAAAGGATGTAATATCTACTGTCCAGGGATTAATCGCAGAGTGGAGATCAGAAATTATGTATGAAAAAATTGAACGGAAGAGTCTTGGGTTCTCGCCGTCAACTCAGCGGCTGAAAGCCTGCATCAGATTCGCAGAATTATGAAATTAGCCCGCCGCTGAATTTTTTACTTCAGGAAACCTGAAGTGATGTCATTTTTGAAATATTTGGTTTAATCGGCGTAGCCTCATAGATCCTATCAATTATGGGTAGGTGCCGTTATAGGTACCTCATAGATCCTATCAATTATGGGTTACTGCATTGGAACCATCCTCATAGATCCTATCAATTATGGGTGCGGGCCAGCAGCTCAACCTCATAGATCCTATCAATTATGGGATTAGTGGGACCGTTTTACCTCATAGATCCTATCAATTATGGGATTAGTGGGACCGTTTTACCTCATAGATCCTATCAATTATGGGCCAATAGGCGCGGCTCTGCCTCATAGATCCTATCAATTATGGGATGTTTTCCGGCGCCGTTCCTCATAGATCCTATCAATTATGGGTAGCCTGTATAACCGATACCTCATAGATCCTATCAATTATGGGTTAATGTATTTATATTTACCTCATAGATCCTATCAATTATGGGGTGCATGTGGTCCGGGCACCTCATAGATCCTATCAATTATGGGCATGCAGGACGGCGGCAACCTCATAGATCCTATCAATTATGGGCGCGCCATTCATATGGAACCTCATAGATCCTATCAATTATGGGTACGCCTGTCGGGGGAAAACCTCATAGATCCTATCAATCATGGGACAAGGCTTTTCGGGAGACCTCATAGATCCTATCAATTATGGGAGATTATCTGTTTTTTCTAGCTGCGTCAAGAAATTAAGATGTTTTTATTGATGAAAGTAACAACATAATTCAATAATAAGACGATTACTTTCTGTGTTGGACATGTTTTTACGTGGTTTTACAATGGCTGAGATTGAAGAAGAACAACATCAAGACTTTATTTGGACATGGAAAAGCAATGGCAGAGGAAACAAAGTCAGTGTGGTTGCCTTATTTTTCAGAAGTTTCAAAAAACAATAGTACATGGTGCGTTAAATACAATGGTGGTTCTTTAAATTTAGATTTAAACAAAATTGATCTGATAATGTTCTATGGTGCATCGGGAAATCTTCCCTTGAATTTTCTTGATGACGTAGCCAAACACAACATTGTACTGATGATTCACAAGCGCAATGTTACTAGACCTTATGTTTTCTATACATCCAACATTGGCGATTCTCTAGATGTACTTTCAAGACAAATAACGTACAGAAACAATGAAATAAAAAAAGCTTATATTGCCCGTATCCTTATCAAAGAACGTTTCAGCAAAATGAAGGAAGTTTACAAGGTGCCGGAAGATCTGATTTACAGATTAACTAAAGCCAGGAATGTTAAAAAAATACGGGAAACAGAGGCGATAACAACAAAATTTTATTGGACTGAATGGTTTAAAAGTATTGAAATGGATGAATCAAGAAGAAGTGATAACTCAGTCAGCGCAGCTCTTGATGCCGGCTCAAAATTTGTCAGCGGGGTGCTGTTACGTTGGATACTGTTTCATAAATTATCACCTTGTCATGGCTATCTTCATGAACCGACCAATTATCCAAGTCTTGTTTATGATCTGATGGAACCATATCGATATATCATTGAACAGGCTGTTTGCCAATCCGTAAAGAAATGCGGTTTCTCCGATGAAAAGAAACTGGTTGCTACAACATTGGAAAAATTGAAATTTCTGCTTGAGGTAACTGTTTATGTGCCTGCAACCCGGCAGTACATAAGAAGAAAGAATCTTCTGCATGGCATAGTTCTAGCTCTCCGTTCATACCTGTTAGGTGAATCAAAATGTTTCATTATTCCTACTGAGGGAGAAAAGAAAGGAGGAAGACCGCCGCAGATCGCCTATAAATTACCGGGGAGTCGGAATGTTGGTGGGCGGACTTGATAGGCACCCCCGCCCGGGTGTCCAATTGACCGAGGTACGGAGATCTTAATAAGACTTCCAAAGGTCAAAAGGAATCCATACTTTTAGTTTATATTTTTTTAGTAAAAAGTCTACATGGGATATCATTAAAGATGAAAAAATTTGAATTAAAGCAGAATTTCAGAAATAACTATAGTGGAAAAACTCTCAGAAATTTCCGTCAGACACTGGCCCAAATAGCTAATAAGAAATCATCCGATTCTATATTAACTATTAAATTTAAGTTGGACTGTTCTAAAACAGGAAAACTTCCGAAATACGAAAATTTAATTTCTTTATACGATACAATTGAAGACATAAAAAAAGGGACTCTCTCTTATTATCTTTTTACACTGATTGTTTCTGGATTCAAATTTTTTGGAAGTGCATCTCAGGCTAAAGCTTTTTCAACAAAAGATATATTTAAGGATAATGATTTTTATAATCAGTTCAAAATTCAATCTCATTTAGATCTCCCTGATTTTGTTCCATCAAAAATATACCAGCGATTAAAGAAGAATGTACGGTCTACTAACGGCAAAGATAATGCTTTCAAAGCATCTGTTATAGTAGCGGAGTATCGAAAAGAAATTGGTAAACTCAAGAACAAAGATGAATCTTCCGAGCATCAGTGTGAGGAACTGTTTAAAAAAATAGGAACTGCATTAGAAACAAGGTTTTCAAGTTGGCAAGATTTAATAAATAATTGTTCTACTGGTTGTGAAATTATCGATGAAATTCTTAATGATAGTTTTGGGACTCTGCCAAGTATCAAAAAAATGGTTTTAGCCAGTACAACACAATCAAGTGATGGTGAACAGGATGGCATTGCTATTGCTTATGATCCTGATTCTACTTTCATAAAATCAGATGAATTGCTGAATCCTTATTTTGCAGTTGCCACTATTCTTAAATCCATGCCACCGGAAATTCAACAAGATAAAAAATCTGCTTACGTGAAAGCGAATTTGACGACTCCAACTCATAACGCTTTATCGTGGATCTTCGGTAAAGGGTTAACTTTGTTTCAAACCGAATCCACAGAAAAGCTGTGTGCAATGTTTAATGTATCTGACAAAAGAGTTATAGAACAGGTACAGGATGCTGCCAAGGCGGTAAAATTACCTGCAGAACTTGATCTAAACCATTGCACACTCAAATTTCAGGATTTTCGTTCCTCATTAGGAGGGCATCTCGACAGCTGGACAACAAATTATCTGAAAAGATTAGACGAATTAAATGATTTATTGCTAAATCTTCCAAAGAATTTATCTCTGCCGGATATATTTATGATAGACGGTAAGGATTTTATCGAATATTCCGGTTGTAACAGAGATGAAATTCAGCAAATGATAGATTTCGTCGTAAATGAGCAGAATAGAATAAAATTGCAGGAATCTCTTAACGCTCTTCTTGGTAAGGGAAATAATCAAATTTGCAGTGATGACATCAGCACCGTGAAAGATTTTTCTGAAATCGTTAATTCTCTACATTCTTTTGTGCAACAGATAGACAATTCTTTGGAACAGTCATCTAATGAAGCCAATAGTATATTCTCTGAATTAAAGAAAAAAATAGAAAAAAATGAAAAATGGGATATATGGAAGAACAATTTAAAGAAAATTCCAAAACTGAATAAATTGAGCGGAGGAGTACCTGATGCTTGGAAAGAAATTAGAGAAATAGAGCAAAAATTTCACGAAATATCAGAAAATCAAAAGAAGCACTTTACGGAAGTAATGGAATGGATTGATGCCGGAAATGGAACTATCGATATTTTTGAGTCAAGATTCAAATATGATGAACTGCTAAAAAAGAGTAAAAAAAATAATTTGCAGTCTGCTGATGAACTCGCTTTCAGATCTGTCTTGAATAAACTTGGACGTTTCGCCAGACAAGGTAATGATCTAGTATGCGAAAAAATAAAAAACTGGTTTAAAGAGCAGAATATATTTGATTCTTCTAAGGATTTTAACAGGTATTTTATTAATCAGAAAGGATTTATTTTTAAACATCCGTCATCCAAGAAAGACAATTCTCCTTATAACTTATCTGCCAATCTTTTGGAAAAAAGATACGAAGTAACTAATACTGTAGGCGCATTACTTGAACAGTGCGAATCTGATCCTGCAATTGTTAATGATCCGTTCTCTATGCGAAGTCTGGTCGAATTCAGAGCTTTGTGGTTTTCAATAAATATCAGCGGGATCAGCAAAGAACAGCATATACCAACTAAAATTGCTCAACCAAAATTAGATGATTCAACATATCAGGAAAGTGTTTCTCCAACCCTTAAGTATAGGTTAGAAAAAGAACAGATAACATCAAGCGAGCTTAATTCTATTTTCACCGTATATAAGAGTTTACTATCGGGGTTAAGTATAAGGTTATCAAGGAATAGTTTTTATCTTAGAACAAAATTTTCGTGGATAGGCAATAATTCTTTGATCTACTGCCCGAAAGAAACAACCTGGAAAATACCGGCTGCATATTTTAAGTCAGATTTATGGAATGAATACAAAGATAAACAGATACTCATTGTTAATGAAGAATATGATGTTGACGTGGTCAAAACTTTTGAATCTGTATATAAAATCGTAAAGAGTAAGGATAATAATGAAAAAAATCGTATTCTCCCTCTGCTCAAGCAACTTCCGCATGATTGGATGTTTAAACTTCCTTTTGGGGCCAGTAACGCAGAAAAGTGTAAAGTTTTAAAACTTGAAAAGAATAATAAAAAATTTAAGCCGCTCAGTGTATCAAAAGATTCCCTTGCAAGATTATCAGGTCCTTCTACATACTTTAATCAGATTGATGAAATAATGATGAATGATGAATCCGAACTGAGTGAGATGACTCTGCTTGCAGATGAGCCGGTAAGACAACAAATGTCAAATGGTAAAATAGAAATTATACCTGATGATTATGTTATGTCTTTGGCTATCCCTATAACAAGAAGTTTAAAAAAAGGTAATACAGAATCTTTCCCATTTAAAAATATTGTATCAATTGATCAAGGTGAGGCTGGATTTGCGTATGCAGTTTTCAAATTATCTGACTGCGGGAATGAACGGGCAGAGCCTATTGCAACAGGACTGATTCCTATTCCTTCAATCAGGAGATTGATTCACAGTGTTAAAAAATACAGGGGTAAGAAACAAAGAATTCAGAATTTTAATCAGAAATTTGATTCTACCATGTTTACGTTAAGAGAGAATGTAACAGGAGATATTTGCGGCTTGATTGTTGCTTTGATGAAAAAATATAACGCTTTTCCAATTTTAGAAAAACAGGTAGGTAATCTTGAAAGTGGTTCCAAACAGTTAATGTTGGTTTATAAGGCTGTTAATTCGAAATTTTTGGCTGCAAAAGTAGATATGCAGAATGATCAAAGACGAAGCTGGTGGTATCAGGGAAATTCTTGGAATACCCCTATCTTAAGAATTAGTAATCCAAATCAAAGCAATAATAAAAATATCGTCAAAAATATCAATGGAAAAAAATATGAAGAACTTAAAATTTATCCGGGTTACAGTGTCAGTGCATATATGACCAGCTGCATATGTCATGTGTGCGGTAGAAATGCACTGGAACTTCTAAAGAATGATGACAGTACAGGAAAAGTGAAAAAATATCAGATAAATCAGGATGGGGAAGTTACCATTGGCGGAGAGGTTATCAAGCTGTATCGTAAACCAGACCGACTTACACCAGTTAAAAATCTTGCAAAGAAAGGAAACAGGGAAAGAACATATGCTTCTATCAATGAACGTGCTCCGTAGACCGTTAGCGTACAAAAAGCGGAATTAAGTGCTGATGAACTTCAAAAAATCATTAAAAAGAATATGAGAAGAGCTCCCCGCAGTTTGATGTCTAAAGATACAACGCAGAGCCGTTATTTCTGTGTTTTCAAAAATTGTCCTTGTCATAACAAAGAACAACACGCTGATGTAAATGCAGCAATTAACATTGGAAGAAGATTTCTGAAAGATTGTATTCTTGATGACAACAAGGAAAAAGACTAGAGATAGATTTGAAGCATACTTTGGGAAAAGGTAATTTATACTTTATTTTACAGTGATATTACGAGATATATTACTGTAAAATGGCAATGGATTATTTCGTACCGGATCAGACAAATGGAAACCAAACTTAATAGCAATCAGAATAAAACAAGGCTGAATATAGCCAACTTTACATCAAATGTTCCAAATGTCGAGGGTCAGTCTTTGCTTGACGGTAAGTATATCGTTCAACTGAAAATGAACGTAAAGTCAGGTGAAGCCGATCTCTATATTTGTACCGATAAAAACGGCATCCGCCATGTAGCCAAGGTTTACCGACGAAAAGATGCTGTTAAGCCTGAGATTGTTGAAACTCTGTCAAAACTTAAATCTCCATACATCGCTGAAGTCCAGAATTATGGTACAGTGCAGGAATATCCTTTTGTCATTCTTCCTTATTTTGCCAACGGCAGTCTTGCCGGTAAAACTTTCAGTTCAGATGAAATCAGAGATGTTATTGTTCCGTGTGTTAGTAGCGGACTAAAATATTTGCATGAGAACGGAATTGTACATGAGGATATCAAACCATCCAATCTTATGATTGCTGATGACGGTGGTAAAATTCTCATAATTGATTTCGGTATAAGTTCTGTCAAATCAGACGGAATGTCAGTGATTTATAATACAAAAACCGGAATGTCACCGGAATATTCGGCTCCTGAAACCTTCAATAATGTTTATCTTGCAGAATCGGATTTCTATTCCATGGGTATAACTCTTTATGAGCTGTTCACCGGACACACTCCATTTGCACTTGCAGGAACTCTTTCTGAAGAGCAGATGGCGGCATATGCTTCAGTGCAGAACATACCATTTTCAGAAAATTTTCCGGAGAGACTTAAACTGCTCATTCAGGGTCTTACATACAAGGATCTGAGTAACCGGGGAAAAACAGACAATCCAAACCGCCGTTGGAACTGGCAGGACATCGAAAAATGGCTTAACGGTGAGGAGATGCCTGTTCCGGGAGAGATGAACGGGTTTGAAAATCAGCAGGAACCCCGTACCGTTTTTTCAGTTCCCTATGATTTCATCACAGATCGTGAAGAAAGGGTAAGACTATGCAATCTGGCAGATTTTACTTATGCTTTCGGAACAAACTGGGTAAAGGGAAGAAAGCAGATCGGACGCGGTTTTGTTTCCGCTTTCTTCCAGAAACAAGATTTATTCGATTTGGCGGATCTTGCAATGGACTGTGAAGAAGCCCGTGTAACAGATCCTGCATATTTCAGATTTCTGACTCTGTTTGAAAAAATTGCTGGAGGAGCAAATTTCTACTGGAGAAATGTAGCCTTCGGAAATTTGACTGACCTATCGTCATGTCTATTAAACTCATGTTATTTCAATGATCCTAAACTCGGAGATAAGTATGCAGAAATAACATACTACCTTCCGGAATGGTGTTCTATTATGGATCGTAACAGTGAAGGCGATTTGATTAACAAACTGTTTGAACTTGCAGACCTTAAACAGTACGATTTGAAATCTAGAGTTATTACACTTTGTTCGGTTCTGAATCCTAATATGGAGCTAAAAATAGGAGATCGAATCTATCAGAATATATCCGAGTTTAGAAATTATCTGTTAGAACTGAAAGAATCAGACAAGACAGAATATTGGCATTTATTATCTGATAATTTAGGTGATTTTGAATGTTACAGTATGTGTCCTCTATCTGATTTTTCCCTATTTTTTCTTGAATTGATAGGAGAAAGACGAAATCCTGTACTTAATTCACCGGATGATATTACTGATGAATTACGGAATGCTATCCGAAATAACGATTTGGACAGTCTTACAATTAATTATGAGTTTACCAAAGGTTTTTGGGAGCCTGAAGATAATGATGAACGCATCAAGGTGGAACATGAGTGGAAACAATCTCAAGAAAGAACCAATCCATTCTGGGTCTGGGTAGATGTCACAGGTGTCTGGGGACATGACCAAGGATTCAGATATTTGGGTTTAAGAAGAGTAGAGTTCGAAATAATCTTAGGACCAAACGTGCATTCTTTGGCAGGTGCATTTGCTGAACAATGGAATTTGGAATACATAAACCTTCGAGATACATCAAATGTTACGGATATGAGCGGTATGTTCAGTGGTGCTAGTTCTTTCAATCAGCCGATAGGAGACTGGGATACATCAAATGTTACGGATATGAGCGGTATGTTCAGTGGTGCTAGTTCTTTCAATCAGCCGATAGGAGACTGGGATACATCAAA
>ODAI010825912.1_pt1 | contig 12470 bp, 9 predicted proteins | sample 1539321 | NCBI WGS metagenome assembly ODAI01 (sample SAMN02144231, study PRJEB22623) | gut metagenome | biome: sheep rumen | host: Ovis aries | place: New Zealand
CAAGAAGCGCACTTTCCGTGCACTGTGGATTCAGCGTATCAACGCTGCCGCTCGTCAGGAAGGTATGAGCTATTCTGCCCTAATGGGAGCGCTCTCAAAGGCTGGTATCGAGATCAACCGCAAGGTGCTCGCTGACCTCGCCCTCAACAATCCTGAGGCTTTCAAGGCTATCGTAGCTAAAGTTGCAAGTAAGTAAGAGAAGAAAAGAATGCGTTCTTTCTTCCGAACGCAAGCAACTTCGAGCCATAGGCTCAGGGTTAAGTAAGCGAAATCGCTTAATAAGCGACATAAAAAGAGCTGCATCTTTATGATTGCGGCTCTTTTTTTTGCTCTATTAAAAAATAAATTGTATCTTTGCAGGACTAAAAAGTTACTATTTATCACAAAAGCAAGGAATATATGAAGAAATTGTTATTGGGAGACGAGGCTATTGCTCAAGGTGCACTCGATGCAGGCTTGAGTGGTGTCTATGCCTATCCAGGTACTCCCTCTACGGAAATTACCGAGTACATTCAGATGTCGCCATTGGCTAAAGAGCGTGGTGTGCACAGTCGCTGGTCAACCAATGAGAAAACTGCGATGGAAGCTGCACTGGGTATGTCTTACATGGGCAAACGTGCTTTGGTATGCATGAAGCACGTCGGACTGAATGTCTGTGCCGACCCCTTTGTCAATTCTGCTATGACGGGAACTAACGGTGGTATAGTTGTCTTGGTTGCTGACGATCCCTCCATGCACTCTTCTCAGGATGAGCAGGACTCCCGTTTCTATGGAAAGTTTGCTATGATTCCAACGTTGGAGCCCAGCAGTCAGCAGGAAGCCTACAACATGATGTCGAAGGCTTATGAGATGTCGGAGCAGTTACAATTGCCCGTCTTGATGCGCGTCACCACTCGTATGGCTCACTCTCGTGCTGTCGTTGAGTGTGCTGATGAACCTCGTCAGCAAAATGAGCTCAACTATAATGCTAAGGCCTCAAATTGGGTGTTGCTGCCTGCTTTTGCCCGCAAACGCAATGATATCGTTACTGCCCAGCAGCCTTTGTTAGAACAGATGGCTGTTGACAGCGCATATAATAAATATGTAGATGGAAAAGATCAGTCGTTAGGCATCATAGCCAGCGGTATTGCTTATAACTACCTCATGGAGTGCTTCCCTAACGGTTGTCCATATCCCGTGCTGAAGATTTCCCAGTATCCTATTCCCAAGAAGTTGATTCGTCGTATGACTGACGATTGCGAATATGTATTGATTGCTGAGGAAGGTCAGCCCTTTATTGAGGATCAGGTGCGTGGCGTCATGCCTGGAAATGCAGTTATCAAGGGTCGTTTGACGGGTGAACTGCCTCGTACAGGTGAGTTGAATCCTGATTTGATTAAGAAAGCTATGGGTATGGAGATTGGTGAGAACTATGCTCCTTGCGAAGATGTGGCTCCGCGTCCACCCGCACTCTGTCAGGGTTGTGGACATCGCGATGTTTATGCAGCTTTGAACGAGGTGCTGTTGAACTATCCTAATGCGCGTGTTTTTGGCGATATCGGTTGTTATACTCTCGGTTTCCTGCCACCCTATAAGGCTATTCACTCTTGCGTTGATATGGGTGCTTCCATTACGATGGCCAAGGGTGCTAGCGATGCAGGGCAGTGGCCTGCTGTTGCCATCATTGGCGACTCAACCTTTACACACTCTGGTATGACAGGTCTTTTGGATGCAGTTAATGAGAATGCTGATATCACTGTTATCATCTCTGATAACCTTACTACCGCAATGACAGGAGGTCAGGACTCTGCTGGTACCAACAAGTTTGAGGCTATCTGTCGTGGACTGGGTGTTAGCGAAGACCATCTGAAGGTGGTTGTTCCCTTGCCCAAGAACATGGAGGAAATCAAGAAGACCATCGATGAGGAAATCAACTATCATGGTGTCAGTGTCATCATTCCTCGTCGTGAGTGTATGCAAACATTACAACGTCATCTCAAACAAAAGAAAGCAGCAAAATGAAGACAGATATTATATTGTGCGGAGTAGGAGGACAAGGAATCCTCTCTATCGCCACCATCATTGGCGAAGCTGCCATGAAGGAAAACCTGTATATCAAGCAGGCCGAGGTTCACGGAATGTCTCAGCGTGGAGGTGATGTGCAGTCGAACCTGCGCATCTCCAGTGACCCCATTCAGAGTGATTTGATACCTATGGGTGGAGCAGATGTTATCATCTCAATGGAGCCTATGGAGGCTCTTCGTTATCTGCCTTTCCTCTCGAAAACGGGTTGGATTATTACGTCAAGTACTCCTTTTGTCAATATACCGAATTATCCTGAGATTGAGACAATTAAGGATGACTTAAACAAGTTACCTAATGTCATTATGCTCGACATTGAGCAGAAGGCTAAAGATGCTGGAGTGCCCCGTTCTGCCAACGTTATTCTGTTGGGTGCTGCCCAGAAAGCATTGGGCATTGAGTACGAGAAATTGGAGGATGCCATCCGTCGTGTATTCGGACGTAAAGGTGATGCCATCGTCGAGGCTAACATCAAAGCTTTAGCAATCGGTAAAGAAGCGCAGAAATAATGAAGGAGACTCCGATTAAAAAAGAGATTGTGGATGGCTTGATAGCCGAACTTGGCATTAATGATTTTGCCAAGGCTACCATTCGCGAAGTGAAACAAGTAGCTGCTAAGGCAGAGAAGGCCAGTGGGGTAGAGTTTATCAAGATGGAGATGGGAATTCCTGGACTGCCTGCCGCTCAGGTGGGTGTTGATGCTCAGGTGAAAGCCCTACAAGAGGGTATTGCCCATAGCTATCCTGATATCCAGGGATTACCTGCATTGAAGCAGGAGGCTTCTCGCTTTGTGAAAGCCTTCATCGGACTGGATGTTGCTCCTGAGGGCTGCGTGCCAGTAACAGGTTCTATGCAAGGCACGTATGCTTCGTTCCTTACCTGTTCACAGGCTTCGAAAGAAAAGGATACGGTGCTTTTTATCGACCCAGGTTTCCCTGTTCAGAAGATGCAGTTACAAGTGATGGGTGTTAAGTACGAAACCTTTGATGTCTATGATTTCCGAGGTGAGAAACTGGGTCCCAAAGTGGAGAGCTATCTGAAGAATGGTAACATCTGTGCCATCGTCTATTCCAATCCTAACAATCCTGCTTGGATTTGTCTGAACGAAGACGAGCTGAAGGCTATTGGAAGTTTGGCCACCAAATATGATACCATTGTAATGGAGGATTTGGCTTACTTTGCAATGGACTTCCGCCAGAACCTTAGTGTACCCTTTGAGCCACCTTATCAGCCTTCTGTAGGTAGATATACAGATAACTACATGCTGTTGATTTCTGGTTCCAAAGCTTTCAGTTATGCTGGCGAACGCATTGGTGTGACTTGTATCAGTAACAAGTTGTTCCATCGCCATTTCGCTGATCTTGCCGAGCGTTATGAGGGACTGCCCTTTGGTTTGGTGTTCTCAACCCGTATGCTCTATGCCCTTTCCTCTGGTACCAGCCATTCTGCACAATACGCAATGGCTGCTATGCTGAAAGCTGCAACCGATGGAGAATACGACTTCCGCAAGGAAGTGAGTGTCTATGGCGAGCGTGCCCACAAGCTGAAGGAGATTTTCTGTCGTCACGGTTTCCATGTGGTTTACGACAAAGACCTGGACGAGCCTGTGGCTGATGGATTCTATTTCACCATTGGCTATAAAGGCATGACCAGCGGAGAGTTGGCTAAGGAACTGATGTACTATGGTGTGTCAGCTATTTGTCTGATTACTACAGGCTCTCATCAAGAAGGACTGCGCGTCTGCACCTCGTTTATCGAGGAACATCAGTATGCTCAGTTGGAAGAGCGCATGTGCATCTTCGAAGAGAACAACCCACGATAAACAGGAAAAAGAAACAGACAAAAGAGACTGTGTCAACACACAGTCTCTTTTGTTTAAAAACTAAATGCTATCACATAGCGCATACCCCATTTCGGACTGGTAGGCAGTTCGTTGTAGCTTAATCTTCTGACGTATTCTACGTGGAAGAACTTAAAGATGTTATGGATGCCAATTACCAGTTCTGCATAAGGACGGTTAGACTCCATGATGTTCACTCCGTCTGGGAAGTACATGAGGCGAGAACTACCCTGATTCTCTGCTAAGAAAGGATTGTTCTTATCGCTCAGTGCACCCCAAAGCATGCGAACACCAATGATCTCACGCCAGTGCAGTTTCTTTACCAATGGAATACGGTTCAGCAGCTTTCCGTTCAAGTCCCACGTCATCATCATCGAGAAGAAACGGTCGTTCAGGAACTCCATCGTGTTGATGAGGCTGAATGTCTCAGGCAGAATGATGTATGACTGGTTGGCTGCAGGGAATATCAGCAAGGGGTAGGGCACTTGGCTCCATTGAATTCCACCCTTTAGGTAGAAGTCCAGCTTTCCCCAACTATTACCCATCCAGAAACGCTTATGTAGTCCAACCTCTGTGTAACTGTAGTTGTACTCGCCACCAAGCACGCCGTCAAATCCCATGGTGTGTGACAAACTGAATACTGGAGCATCCAGATTAATCACACGACGACGCAACTTGTTATTGATGTAGGTCTCGCCAGGAGCATAGCGCAACTTGGCACTAACCTCTGTGGTACGCATGAAGTCGCCGTTGCCAGTCTTTTTGAATTCTGTAGGAAGCGGTTGGTCGAGTGTAGTGAAAGTCATGTGTCCACAACTCTCGTTTTCCTCCAGTTTTCCTATCAATGTTGCTTTCAGTCCCCAATCAGTCTCGTATTCAAAAGCAATCTGCTGGCGATTGTAGAACATCATCTTATTAATCTCTGCCCATTTCAGTGCCACCATGAAGTTATCCTTATCGGTGTCCATGAATCTGTCGCCTGGTGAGCAGACGTCCTTTGTCGACTGAATGGTTATAGTACGACGTGGGAACTCGTGAGGCAGATATTTCTTAGGATTCAACGAGTAGGTAAACTCGGCATTATAATAGTCCTTCTTGCTTCCCCATCCATGTCCATAGTATCCTGACAGGAAGAAGTGCTTATTCAGATTAGCTGTCGTCTTTAACGAAAGTCTTGAACGCCATCCATCCACATAGTTATGGGTAAGAATGGTGTTGACAGGACAGATGTCGATATAGTTTGGCGTACTGGTTTCTATAGAGTTCTCAAAAAGAGCCTTAAGTCCGAAGATGACATACTTGATGCCCTTCATATTCTCTATTCGATGGATGAACTTATCCATTGAACTTTCGCTCTTCGTCAACTCTACCTGTCTGTATTGTGACCAGAATGCATCATCACGCATCTCTGCATCAGCCTCTGTCACCTCCTTGGCCATTCCTCTGAACAGTTTCTTCGGAATAGGATTGAAGGCATAGTCGCTCATACGGGTGGTACGAGTTACCGTGAAACTGCGCACGAAGCTTAGCAACTCCAGTTCCGTAGTCATGTCGTCCTGTGTCAGCACCCATTGTCCATCAGGCAGTTTGTTGTATTCCTGCAGTATCTTCACATTGTTCACGAAGTTCACATTGCTCTGCTTTGGAATGGTCATCTCGCAACGTCTAACGTGCAATGTCGAGTCTTTCAGGATGTACAAATCGCCCCTGAATCCCATGTCATTCTGGTTGTTGGGCAGGAAGTGCAGATGGAAACAGGAGTCACGATCAATCTTAATTGTATCCTCTATGTAATAGCGGTAAAAACCGATTCCCTCGTTAGAGATTGGTGATACAAAAGGATATTGCAACAGACGGATATGGTCCTCGTACAAGTCTACATTGGTAAACACATCCTTCAGTACGTTGTTGATGATGTCGCCAGTCTGGAACAGGTCGTTCACACCCTTTGACGTCTGACCCGTGATGATGGTTTTCTCTGAACGAGGATCCTTACGATAGATTTTCTGCGAAACGGTCTCATCCACACTCACTGGAAGAATCATCTTACCCGTTGTTGGGTTTACCTCCACTTGGTCTATCAACCACGGATGACGCTTGAAGATACCTGTTTCCAACTGTTCTGGCTTCAGGTCGTTCATGGAGAGGGTTATCTTCTCGTACTTATTATACTGATAATAGTCGTTCTGGCTGAGGTCGGTCTGCTTCTTTGCTGCCACCACGCGCTTCATCAGCTCAACAGCCGGATTGTTCTTTCTGCTATAGCGTCCGCGTTTTGCCTTCACAGTAACCTCCGCCAACATCTGCTTATCGGGCTTCAGCTTGATGTTCAGACGAGCTTTGGTCTTGTTGGTAATGGGAATGATGCGCGTCTTGTAGCCTACGGCACTGAACGTGATGTTCCATCCCTCATGGCGCCCAATCTTATATTGTCCGTTGATGTCAGATATGGCAGCAATGTTATGACCTTTATAGACCACGCTGGCAAAAGCAATGCTGTCACCTGTTTCGTCATCAGTAACGGTACCGTAAATCTGCTGAGCATGAACAGTAATGCTTAGCAGACTGAATAGTAGGATAATAAAATGTCGCAATGTGCTCATTGAGTGTTATTTTCCAGAGAAGGTGTATTCTGTGTAATCTTCGCCACGTCCATTCATACGAAGGGTGCGGAAAGCAGAGGTCTTGGCATCAACGCTCAGTACAAATGAGGTAAACAATTGACGTTTTTTCTTGCCATCAGGTGTGATGGTCACTATTTTCTGTCCACCTTTTGTAAGAATGGTCAGCTCTTCGCTCGTTGGAATGGGCTGGTTGTTAATGACAGCTGTCAACACACGCTGGAAAGTAACAAACTGCGCATTCTTCTTGCTGTCCGTCACATGCTTACGCTTGCCCATCGTCATGGTGAACTGTGTTCCGTCCATGATGAGCTGGTCCTTGTCATTGTCTGTCGAAATGCAGATATAGTCGGGCTTGCGAATCGTCACTGTACCTGTTGTCACCACATCCGTCTTGACAGCCTTTTTGTGTGTTGTCTTGGTGACCGTTTGTGCCTGGGCTGTGAGTGCCATCAGGCAGAATAAGAACAAAACAATCTTTTTCATCTCTTTAACCTTTTAAGTATATAATCCTCCGTTAATTGAAATCACGTTGCCAGTAATGTAACCAGCGTCTGCAGAAGCCAGGAAAGCCACAGCATGAGCCACCTCTTCAGGGGTGCCGAAACGGTTGGCAGGAATGGTTTTCTTCAGTGTTGCCTCGTCCAGTCCTTCCGTCATGTCCGTCTTGATGAAACCTGGGGCAATAGCGTTCACTGTGATACCACGACGAGCTACTTCCTGGGCCAAAGCCTTTGTAGCAGCAATGATGCCACCTTTGGCAGCAGAGTAGTTCGTTTGTCCAGGCAATCCCTTCAGTCCGCTTACACTTGCCATGTTGATGATGCGTCCGAACTTATGCAACTGCATGGCGGGCAACAAGGGTTGTGTCACATTAAAGAAACCAGCCAGTGTGATGTCAAGCACTCGGTGCCAATCATCCTCAGGCATCAGAGCCATCACGTTGTCGCGACGAATACCTGCGTTGTTGACAACTACCTCGATGTATTCTCCATCGTGCTGTTGTTGCCATTGCTCCAGTGCCTTACGGGTCTGTTCGCTATTGCTGACGTCACAGCGCATCAACTCGCCCTTTCCACCAATCAACTCCAGTGTCTTCTGTGCCTCAGCATCATTGCTGGTGTAGTTGATGATTACCTGATAACCCTCTTGGGCCATTCTCTGGCAGATGGCACGACCAATGCCGCGACTGCCTCCTGTTACCAATGCATATTTCATACTTTTCTGTTTATTTCTATTTTAATATAATATTCGTTGTGTTCATTGCCGTCATTGCCACACCTTCCAATCCGTGTAACATCAGATTCTGTCCTGTCAAGAGCAAGTTGGGTATGGGAGTCTGTGGCGACAGCATGGTCAGCATCACGCTCCTGCAGTCTTTCCTCACTCCGTAGGCTGAACCTTCAGGGGTTAGCGTATAGTCGCGATAGGTCAGGGGAGTGCTGGTATATTGTTCTACTATCATCTCGCTGAGACCAGGAATCACTCTCTCTGCCAATTTGATACACTCGTTGGCCATGCGTTCCTTCATGCTCAAATATTCCTCGCCACGATGACCTATGGTAGTATCTTTCCACGGTTGGCACCATGTCCAAGGCATAGGCGTTAGCAAGTCAACTTGTTGTGCATCCTTCTTATCATCTTCAGGCACCCTGCAACTTACCATTACGCCACCTATACCACCTACATCCTCATAGAATGTCCAGACGTTAGGCTTCTTATATACATATTTATTATGGTTGAAGTAAGGCAATACATCCGGCTTCAGCTTCAGCGATACGGTAAAGATTCCGAACGTGTTCTCCAGTGCCTTCATTCTTCTGCGATACATGCCTTTCAGCACATACGAATCTTTCACCCAATCAAAGGTTATAGCAGGATGTACATCGCTGATAAACGTGTTGGCCTCATATTGTTCACCATTCTTACAACGCACAGCCGTAATCTTTCCTCCTTGTTCTATCAGTTCTTCAACCTCCTGCTTGCATCGTATGGTTCCTCCCATTGCTCTGATGTCATCAGCCAATTTGTTCACCATCAGGTTGCCTTCTCCTTTCAGTCGCCAACTGCTCTGAATATAGCTTCCTGTGGTATGAGCAAAGCTGTACAAAGGCAGCGATTGTCTTCTCAGTTCTGTTTTCAGTGCCGTACCTGAAAGCACGTTAATCAGCAATGGGTCCTTGAAGAGCTCGTTCAGATATTCGTAGGCATTTACCTCCATCATCTTCAAAGCTTCCTCTTGGTTGTTGAAGGTAACCTGCTCAGCCTTCTGGAGCATTTCCACATAACGCTTCAGCGCCTGCTTCTCTTTAGGGAAATAGTCGCTCATACCTTCCACAAAGTTGTCATAGCCTTCACGGAATTGATAGGTCTGATTGCCTATCGTCACATGGTCAAAGCCCTCTGCGTCCAGTCTTTGCCAAGGCAACTCCATCAGTCCCAGTTCAGTAAACAGTTGGTTCAGTGGTTGTCCCTCAGCCAATCCGCCAACATAGTGTAGCCCCGTGTCGTACTGCTTGCCGTGACGCTGATAGCTCTGTATGCAGCCTCCCAGCTGTTGCTGTCTTTCCAGCAACAGTACGCATCGTCCTGCCTTCGCCAATTGGCGAGCGCAAATCAGACCTCCGAAGCCTCCTCCTATGATGCAGATGTCATACTTCATTTCTTATTTCTGTTGAGCCATCTATAGACGGCTGGTTGCAGAACATACGACAGGATGACTGCAGACAGCAGTCCCACCAGTGTTGAGAATCCTACCGACTTGATGGCAGGGTGTTGTGCTATCAGCATGCTGCTCACTGTTACAATCAGGGTTACTGCCGATAGCAAGATGGCTGTCTTGTGATAAGCCAACTTCTCTTTATTGCCATTCGTCAGTCCGTCCATTACGAATATACTATAGTCGACACCAATACCGAAGATGAACGTCGATATGATGATGCTAATCAAGTTGAAACGCACATCGGCTATGACCATGGCACCCAGTACGATGAGCCAACTCAGCAGGATGGGCATGAATCCCAATATCGTATGCTTGATGTTAAAGTGGAACGAGAGAAGCAATACCACAAACACAAACAACATGGACAACCATTGTAGCACATCAAAGTCGCTGCTCATCTGTAGCAATGTATCCGTCGTATAATAATAGGTGTCCAGCACCAGCAGGTTTGGATCGCTGGCTATGGCATCACAAATACGAATGTAGTCGCTCTCAGCACTACGCACTGAGTCGTTCTGGCAACGCACACTGGTAAAGCAGAGATAGTTGCCATCATACGACTGTTCCATCAGCGTCGATTGGTAACCCTGTGGTATCAGTCCTACTTCGTATAGCTTATCGGGCTCATAGTCTCTTGTAGCTGCTTCGAAGAAGGTGCTGAAAGCATCAGCGTTCAAACCAGCCTGAGTTGCCGTCTTGCTAATCAGTTGACGAACCTTTGCCAATCTCTCTTCATTCCAGTAGTTATGCCAAGCGTCAATGCGCTTCTGCTGTTCCTTTTGCGAAACGAATATCTGGTTGGTGTGCGTATAGCTCTTCACCAATCCCAGTTTAGCCAGCGAGTCCAACTTCTTGTCCAATACGGCAAAATGCTCGATGGCTTCCTCCATGGTCTTTCCTTTCGAGGCGAAGTATTTCTGCTTGTCGCCCGTATAGGTCTTGTCGCGAAGCAACTGCTCCGAGTGCTCCGTCATGTCTTCCAGGTATCCCAGATTATGCATATCGGCATCGAACCTTGTGCCCTCCTTTACATAAGCACCGATGCAGATAATCGATAGGATGCTGATGATGATCAGCAATGCTTTCTTTCGGTCAAAGGGATAGTTGTTAATCTTTTCTATAAAGGCAGGGAATCCTCTTTCTCCTTTTCTAAGCAATGGGGGCAGATAAGCCAGCGAGAACAATGTCGTGCCCATGATGGCGAATGCTGCAAACAGTCCGAAGTCCTGCAACAATGCCGTGTTGATAAAGATGAGTCCTGCAAATGAACCAATGGTTGTCAAGCACCCCAGGAATACGGGCTTAACTTGGTCTTTCAGTAATTGTTCGCCATTGCTTACATATTGATGATGTGTCAATATGTGCAACACATAACTGAGTGCCACACCCAGTACCACACCACCAATGCCCAGTGCCAACAACGAGAACTCACCCTTCAACCAATACATCATGCTCAGTCCGAACAAGGTGCCGAACACAACGGGCAGAAGGAGTAGAGGGATGGTGTCCACCCTGCGGAAACATACCAGCAAGAAGATGAGTACCAGTACCAATGCTCCTGCTATGGTTGTTGTCAGGTCGTGCTTAATCTGTGATGAGTTGTAATAGCCACTGGCTGGTGTGCCATGATAGCTGATGTCAATGTCAGGATGGCTTTTGGCAAATTGTGCTCTCAGCGCATTCAATCGTTCAAACAATGCCGAGCCCTGTCCTGTGTTGGTTGACGAGAATCTGGGTGTAAGGAAGGCGATACATACCGTTGAATCAGGTACGAAGAAATGTCCGTCCAGCGTCTGATAGTTGCCTGCGCTTAGCAGTGGTTTCAATTGCTCTGCCAGAACGGTGCGCATGCCTATCGGGTCCATCTGAATCAGTTCTGGAAACATTTCGCCTATCTCGCTTGCCAAGTCCTCACGGTTCTGGTCCATCTGCTGCACCATGTGTTCCTGACTCATCAGTGTGTCGAAACCCTCATAAGCCTTTGAATCAATGTAGGCAGGCAGATGCTCCATCATGTAGTCAATGCCTTCGGGCATCAGGTCTTCGCTCAACTGATAGAAGATATCCTCTACCAATGCAGAGTCCTGTTGCAGTGAGTCTACGAAAGCATCACATGCAGCTGATAGTTCTTCATAGCTTGTACCCTCTTTCTCATTGGCAAACAACAGGAACACCTTGTCTTTGATTTTCAGGTCGGCAAATGCCAGTTTTGTTGTGCCATCCTCGTTTTTCGATGAAGGCATCAGTTTGTCGATATCCTCCTCTAGGTGTATCTGCATGGCAAAATAGCCAAAGAACACGAAGAGTGCCACCATCGATGCCCAATAGGCAGCCTTATGGCTTTGGAAATAGTCAAACAACCTGATGAAAGCTTTCGTCATTATTCCACGAAGATTTTTAAGTCAACCTCTGCAATTTTCTCTTCTCCTACGTTGCAGTCGCAGTGTGCCAGTGTCATGTTTCCAAACGAGAAATTGAAGCTGATGCTGGTCTCCAGCGTTTCTTCAGCCTTCGGACGACGCTCGCAGTGGAAGTTCTTTACTTCCACAATCATTCCTATGGGTGCCTTTTCGCTGTTGGCATTGCTGCCAGCCAGTGCCGAGCACGACTGCGCCATGTGTTCAATGAGTCCTGTTGTAGCCATCGTTCCATCGGGCAACATAAAGTAGTTGTCCTTAGCGATGGTAAGTCTGGTGATGGCATGAGTGTCATCACCAGACTCAAACTCGCTTACCATCATAAACGGATAGCGCTGAGGAATGAGTTTCTTGATATCCTCCCCTTTGTAGTGCATTATGCCTGATGACTTTCAATGTAATCGTACAGGTCGCTGAAGGTCTGAATCTGCTTCAGGTCGGCTACAGGAATGGTAATCTTGTAGGTCATCTGTACCAGTGCAATCAGGCCTACCAAGTTGATGCTGTCCAGCTGAAGGGTCTCCTTCAGGTTGGCATCTGGGGTGAATTCACTCTCTTCTACTTCGAACTCTTCTGCGAGCATGCTGTTTACCTGCTCAATAATTTCTTCTCTTGTCATAATGTTAATTTACAATTTTACAATTTACATATTTACTATTTATTTTTCAATTTTCAATTTACATATTCTTCACAATCAGTGTCGAGTTGGTACCGCCAAATCCGAACGAGATGCTCAGGAATGTGTCAAAGTGAGCCTCGATGGTCTCAGGGATAACGTTGACGCAGGCAGTCTCCTCATCAGGATTCTC
>ODAI012137384.1_pt1 | contig 12470 bp, 14 predicted proteins | sample 1539321 | NCBI WGS metagenome assembly ODAI01 (sample SAMN02144231, study PRJEB22623) | gut metagenome | biome: sheep rumen | host: Ovis aries | place: New Zealand
ATCGGTGATAACCCAAACGGGAGCTTCTCTGTCGATATATCCGCCCCAAGTATCCTGGATCTCCTTGATAGGAGGAAGCATTACGAGGTCGTTCATCTCGTTGCCGGTCTCCTTGTTCCCCTGCTTGATCATGTTGCTGGTGATATTCTTGTACCAGGTTCCTGCCCAGTATGCGAAACATCCTGCAGATGCGGACTGGTCATTACTCCAATACTTCTCACGAGCCTGCTTGGTTCCTGCTTCCTCGGTATCGGGATCGATAACGCCGTCAACATATGCCTGGTTAAGTCTCTTAAGAGCATCGATGGTAGCCTGCTCCTGGAATCCGTCGATCCACTTGCCATCCTTCTGGTAGATAGCGGGATATGCGCCCTGCCAGAACTCAGCGAGGTAGTTGATGTAAGGAGCCTCACCGATGTTGCAGTACTTAGCAGCGATAACGCCGTAGGTTCCCGGCTTGCCGTTTCCATCGGGATCCTGCTCGGTGAATGCCTTGAGCATTGCATAGTAGTCATCGAAGGTCTTGATATCCTCGATCTTCATGCCTACCGCATCGAGCCAGGTCTTCTTTACATAGGTAACGCATCCGTTTCCACGGGTGGGAGCGATACCGTAAAGGTGACCCTGTGCATCCTTAAGTCCGTCGTTGTTGAAGAAACGAAGTCTGGACTTGAACTGTGCATTCTCATAAGCATCGGACATATCCCAGAGACGACCGGTGGTCTGGTACTCACGGAACATGGACGCGCTCATGATCATTGCATCGGGATAATCGTTGTCACCGATCTGACGGGTTGCAAGGATCTGAGATACGGTCTCAGCATACTTTGAGTGCTCAGGCTGCTCGATGATAAGATCAACAGCGTGGCCAAGCTTTGCTCCGACCTTCTCTTCCCACTGCTTCTCGAACTCCTGCTGACCGCTGTCAACGGTAGCGGTAAGAGTTCCGTCTACGATAATGTAGAGCTTCTCAAGATTGTAAGGCTCTGCAGCCTGGGTGTCGCCACCCTGATCTCCACCGGTAGTGGTGGTGGTGTCGCCGCCTTCGGTAGGGGCTACGGGATTGGAATCAATCTCGGGTGCGCCGCAGGCAACGAGTCCGGTAATCATCGCTGATGCGAGAAGTACCGATAATACTTTCTTTCTCATTGTGTTCCTCCCTAAAACTAGTTTTTTTACTGTCAAATTTTGTGACAGCATTTCCTTATGTTGTACCTTATCACCAGAAAATAAATATGGCAATATAAATAATTTTTTCACAAGATAAATATTTTTTTCACACAGAAGATAATCTTTTAACAAACCGCAAACCCTTGAAAACACTAAAGAAAACGCACATTAAATGTGCGTGAAAAAATAAACAAAGATTGTATTTTTTTTAGTACAAAAAATGTGATCAGCGATCGAGAAATCTTTCGCAGACAGCTATGTCCTCAGGCGTGGTAACTTTGATGTTTTGATAATCTCCCATTACGGGATAGACTTTGTGATCGGAGAAAAGCTCGACAACGCCGGCATCGTCGGTAATCTCAAATGATGAGTCTGCTTTGTCGTAACACTCTGTTATGAGTTTTCGCTCGAACACCTGCGGAGTCTGTGCAAGCCACACTCTGCTTCTCGGCGGTGTATCGCATATAGCAGATTCTTCATCAACTATCTTTATCGTGTCTTTGCAGGGAACAGCAGCGAGAACCGCTCCGTATTTTCTGACTCCGTCAAGGCATCTGGTAATGATATCCTCATTCAAAAAAATACGTGCGCTGTCCTGAATGAATACATAATGCTTTCCTCCGGATGATCCGGATTCACATCCGCAGCATATCTCATCAAGTACTTTAAGTCCGTTTCTCACAGACTCCCATCTCTCGCTTCCTGCAGGTGCAACAGATATCACTTTATCAAAACCGTATTTATCGAGTATCTTTTCTCTGATGAATGAATTATCAGATGCAGGGCAGACAAGAATGCAATCATCGATGACAGCAGAATCCTGCACTGCATTCAGGCAATACCAAAGAAGCGGCTTGCCGGCCACTTCCATGTACTGTTTGGGAATATCGCTTCCCATGCGGCTTCCGCGTCCTCCCGCGAGAAGTATCATCGTGCATCTTTCTTTTAACATATAAGTCCCGCTCTGCTTCCTATCTCAAGGCCGGGAACCGCATTGAGATCATAACCGCTGCGATGTCCCGCCGCAAATTCATAATAACCCGCTGCTGCTATCATCGCAGCATTATCTGTACAATATACAGGTGAAGGAACGAAGAATCTCATCCCCTTCTTTTCGCATTCGTTTCGTATGCTCTCACGAAGCGCAGTGTTGGATGCGACTCCTCCTGCAAGTGCAACGGTTCCGGCGCCAAGCTGCGACGCCGCTCCCACAGTATGCCCGGTAAGCACAGTCACTACCGCTTTCTGAAATGAAGCCGCTACATTATTTACGTTTATCTCTTCTCCCTTCATCCTGCAGCCGTTTAGATAATTGAGCACAGCAGATTTAAGACCGCTGAACGAAAAATCCAAAGGACTGCCCGCAACTTTCCCTAAAGGGAATACTATCGAATCGGGATCTCCCGATTTCGCGGCAGCATCTATCTTAGGTCCGCCGGGGTATCCGAGTCCTATCGCTCTGGCCACTTTATCGAAAGCTTCTCCGGCCGCATCATCTCTCGTTCTTGCGATGATCTCATACTCTCCGTATCCCTTGACGTGAACAAGATGAGAATGTCCACCCGATGCAACAAGGCATACAAAAGGCGGTTCGAGATCAGGATGCTCGAGATAGTTTGCACAGATATGTCCCTCGATATGATGAACACCTACAAGAGGAATACCCGATGCGAGGCTGATAGCCTTGGCTTCCGCGACCCCGACAAGAAGGGCTCCCACAAGTCCGGGACCGTAAGTAACAGCGATGCAGTCTATATCATGCAGACTGACTTTCGCATCCGATAATGCTTTCTTTATCACCTGATTGATCTTTTCGATATGCTTTCTCGAAGCGATCTCGGGGACGACTCCGCCGTAGACCGTGTGCAGATCTATCTGAGAATATATGACATTTGAAAGGACTTCGCGTCCCGCGCGAACAACAGCCGCAGCCGTTTCATCGCACGAGCTCTCGATCCCGAGGATCAATTTACCGTCAGCCATCAGTTCCGTCTCCAGATCCTTCATCCGTTCCTACCGCTCCCGGATGAACATTTTCCTCAAGATCCCAACCGTATATCTTCCAGCGCTTTCCCGAATCCTTGCGGAGCAGATAGATGATCCTCTGCTGAGGAAGGCTGGTACCGTTCTCATTGATATTGTAAGTGCATAGGATCCTCGCCCATGAGTATCCGTCATCCGTGAAGTAATCGACGCTCGAAGATGATGCGACCGAAGCCAGAGTTATCTTTCTCTGATTCTCGTTTCCTTCTTTTACTTCATTGCGAAGTCTGAGAAGATACCCTCCCGTCTCGTTTATCGCAAGCAGGTCGTCATCATATACTTCCCTTGCTTTCATTCCGAGCTCGTCTATCTCTTCACCGGTGAGTTCCTCGTTGTACATGCACTTGGTTATCTCGTTATAGTACTTCATGACTTCTCGGGGAGTCGCGGGATAATCGTTATTGAGATTGCGTGAGAGCACGATCTCCCTGGCACTCATTGCAGCCTCGGCCTTATTGTCTTTTGCGCGTGCGGAAAGAAAGGCATAGTAAGCAACCAGCCCTAAAACGAGTACTATTATGATCGCTGTCGCACGCACCTGTCGCTGTTTCATCCGATCTCCGTATCAGTCTTCAGCAAATTTAAGCGTTTTGCTCTTTCCGTCCTTGGGTATCACAGCAGCGGGAAAGATTTCCTGAACCGCAGCTTTGTAATCAGCAGGTCTGTTCATCGAGGGCGAAAAGTGCGTGAGCCAAAGCTCGGGTACCTCAGCCTCTGCCGCAATACGTGCGGCTTCCTGCATGGTCATGTGTTTCTTCTGTCTTGCTTTGTCGGCTTCCTCCGGATCCCCATACATACCCTCAAGGATCAGAAGGTCGCTGTCTTTTGCATTCTCGGTAATGGAATCCGTCGGTCTCGTATCGGTACAGTAAGTAACTTTGATACCTTTTCTCTCCGGTCCCATCACCATATCGGGTGTATATGTCCTGCCTTCAAATTCAACATTTTCGCCGTGTTGAAGAATTCCCCAGCATCTGAGCGGAATATTTAATCCTTCTGCTTTGTCCTTATCGAACTTACCCGCACGGTCTATCTCCATCGAGTATCCGTAGCAGGGTATGCTGTGAGAGACTTTGAATGCCTTGAGTCTGAATCCGTCAAATTCAAAAGTCTGCTCCGCTCCTTCTATCTCCATGAGCTGCACTTCAAAAGGAAGCTCGGGCGCTATCACTCTGAGTCCGTTCACTACCCTGGTAAGACCCTTGGGCCCTATGAGCAGAAGAGGCTCCGTTCTCTCTGCATTTCCCATGTTGAGGAGCATTCCCGGCAGTCCGCTTATATGATCCGCATGATAATGGGTAAAGCAGATGATGTCGACAGGATTCGGACTCCATCCGACCTTTCTCATCGCTATCTGCGTACCCTCCCCGCAGTCTATAAGGATACTGCCTCCGTTATATCTCATCATAAGGGATGTGAGGTGCCTGTATGGTAGCGGCATCATCCCGCCTGTTCCGAGTAAACTTACATCCAGCATGTTACGTTTCTGTGGGATCCTGATCCCTTAACCAATATATGATCGCATCCTCCGTGGGACGCTCGTAAAAATTCGGTCTGATCCCCGCGCTTTCAAATCCTGCATTCTCATAGAGCTTTATAGCGGGGGTATTGCTCTTTCTCACTTCCAGTGTAAAAGCGTTTGCGCCGTTCCTTCGGCCTTCCGCCAAAAGGCTCATTATCAGCCCGGTCCCTATACCTTGGCCGCGCGCGCTCTGTCTGACCACCACGTTGTCGATATTTCCTTCACCGCAGATGATCCTCATTCCTGCGCTGCCCAATACCGCGCCGTCAGAAACCGCAACCAGATATATCGCATCACTCACTTCCAGGAGATGTCTGAAATCATCCGCACTCCAGGGCATCGAAAACGATTCGCTCTCTATCTCGGTAAGCTCCGGTATATCCTCGTCTCTTAAAGGTCTGATCGTGATATCCGTCATATCTCAAACTTTCCGGGGCCTACGCGCTCCGCCTGCGAACTTCTAAGATACGTAGGTGCATGGTCATCCGCATTTACAGACTTTCCGTCCAGCATATACATCTCTCCGAGCGCAGCCACAGAAGCCGCTCTCTGCAGGCACATATGAGGCTTGGCATACGAATGTGCAAAGTCCGCGCCGAGCTCTGCGTCTATCGTCTCGCGGTATACCGGAACTCCGTCTCCCAAGAAGACCACTCCGCGCTTTGCGCACTCCTCTTTCAGATCATTTTTCAAAAATGCGAGAAGTTCCTTTATATCTATCGCGCATGGCTCCTTGATGCATTGAGGGAAAGCCGTATCATCCGGGAACCCGTAAACAGCGGTATAAACCTGACTGCGTCTGGCATCCATTATCGGACAGACAACCTTGCCCGTCCCGTACAGATTATATGCAAGCCCTTCAAGGGTGGAGATCTCGACTATCGGTATATCAAGCGCAAGTCCCAATCCCTTGGCCGTAGCGGATCCGATGCGCAGTCCCGTAAACGATCCCGGTCCCGCAGATACCGCAATGGCATCCAGCGTATTCATATCAAGTTCCGTCAGGGTCTTTAATTCGTCAAGCATCGGAAGGAGCGTCTGCGAATGAGTCTTTAAATGATTGACATTGTATTCGCCTTTGATGACACCGTCCTCTATGAGCGCAACACCTGCGGTCATTCCGGAACTTTCTATTGCTATCAGCTTCATTGATCCTGCAGTCCTTCTATGCTTATCCTTCGATAGTCAAATCCCTTCCCGGGATCGGTCTCTATCTTTATGTCGATGCACTTCTCGGGGAAGAGTGTCTCTATCCTCTCGGGCCATTCTACAAGGCTGACCCCCGCTCCGTAAAATGCATCCTCGTATCCGATCTCATCCATCTCGCTCTCATCGCTCAGTCTGTAGACATCGTAATGATAGAACGGGATGCGACCGGTGTGATACTCCTTCAATATCTGAAAAGTAGGGCTCGATACCGGCTCAGTTATCCCAAGCCCTTCCGCAAATCCTCTGGCAAATACCGTCTTGCCCGCTCCCAGGTCACCGTCCAGTCTGTATACCTGACCCGGTACCGCCTTGCTACCGAGATCTCTGGCCAGAGCAATCGTCTCCTCTTCGGAAAATGTCTCCCTGATCACGACTTTATCCTCACTTTTGCGGGATCCATATGAGTACATATGGAAAGTATCACCGCACCTTCCTTGTCTCCGAGCTGGTCTCTCGGAAATACAAAAGCCGCTGCGGGCGAGGAATACAGAAGTATACTCTTTCCGGTGGACGCAGCCTTGTACATATGCTCCCAGGGGAGAGTCTGCTTATGCTCGCCCTGCTCTACCGTCACGCCCTCGTCGCTCATCGTATACCTGAAAGGCGTCTTCATAATGGGGAGCTTTCCCTTCAAAAAGCAGCGGATAAAAAGCGTCGCCGGCTGGTAAACCAGCAAGAATACCGCTATCACAAGGAGCGGGTAATTCTGCTTATATATCCCAATAGCCACACCCGCACAGGCAAGTGCAGACGCCAGCACGACAACAGGGTTGCTGTAGCTGTGCTTCATATTGTAATCAAACAGATCCGAAGACCTTAATGTCACTTCAAATTCGATCATCCGTCCGTCTCTCAAAAGGGCATATTTATCTACAATAAATCACTTTATTTTATCTCAACGGAGGGAAAAAATCAAACCGAAAGGGTGTCTCCCAAATCCCTTGATTATCCGAATGTTTCGGGGTATAATCTCACGGTAACTGTAAACTTCGAGGCAGGGTGAGATTCCCGACTGGCGGTACAGTCCGCAACCCGGTCGCTGCGCAGCGATACGGCTGAAACGGTTAGATTCCGTTACCAACGGTACAGTCCGGATGGTAGGAGGTAAACATTATGCGTAATTTCTGTGAGCTCGTTTCTAAAAACCTGGGATATGCCATTGGCTTTCTCGTGATCATTGCGATGATGTTCGTCATTGCGACATTGATCGAAAAATTCTCCGAAAACAGGATCAAAGCATCTGAGCGTGACACAAAGTCCCCGACAACCGCTTATACCAGAAAGATAGTGGTTATCGGTATGCTTTCGGCCGTTGCAAGGATACTTATGCTCCTTGAGATCCCGATGCCCTTCGCTCCCGGCTTCTACAAGCTGGATTTCAGTGAGATAGCACCCCTCGTGGGAGGTTTTGCATTCGGTCCCGTTGCTGCCGTGACCGTCGAATTCATAAAGATCCTGCTAAAGCTTATAACCGGAGGAAGTTCCACCGCGATGGTCGGTGAGCTTGCAAACTTTACGGTAGGCTGCAGCTTCGTACTTCCGGCGGTATCTGTTTATTCTTTTAAGAAAACAAAATCAGGAGCGTTGAAAGGTCTCATCGCGGGAACCGCAACCATGACCGTATTCGGAACCGCATTTAACGCTCTCTATCTGCTTCCCGCATTTGCGGCTCTTTACAAAATGCCGTTGGAAGCCATACTTGAGATGGGCGAAAAGGTCAATCCTTTTGCAGGTCACGGAAATACAGTAAGTTTCGTCATGGCCTGTGTCGCTCCTCTCAATCTGATAAAAGGCACATCGGTCAGCATTCTCACGCTGCTGATATACAAAAAGATCAGTCCCATCATGAAAGGCAGATGATTTGACAGCTGTATTACTGATATGGATATATATAGCACTTACTACGATCCCGATCGCTTCGGTCTTTTTGTCTTATCTCTACGGTAAAGACAGGAGCTTTTTACGCACTGAGGATGTTGCCGCATTCGGTATACTTATCGCTACGGTTTATGCACAGCTTTTCAGTCTCTTCGGAAGGCTCTCTCTGGCAGCGAACATCTTACTCATCATCATATCGCTCGTATGTGCGTTTATCATGATAAGGAAAAAGATCGCGATACCTGCCGGAAAGCCGGGCCCGCTTCAGATATCTCTGGTCGTCATCGCTGCGATCATCCTTTCATACTGCAGTTCCAGAGGATATATGCATATAGACTCAGATCTGTACCATGCCCAGTCTGTCCATTGGCTCGAAAGCTTCGGCACGGTCAAAGGACTGGGCAATGTCCATATCAGGCTGGGGTACAACAGCTCATCATTTGCACTCACTGCGCTGTATGCGCTCTCATTTATAAACGGCCAGTCATATCATGTATGTGCCGGATATATGGCGCTTATCGTCGCCTGCTCAGCCTTGCGGATCGGACATATCTTTTTTGACAGAAAAGTCAGGATCTCCGACTTCGCAAGGATAGCGGGACTGTATTATATATTTGACATATGCGATGAGATCGTGTCCCCTGCATCCGATTATTTCACGATGCTCGCATACGTATATGTGATCATCAAATGCATCGATCTGTTTGAGATAAAAGCCGACCTCGGCAAGTACTCATTTCCTGCACTGTTCTCGATACTGGCCGTGACATTCAAGCTCTCGGCCGCGCCTCTTGTCCTTATGTGCATCCCTCCTTTCGTCGGATACATCAAAAAGAAAGAGAGAAAACCTCTCATCACTTGCATCATTACTGCTCTGGTGATGACTGTTCCATATTTCATAAGAGGATTTCTCCTGTCGGGATGGTTCTTCTATCCCTCAAGAGCATTGGGATTCATAAAGGTACCCTGGAGGATTCCGGAGGGACTGGCGATCATTGACTCCAAATATATCATCGCTTACGGAAGAGGATCGGATCTCTATCAGGCAGCAGACCTTAAGCTTACTGAATGGTTCCCCGGATGGCTTTCCGGGATAGGAAGGACTGACAGGATCTTCTTTATATTGAGCATGGCAGGCATCTTTATATGGTTATGCCTTGCGCTGCAAAAAAAATACCGCAACATGCTGCTCTATACGCAGTTTGTTGCGATAATGGCTTTTGCCGTATGGTTTCTGTCATCGCCCCTTATCAGATACGGACGCAGCTTTATCATTATGCTTCCCTGCATAATGTTTGGAACCGTTTACGGAATACTCTCAACGAAAAAACTCTTCCGAAGATCGGCACCCGTTCTTCTCGCATCCTTCACGGGAGCATTCCTCATTTACAAGATGTATTTCCTTTTGGGATTTGTGATCCTTTTCTCCGATAATCCCAACTATATCACGCAGCAGGATTACGGCACTTATGACACATATCTCTATGAAGTGGACGGACACGGGTTCTACGCATCCAACGATATGGATCTGACGGGATACGATCCTTTCCCGTCAGCGGGCGGATACAACGACGAATTTGAGATGCTCGGCGATTCGTATGCGGACGGATTCAAACCTGCCGAGGAACTGGAAAAGAGATTTACTCCTGAGAATTAACAGGTTCCTTTTTCATCATATCCAGATAAAAGACAGCCATACTCTCCCAGACAAGGGGCATAGTCCAAAGGAGTCCTATTCCGAAGGAAAGGATCCCGAAAAAATAATAGGGAACAAGCTGAATGTACAATCTGAAGAGATCGCCCATGCGACTCTTCATTTTTTTTGAGCATTCCCTGAGGATCCCGGCTGCGCCGAGCCTGGGGAAATCATGCATCATGAAAAATGACATGTTGAATCTGAGTGAGAAATACAGTTCTCCAAGGAGGGCAAAGATAAAAGAAACTATCGATGCGATCATAAGTTTCTCATCCTTCGTCTTGTCATAAAGCTCATACAGGACATTAAAAGGAAGGGCACAGAGTGCTTTGGGGCCGAATACTCCGAGTGAGATCACAAACGATCTCGAGAAGTTCTCCCTGAATCCGTAAAAGAGCGAATAGGGAAGCATCTGACTTCCGCTCGTAAGTGACAGGTAAAAGAGACTGACTCCCGCAAGCATCACTCTGAGGACTATAAGCGCAAATGCAAACAGAAGATATGACACCGCGGCACGTACGATGAGAGTAACGGGCGAATAGTCTCCGGGAGCGATGTGTTCGACGATCGATCCGGCGGCATTCATCCAGAGCACAAGTGCCATATATCCAAAAAAGAAATATGACATATTAAGAGAAATGCAGGGCGAAAACCGCCCTGCAAGTATGTTTAATGCTTTTTCTTTTACTGTCTTTGCGGAAATGCTCATATTATACTGCTGCGTCGAAATTCATTCCCCGATACTTACCCTGATCGGCCGACTTAAGCTCCTTCTGATAAGGATTGTCTTCGTTGTAATACTTGATCTGAGTCCTGGTCTCTCCACCCGATACATATGTCCTTCCGCACTCGGGGCAAACCGCTGTATGAATGGATACGGAAGCCTGTATTACCTTGCCGCCCTTCATTGCGGCGCCGGAGTATGCATTGGATACATGCTCCTGCTCATGCGCCCTCACTCTGGAAGCAGCGGCTTCAGGGGAGATGTGCTGAGCGGTCTTGAAGGAGACCATCTCGTTCGATCCGTCCTTGTACTTGCGTCGCTTACATGTCTCGCACTCGCAGGCAGGATCGTGAGGATCTTTTTCTTTTTTCTTTACACCGATCTTCTCGAGGAGCTCGTCATGTTCCTCTTTGGCCTTCTTCTCCTCATACGGGGAGATATACTGCATTTTCTGCAGCGAAGCCGATGATGTGTTGTATCCGCTAATAGGAGATATCATACATACTCCTTTCCGGCAATCCTTTGCCTTGTTCGAATCCTTTCCGGATAAACTCTTACCGGCCGCATCAGTACGGGAGCGGCATACCGTATAACTGCATTGACATTCTGTTCATGTATTCGTAGAACTCGGGATTGTACTTCAGCATATAAAAGACATATGCTGTAAGGATCACTCCTGCTACGATGCCCAGTACCGAAAGGGCAATGCCGCATATTGTGAGCGGATTGGTCTTCTCGTTTTCCCTTGAGAAGAGAAGTGCAAACAATATACTTAAGGCACCGAACGGTATCGGGAGCAACCCGGTACAGATCGTAAGCAGCGAAATGAGTCCGCATATAAATGAGGCCATGGCAAAAGCTTTTCTGCCCTTTTGTCCCCGCATCTGCATAAAACTGTCAAAATCCGTCATAGGTACTTTCCCATTCAGATTGTATCACAGGAAAAGTGCAGCGGTCAATCCGCTGTTATTCCGGATCTTCGCCGTCGTCGCCGACCTCGGCTCCGCCGGTACTCTTCCACTTGAGGTATTCGGTGATGAAGGGATCCAGCTTACCGTCGAGAACTCCGTTTGCATCGGGAGTGCCGTATCCGGTACGCTTATCCTTTACAAGAGTGTAGGGCTGAAGGAAATATGATCTGATCTGATTGCCCCATGCTATATCTCTGACCTCACCGCGGATATCCGAAAGCTTTTCCGCATTTGCCTCAGCCTTTAAGATCATCAGCTTGGCACGGAGCATCTGCATAGCCTTGTCCTTGTTCTGGAACTGGCTTCGCTCGTTCTGACAGCTGACAACGACTCCGGTGGGGATATGCGTGATCCTGACTGCGGATGAAGTCTTGTTGATGTGCTGACCGCCGGCACCGCTCGATCTGTAGGTATCTACTTTCAGATCCTTCTCGTCGATATCGACCTCGGTGCTGTCGTCTATCTCGGGCATAACATCGAGACTTACGAATGAAGTCTGACGCTTTGCCTGAGCGTTAAAAGGAGATATGCGCACGAGTCTGTGCACACCCTTCTCTGACTTTAAATATCCGTATGCATGCATTCCGTTTATCTGGAAGGATACGGACTTGATCCCCGCCTCATCGCCCTCGAGCATATCAAGAACCTCTACAGAATATCCCTTTCTCTCAGCCCAGCGGCTGTACATTCTAAAGAGCATCGAACACCAGTCACAGCTCTCGGTTCCGCCGGCTCCTGCGTTAAGTTCAAGGATGGCATTGCAGTTGTCGTACTCTCCGGAAAGGAGCGTCTCAATACGAAGCTCCTCAAGCTCCGCGATAAACTCATCGAGTTCCGCCCTTACCTCGGGCACCATGCTCTCGTCGTCATCTTCCTCGCCGAGCTCTATAAGTGTAAGAATATCGTCATACTGTGTGCTGAGTTTGTGGAAACCGTCGACCGCCTCGCGCATCGCACCGCGCTCCTTCATCTTGGCATTGGCCTTGTCCGGATTGTCCCAGAATCCGGGCTCTTCCATCTGACGCTCAAGCTCTTCTATCTTCCTCTCCTTGTTCTCCAGATCAAGAGAACCCTTAAGTTCTTTAAGGGTGTCCTTGTAGGGGAGGATAGTCTGTTTCATTTGGTCTAATTCTACTATCATGATCTGAATCTCATCTCAAAGCGGCGTTTACATGTATCAGGATCTTACGCCGTCGTCACTTGCGTCCGCAGCACTGCTTATATTTCTTGCCGCTTCCGCAGGGGCAGGGATCGTTG
>ODAI013175762.1_pt1 | contig 12470 bp, 12 predicted proteins | sample 1539321 | NCBI WGS metagenome assembly ODAI01 (sample SAMN02144231, study PRJEB22623) | gut metagenome | biome: sheep rumen | host: Ovis aries | place: New Zealand
AGGGGCATCAGACCAGACCCACTCTTTCCGTAGAAAGGATCGGAGAGCTCATATCTTTCATAAAGAGTATCAAGCCTGACCTCCTTTGCATGATAGATAACTGCTACGGAGAATTTGTCGAAAGGATCGAGCCCACCGATGTTGGAGCGGATCTCATCGTCGGATCGCTTATCAAGAACCCCGGAGGAGGACTGGCACCTATCGGAGGGTATCTTGCCGGCAGGAAAGAGATGATCGAGAATGCCGCACACAGGCTCACATCTCCGGGACTCGGCAAGGAGGTTGGAGCCAGCCTTGGTATACTTCCTTCATTCTATCAGGGATTTTTTATGGCTCCCATAGTTACTGCATCTGCGTTAAAGAGTGCGATATTTGCTGCCAATCTCTATGAAAGATCCGGATTTTCCGTACTTCCCGACGGCAAGGAATCAAGACATGATATCATTCAGGCAGTTACATTCGGAAGAGCCGATGCAGTCGAAGCTTTCTGCAGAGGAATACAGTCCGCTGCTCCCGTTGACTCATTTGTAACTCCCGAACCCTGGGATATGCCCGGCTATGATGCACCCGTGATCATGGCTGCAGGAGCATTTGTTTCCGGTTCATCCATAGAGCTGTCGGCAGACGGACCCATAAAGCCTCCGTACAGCGTATATTTCCAGGGCGGACTGTCCTGGCCTCACGGCAAGCTCGGTATCCTCAAATCCTACCAAAGTCTTGTGGATGCGGGTATTGTCTGATAAAATAGTTATGTATGCGATAGTCCTTCGGGACTTAAGCATCCTTCGCAGGGAGAAGGCGAAGGAGTGTATATGAAAAATAAAAAATCCGAAGGACCTTATGAGAAATTCCTGAGGTTCGGTGGAGAAAACCTCACGGAGAGTGAGCTTTTGGCCATTATCCTGAGGACGGGATGTGTCGGAGAAGATGCCGAATCGGTAGCTTCCGCAGTGCTTGAACTCGGAAGATATCCAAGGAAAGGGCTTCTCGGACTTGTTGATGTCTCGATTGAGGAACTGCAGGCTATAGACGGCATCGGTCCTGTAAAAGCCGTAAAGCTCAAAGCGGTCGCGGAACTGTCAGCCAGAATGTCCAGAGCCAGGGCTGAGGTTGGTTTTGATGCAAGGAGCCCCGAAAAAGTCGCAGATTTTTTCATGGAGGAACTTCGGCACCTGCAAAGGGAAAGGCTTGTGCTCGTTTGCCTTGATTCCAAGAATATGATGATCTCGGAATCCGTGATCTCCGAAGGCAGGGTGAATACTTCTTTTGTATCGCCCAGAGAGATCTTTATAGAAGCTCTTAAGAGGAGAGCGGTAAGGATCATCCTCATACACAATCATCCGAGCGGATCGGTAAAGCCAAGCAGGCAGGATGATGAAGTGACTGAGAGGATCCTAAAGCTCGGAATTGAAATTGGCATACCTCTTATAGACCATATAATCATTGGTGACGGCAAGTATTACAGTTACCTGGAATATGACAGACTTACATAAACATTCATAAGGAGAATAATTCGTGGCGAACAATGCATTCGGTATCGATCTCGGTACCAACAATATCAAGATCTATTCGGCTCAGACGGGGGAAGTTCTCGTTCAGAAGAATATGATAGCTATCAAGGATAAGGGCGGAATGTTTGCATACGGAGACTCTGCATTTGAAATGTATGAGAAGGCGCCTTCCAATATCACGATCTCTTATCCGCTTAAATTCGGTGTTATATCCGATCTCGGAAATATGGAGTCCATGCTTCATTACATGCTTTCCGATCTTCAGGGAGGTACTATCAAGGCTGCGGATTATATCATCGCCGTTCCCTGGGATATAACAGATGTAGAGAAGAGAGCGTTCTACGATCTGGTCAAAGAAGCCGGAGTTAAGGCAAAAAGGATCTGCGTTGCCGATAAAGCTGTCGCTGACGGTATAGGCCTCGGCATTGATGTCCGCACCGCTGTCGGAGTTATGGTCGTTAACGTTGGATTCGATACTACTGAGATATCCATTCTTTCACTTGGCGGCATCGTATTAAGTAAGCTGATCAAAGCAGGCGGACAGAAGTTTGATGAAGCGATCAGGGCAATCATCAGGAGTGAATACGGACTTGCAATAGGCGGCAAGACTGCTGAACAGGTCAAGATTTCATTACGTGATCTTGAGGAATCCGGAAGAGGAGCTACCGTATACGGCAGAGATATCGTTACCGGACTTCCCGTCGAGAGGATCATACCTTCCAAACTTTTGGTATCCGCTCTTGAGGAGGATTTCAAGGAGATCATTGATAATATCAAGATGATTCTCGAGAAGACCCCGCCCGAACTCTCGGCTGATATCTACAGAAACGGCATTTATCTCACCGGAGGCGCAAGTCAGGTGGCTCATGTCGTTGAGAGAATAGCTGACGGTACGGGACTGAAGGTTAATGTCAGCGAAGATCCGATAAGCTCGACTGCGGAAGGACTTGGCAGGATACTGGTAGATCATGAGTATTCAGAGCTTGCTTTTTCTGCGGAAGGAATGAGTAAATGAGTCCCGTTTTACGGGAAAAATCGATAAGACGCAAGATCCCCGGGAGAGTTGTCCTTATGATACTCGCGGGGATATGTGTTTTTCTGATGGTTATCACTTACGGAACCAACTCTTTCGACGCACCCTTCAACAATACTGTTGGCAATATGATAGTTCCTTTCGAGAAGGGACTTAGTAAACTTGGAATTTGGATGAATACCCGCAAGGATGAGTTCCGCTCGATGGAGGCCCTTGCTAAAGAAAACGAAGAATTAAAAGCCAGGGTAGACGAACTTACCGAAGAGAATACCATACTCTCTAAGGAGAGATATGAACTTGCGGAACTTCGTGATCTTTTTGAACTCGGCGATGAGTATGATTCATATTCAAAAGTAGGAGCGAGGATAATAGCATCCAATAACAGTAACTGGTTCTACGGATTTACCATAGACAAGGGAAGTAAAGACGGACTGCAGGTCGATATGAATGTGATCGCCGGAGGCGGTCTGGTAGGAAGGATATCTTCGGTCGGAGATCACTGGTCCAGAGTTACCGCTGTTATTTCGGACGGTGCTTATGTGAGCGGACAGGTACTTTCCACGGAAGATACGCTCATAGTTGCAGGAAATCTGGAAGAAATGAGAAATGACGGCACGCTGTCGTTTTCACAGCTGAGCATATCTGACAATGTAAATATTCTGGGCGAGAAGGTTGTAACCAGTCAGATAAGCGATAAGTATCTGCCCGGACTTCTCATAGGCTATGTTCAGTCCGCGGATAAGGACAGCAATAACCTGACATACTCCGGGAAGATACTTCCCGTAGTTGATTTTGAGCATTTGGGAACTGTGCTTGTCATCACTGATATGAAAAACGCAGCATCCGAATAGGGCATAAATATGCTTCAGAAATTCTTTTGTTTTATAACAATTCCCATATTTTTCGTGATCGAGAGTACCCTTTTCTCGCACCTTTCCATTGCCGGAGTTACACCTGATATACTTATCATCCCGGTAAGCGTTTTCGGTTTTATGTACGGAGAGAAGACGGGGATGTATACAGGTTTTCTCGCAGGACTTTTGTTTGATATCTTTTTCGGAGGAATGCTTGGTTTCTCGGCTCTTATAATGACTCTCGTAGGGTATGTTAACGGTCAGTTTTTCGGCCTTTTCTATCCCGAAGACATCAGACTTCCCATGATCCTCATATTCACCAGTGACCTGTCTTATGGGCTTCTTTTCTATATCTTCAGATTCCTCGTGAGAGGAAAGCTTAATTTCTCATTCTATCTTTTGAAGATAATAGTGCCGGAAGCGCTGTATACGCTGCTTATTTCCATCATCGTATACCCTGTGCTCCTGCATGCATATAATCGATTTGAAATGATAAGACTCCGAAAGGAGAGGACAATTGCCGGACATAATCAAGGAACGCCTTCAGAGTATCATATCGAGTAGGCTGACCGTTATGTACATTGTCATGCTCCTTTTAGGGGGCGTGCTTTTGTACAGATGCTTTTCGCTGCAGATAGTAAACGGTCAGGCTTATCTGGACAATTTTGTACTCGAACAGGAAAAGACAAGGGATATCGCTTCATCGAGAGGCAATATATATGACTGTAACGGGAAACTTCTCGCATACAGTGAACTTGCTTATTCCGTAAAGATCGAGGATACTTTCGAGACCGGGAAACAGAAGAATCAGAAACTCAATGAACTTGCGCTCACACTTCTTCGTCTTATCGAAAAGAACGGCGACAGGCTTGATTCCAATTTCAAGATCTATATCAACAAGGACGGTATATTCGAGTATTCCGTAAGCGGAAAGGCTCTGGAGCGTTTCCTTGCCGATGTCTACGATCATACCAGCACTTCCGAACTGACAGCCGAGGAGGCTGCATCCACTCCTCTGGAGGTCATGAGATATTTAAGCAGACCTTCCGGAAACGGATATTATTACCGTATCGGAGATTACGCCGATCCCAATGACAAAAACTCATTTGAACCGGGACTTGGACTGACCAAGAAGGAATGGCTCGGAGTAATGAACATCAGATACTCCATGAGCCGTACTGCATACAGAAAGTATATCGGAACTACTATAGCGACGGATGTATCAGATAAGACCGTAGCTACCATCCTTGAGAATGCAGACATTCTGCCGGGCGTAACGATAGAGGAAGGATATGTCAGAAAGTATGTGGATTCTTTCTACTTCGCACAGCTCCTCGGATATACCGGAAGAATATCGTCCGATGAGCTCGCAGACCTCAATCAGCAGGCCTATGAGCAGAGCGGAGTTTCAGAGAAATATTCCATCAATGATGTCGTAGGAAAGAGCGGTATAGAGGCTGCACTTGAGAATACGCTCCAGGGAAATAAAGGATATGAGCGAGTCATGGTCGACTCTACCGGTAAGGTTATATCCATTCTTGAAAAGAACGACCCCAAGGCCGGAAATGATGTATATCTGACGATAGATATGGATCTTACCAAAGCGGTCTACAATATAGTTGAACAGAAACTTGCGGGACTTGTCGCAAGCAAGATTATTAACGCGAAGGAATACATCCCTTCGGCCAATTCAACCAGCTCGGATATCAGGATACCGATCTATGATGTATATTTTGCCGCATTTAACAATAACCTTCTCGATATGGGACATATGGCTACGGACGATGCGATGGAGACAGAAGCGAAGGTCTACAGCACATATATCCAATATCACAATGATGTATATGAGAAGATCAGAAATGAGCTTTTCGAGAAGAGGACTATATACAGCAGGCTGAATAATGAGTACAAGGCATATGAGAGTACGATAGTCCAGATGCTCATATCTAACGGTGTGCTCGATCAGACCAAGATGGATCCGACCGACGAGATGGTCGTTAACTGGACGACCAATGAGAATATCAGCCTCGGCGCTTATCTTGAATACTGTATATCCCAGAACTGGGTTGATGTATCCAAGCTTTCTCTTGATTCCAAATATTCGGATTCTTCGGAGCTCTTTTCCAAAGTGGTCGAGGAGGCGATCCGTGAGATAGATCAGAGCAGTGATTTCCAGAAGAAGATATATAAATACATGCTCCTCGGAGGCACCATAAACGGCAGTGATGTATGCCTTCTTCTCTGGGAGCAGAATGTGATACAGGTATCACAAAGTGAGATTGATAATCTCAAGAACGGCAGACTTTCAGCATATCAGTTTATGATGAACAGGATCCAGAACCTCGATATTACACCGGCTCAGCTTGCTCTGGATCCTTGCAATGCATCCGTTGTCATCACGGATGTAGGTTCGGGCAAGGTACTTGCAATGGTTACTTATCCCGGGTATGACAATAACAAGATGGCCAATTCCGTTGATACGAGCTATTATGAGAAACTTACCAACGACAAGTCATCACCCCTTCTTAACTTTGCGACACAGTATAAGGCGGCTCCGGGATCCACATTTAAGCCTGTAAGTGCTACGGCAGGACTCTTGGAAGGCGTCATCAATACCAATACCAGGATCAATTGTGTAGGACTTTTCGAATCTGTAACGCCTTCACCCAGATGCTGGAGTCACGGACACGGACAGGAGATAGTAAGAAGCGCGATAAGGGATTCATGTAACTATTTCTTCTACGAAGTCGGATACAGACTGGCAACAGTAGGCGGTACATATAACGATACGCAGGGACTCAACACTCTGTATAAATATGCAGATATTTACGGACTTTCTGATAAGTCAGGTGTAGAGATCTCAGAGTATGCACCCGATGTATCCGATACCGACGCCGTACGAAGTGCCATCGGACAGGGTACTCACAGCTATACCACGACTCAGCTTGCCCGTTATGTAACAGCGATCGCCAACAAGGGAACCTGCTATCAGCTGACACTTGTTGATCATGTGACTGATCCTGCGGGCTATACGATCAAAGAATTTAAGCCTGTAGTCAGAAATACGATCGAGCTCTCTGATGAATACTGGAGAGTCATAAGAGGCGGTATGAGGGATGTGGTCCTTACCAAGACATATTATGATGATTGCACGATAGAGGTATCGGGCAAGACCGGAACGGCGCAGCAGATATCTACGAGACCCAGCCATGCTCTTTTCGTATGTTACGCACCGAGCGAAGATCCGGAGATCGCCATGGCAACAAGAGTACCTTTCGGATATTCTTCGGACTATGCCGCTCAGATATCCAAGGATATCATCAATTACTACTTTGAAGCCGAGAGTGAGGAGGATCTCATTAACGGAAGAGCATCCGACCCCGAAGCGGGTGTAACCAACGAGTTGTAAGATATGTTCAGGAATTACAGATTAAGAAATTTTGACTTCAAACTGGTCATATATGTGATCGCCGTAACCGTGATAGGTATAATGGCGATCGGCAGTGCCGAGGAAAGCTTCCAGATCAAACAGATAAGGGGAGCTGTTGTCGGTGTAGTCGGTATGGTCATATGTATCCTGATCGACTATCATATCATCCAGAAGCTCTATCCACTCATTTATGTCGTTATCATAGGACTCCTTTCCGCGGTACTTTTCATGGGTGAGACATCCCATAATGCGCAGCGCTGGTTAAAGCTGGGAGGCGTACAGTTCCAGCCCTCCGAATTTGTCAAAATATTGTTGATTTTATTCTATGCAGCGTATATTATGAAAAGAAAGGAAGAATTCAATACTTTCCGCGTAATTGCGGCATGTGTGGTACTATTTGCAATTCCTTTCTTTTTGGTCGTAAAACAGCCCGATCTGTCGACTTCGATCGTTCTTGCAGCTCTTTTCTGTGTGATCATGTATGCGGGAAAGATAAGCTACAAGCTGATAATCGCCGTTCTGATCATAGCTCTTCCCGTTGCGGGTATCTTTATCCAGAAAGCAATGTCCAAGGGCTCGGATTTCCTCGAAGGTTACCAGATGGAGAGACTCCTCGGATATTTCTATCCCGATGAGTATCCAAACATTTCCTACCAGCAGAAAAACTCCGTGACGGCGATAGCTTCGGGGCAGCTGGAAGGAAAGGGATACAAGAATAATAAGATCACTTCGGTCAAGAACGGTAAATTCCTTTCTGAAGCGGAAACGGACCTGATCTTTGCCGTTGTAGGTGAGGAATTCGGATTCAGGGGATCGGCTGTTGTTATAATTCTTTTGTTTTTGATAGTGCTCGAATGTATTGATATCGGGATCCGGGCGCCGGATATATGCGGAAGCATCATAGCGGCGGGAGTTGGGGGACTCATCGGATTTCAGACATTTATCAATATAGGGGTCGCGACGTTTTTGTTACCTAATACGGGACTTCCGCTTCCGTTTATGAGTTACGGTAATTCGTCGCTGATCTCGCTGTATGCCGGCATAGGATTCGTCCTCAATGTCAGGCTGCAAATGAGAAGGGGTTCTCAGAATACTGTTAACTAAAGGGGGTATGTTATGAACGTTGCGCTGGTTGCGCATGACGCAAAAAAGAAGCTGATGCAGAATTTTTGCGTAGCTTACAGGGGGATACTCAGCAAGCATGCACTATATGCTACAGGCACCACAGGCAGACTTATCGAGGAGGTTACCAACCTTACCGTTCATAAGTTCCTGGCAGGCCCGCTTGGCGGAGAACAGCAGCTTGGAGCTCAGATCGAGCAGAACATGATAGATCTGGTTATCTTTTTGAGAGATCCTCTGACCCAGAAAGAACATGAGCCCAATGTGGATTATGTCGTAAAGCTATGCGATACGCATAATATTCCGCTTGCAACCAATCTGGCAAGTGCGGAACTCATGGTCAAAGCTCTGGACAGAGGCGATATGGAGTGGCGTGAAGTATTCAGATAGATTTTTAGTCAGATCAGTTTCTTTATTGACCGCAGCCGTTCTTTTATTGAGCGGGTGCGGCAATTTAAGTTATTCGGCAAAATACCAGCCTTCCGGTAATGGAGGCGGCCTTTCGTCCCTCTTTGCGGGTGGCGGAGACAGAGCTACAGGATATGCAGCTAATCTATGCATTGCTCCGACGACCGACTTCGGTGAAGCGGGAGCAGGTATTGCCGATTGCGAAGCTGCCGTACTTTTCAATACTCAGACTCTCGAGACCGTCTACTGCAAGAATGCATACGAGAGAGTGAATCCTGCATCTATCACGAAGGTTATGACCGCTCTCGTTGCCATCAAATACGGCTCTCCGGACCAGATGCTCACTGTTACTTCCAACTGTCTGGTAAATGAATACGGAGCTCAGCTTGCAGGCCTTAAAGTGGGTGAGAAGATGTCGCTCGATCAGGCTCTCAGAGTTCTTCTCATGTATTCGGCAAATGATGTTGCCAACCTTATAGCAGAGGGTGTTGGCGGCAGTATTGAAGGCTTCGTGGATATGATGAATAAGGAAGCAGCCGCGATCGGCGCGACAGGCACTCATTTTACCAATCCCCACGGACTTACCGACGAGAATCATTATACGACACCTTATGACATATATCTGATGTTCAATGAAGCCTTGAAATACGAGACTTTCACCGAGATCATCTCACAGTCTTCATTTGAGGCCGTATATTACAACAAATCCGGCAATCAGGTATCCATGTCTGTCAAGAATACCAACGGCTACTTTTCCGGCGGCAGGGTTGCCCCTCACGGTGTTACTGTAGTGGGCGGCAAGACCGGCTCGACATCGGCTGCAGGACACTGCCTGGTGCTCCTTGCCAAGAGCCCCGCAGGCACCCCTTATATAGCCATAGTCATGCGGGCACAGGACAATGATAAGCTCTACGGATGTATGAACGAATTGCTCTGTCTGATGCAATAATCTGTTGTGTTTTTGGGCGATTTTGGGTATAATGGACATATCAAATTTCTTTCTTAGGAGGATTCACATATGGTACAGTTAATAGTAGGCGAGAAGGGCAAAGGAAAGACCAAAGAACTGCTTGCAAAGGTTAACTCCGAGATAACCAAAGTGTCCGGTAATATTGTCTATCTTGACAAGAGTACCAAGCATATGTATGAACTTAACAATAAAGTCAGAATGATCGATGTGTCCAATTACAAGCTCGACAGTGCAGATAAGTTCCTCGGATTTATATACGGCATCATCTCGCAGGATCACGATCTTATGCAGATGTATTTCGACAGTTTCCTCAAGATCGCATCTCTCGAAGGACAGGACATCAGCGATTTCGTAACCAAGCTTGAGGATATCAGCAGCAACTTCAATGTAGATTTTGTACTGAGTGTATCTCTTAACGAATCCGATCTGCCTGCATCCGTTAAGGATAAGATCATAGTTTCTCTTTAATGGCTGACGGAAATATTCTCAAATTTGAAAACAAAAAAAAGATAACATTAGGCGGGGCGCTCTTTGCGGGGATCCTCGTCTATGTTGTTATTGTGGTATTTAATTATTTTCACACCGAGCATCTGGTCAGATATGAAGTAGTTAAAGGATCCCTTGCAGCCAATACGATCTATACCGCTGTCGCTATCAGAAATGAGAAAGTCTACATGACTGATGATGCGGGATATGTCAATTATGTAGCCAGAGAAGGTCAGAGACTCGCCGTGGGCGACCTGGTATATACAGTAGACGAGACCGGCAAGATCAATGACATGCTCATGGAGCAGAGCCTCCAGGGAAATAAGCTCTCCGACAGCGAACTCGATGATTTCAAGAATGACATCGTAAGCTTTACCCATTCATATGATAATCACAGCTTCGGTTCTGTGTATGACTTCAAGTATTCTCTTAAAAATACCGTACTTAAGATCGCAAATAATATGCTCCTTGATGACCTTAACGCGGCTTCGGCTTCGCAGGGAGGGCTCAAGTATGCTTCAAGCTCCGAGACCGGAGTTGCGGGATTCTGGATCGACGGTTATGAGGAACTCACTCCCGATACCGTTAATAAGAGTGTATTTAACAATGCGGATTATGACAGAGGACAGATACTTGGTAACTCCCTGCATGCCGCAAATGAGCCTATCTACAAGCTCTCAACAAGCGAGATATGGTCCGTTGTCATACCTGTAGATCAGACTACCGGTGAAAAACTCCTCGAGGAGGATTATGTAAGAGTACGTTTCCTCAAGAATCAGTATGAATCCTGGGGCAAGGTAAAGCTCCACCATAACGACGACGGATACTATGCAGAACTCGAATTCAACAATTCGATGGTTACCTTTGCAAATGACAGGTATCTCGATATAGAGCTTGTGCTCAGGGAAGAGGAAGGTCTAAAGATACCCAATTCAGCGATAGTAACGAAGCAGTTCTTCCTGATAGACGAACAGTTTGTAAGGGATGACGGAGAAGGCAATTACAGCGTACTCATATCCGCGTGGGATGACGATCATAAACCCACTATCAAGGACCTCAAAGTCGAGGTTTACGGATATGATCCAGAGAAGAGAGTATACTACGTGGATGACTCACAGATATCAGCAGGGGACGTGCTCAACTTTAATGACGGTCAGAGGACATTTGTTGTCAAAGAGAGCGGTGAGCTGACAGGCGTTTACAATATCAACAAAGGATATGCGGATTTCAAGGAAGTAACGATACTTTCAAGCAATCATGATTACTCGATCGTTAAGTCGAACACGAGATACGGTCTGAGAGTATATGATTATATAGCTCTTGATGCATCAAGCGTAGATGACAATCAGTTTATCAAATCCAATTAAATGAGCAGCATTTCAGATAATATAATACGCATTGATAAAGAAATAAAATCCGGAAAGTCACCGGATGCGCTTCTTCTTGCTGTGAGCAAGAAAAAGCCCGTTTCGGATATTCTGGAGGCATATGGCGCAGGTGTGCGTGATTTCGGCGAGAATTACGTACAGGAACTGACTGAAAAGATACCGCAGCTGCCCGGTGATATCAGATGGCATATGATCGGAAGGCTGCAGACCAATAAGGTCAAGTATATCATCGGCAAGGTCGTTCTTATCCATAGCGTGGATTCTGAAAAGCTGGCTGAAAAGATAAGTGATCTTTCGATCAAAGCCGGCATCAGGACGGATATCCTTGTCGAGATAAATATAGCCGGTGAGGAGAGCAAAGCCGGGATAAAACCCGGTGACGCGGAAAGCTTTATCAGAAGTCTTGAAAAGTACGAAGGAATAAGGGTTTGCGGGCTTATGACCAGCGCTCCCATATGTGATGATCCGGAAGACAACAGAGAGTACTTCAGGGAGATGAAATCGCTGTTTTTTAAGCTTCAAAACATATTTGACATAGATAAAGAAAAAGACCATAATATATCTATGCGTTATTTATCAATGGGTATGACCGGTGATTACCTGACAGCACTCGATGAAGGATCGAATATTGTGAGAGTGGGGACCGGTATATTCGGAGAACGTGTTTATTGATTTTTTTGAAATAAATAGAACGAAAGGATTTGGGTAATGGGCGCAATTGACAAGTTTATGAAAGCAATGACGATTGATAATTCCGAGGACGATGACGAGTACATGGATTCGGAATTTGACGATAGCGATGAAACTGTGACTCCGGGTCCCAAGAGACTTAAGAAAGAGGAGTCTTCCGATTTTGAAGATGAGAGACCTAAGAAAGCCAAGAGTTCACCCTTTAAGGCTTCTGCCAATGCGGGCAAAAGAGGAGGAAGTATGAGAGAGAGTATGGAGATCTACAGAAGTGAGCCTGCCAGCTATGATGATGACGCTCCGCAGATCGCAGATGCACTTCTTCGCGGTTGCACCGTAGTTCTTAATGTAGAGGGTATTCAGGAGACCGAGAGACAGAGGATCCTTGATTTCACCTTTGGTGCCTGCTATGCACTCAAGGGCAGATATCAGCAGATCTCCAAGTTTGTATATATCATCACTCCGGAATCTGTAAGCATTTACGGCGACAGTGCCGCAGACGAAGGCGTTTGATCCCATGTCCGAGTGTATTACTGTTCATTTAAAGAGTAAGCCGATCTACGATATTCTTTTTGAAAATA
>ODAI011020492.1_pt1 | contig 12469 bp, 11 predicted proteins | sample 1539321 | NCBI WGS metagenome assembly ODAI01 (sample SAMN02144231, study PRJEB22623) | gut metagenome | biome: sheep rumen | host: Ovis aries | place: New Zealand
CGGGACCTGCTGAGAACGCCATATTCTTCGGGTTATCAAAGTCTATGCGGTTGTCGGTCTCGTAGGAGGGCAGGAACTTGTCTGCCTGTTCGTGAGTGGGAATGTCCACTGTCTCATATGTATGAGTGAGAACGAAGCCGTCCAGATTAGCCATATACGGTGTCTGCACGCGCTTATCCTCGGCTATCTTGTAGCTCATAAGCGCGAGGTCGAGAGCCTCCTGAGCGTTCTCAGCGTAGGACTGTATCCAGCCGCTGTCGAGCTGCGAGAGACTGTCGCGCTGATCGCCGTAGATGTTCCACGGAAGAGCTGTGGAGCGGTCTGCGTTCATCATAACTATCGGGAAGCGTCCTCCGGCAGCGTAGTAGAGACATTCCGCCATATAGAGGAGTCCTTGCGAGGAGGTTGCCGTGAAGGCTCTTGCGCCTGCCGCACTCGCTCCTATCGCACAGGAGAGTGCTGAATGCTCGGACTCAACGTGAACGTACTCGGCATTGAGACTGCCGTCTTCGACCATTTCCGAAAGCCGTTCAACGACTATGGTCTGAGGAGTTATCGGGTAGGCTGAGATGACCTGCGGACGCGCAAGGCGTATGCCCTCAGCAAAGGCTTCGTTGCCTGATAAGAATTTTTGGCTCATTTGCGCTCCGCCTCCATTTCTATCGCGCCTATCTTACATATTTTCGCGCATATTCCGCAGCCCTTGCAGAAGTCGTAGTCGATGACAGCCTTGCCGTCATTTATTGAAATAACGCCGTCGGGGCAGTACAGGTAGCACTGCTCGCAGCACTTACATTTTTCGCTGTTTATGACAGGTCTGATACTGCGCCAGCCGCTGTTGACGGTCGTGAGGTAGCCTGCCTCAAAGGACGTATTCTCGGGAACTTCCGCAAATGTGAAGTCCTTCTTTTCTCTGATGTAAGGTCTCATTCTGCCACCTCCTGCACTGCTCTGAGAAGTGCACTGATGTTGCGCTCCTGAATTTTAGCCGGCATATAGCCCTTGATAGCTTTGACTGCTTCATCTGACGTAACTACGCCCGAATGTCCCACAAGAAGTCCCAGCATTATGGTATTCGCGGTGGGGAGTCTGAACTCCGCCGCGATGCTGTCACCGTCGAATGTTAGAGCTCCGTCGATACTGTTCCTGGAGTTCACGATCACCTTGCCGCTGTCCTTGAGAAGTCCGCGGAGCTGCGGACTGTAAAGCGTGTCATCAATAATTACTATGTAGTCAGCCTTTTCGGTCTGACTCCTGTCCACGACCGGCTTTGTATCGAGCTTTGTAAAGGCTCTGACGGGGGCGCCCCTGCGTTCCGGACCGAACGACGGAAAGGCGAGTCCATACTTATCATCACTGTCTATGGTGTAAGCCGCTCCGAGCAGCTTTGCGGCAGTGAAAGCTCCCTGTCCGCCGCGTCCGAGCCAGATTATTTCGTTCATAGCAATTCTCCTATCACTTTGATATGAATTAATTATACACCCGTTTGGAGCAGAAGTCCAATACAGAAGTGCTATCCGCAGTTATAAGCTCAGCCTATATCAATCGTAGAGACCGGTGCTGAAATAGCGGTCGCCGCGGTCCGGGAATACCGTAACGATGTTGCCCTTTGCGCCGCTTTTAATGAGCTTCAGCACAGCTGCCATAGCCGCTCCCGAGGAAGAGCCTGCGATGATGCCCTCGGTCTTTGCGAGCAGCCTTGCCGTATTGAACGCTTCCTCGTCGTTCATCTTTACAACTCCGTCCACGAGGGACATATCCATAGTATCCGCGATGAAATCGTTTCCGATGCCCTCTATGTTGTAGTCAGCGTGTTCGCCGCCGCCCATAGTCGAGCCGACAGGATCAGCGAGAATGCCCTTTGCAGACGGCACACGCTCCTTGATATAGCGTAGTATGCCGGTGTAAGTGCCTCCGCTTCCTGCGCCTGCTACAACATAGTCGATGTGACCATCAAGAGCCTCATATATCTCATGGCCGGTAGTTTCATAGTGGGCGAGGGGATTGCTCTGATTTTTGAACTGCTCCAGCGATATCGAACCTGGTATCTGCGCCTTTATCTCTTCAGCCTTTGCGACTGCTCCGAGCATTCCCTTTTCACGGGGAGTGTTCACGACCTCTGCGCCGAGCGCTCTCAGGAGGGACTGCTTTTCTGCCGAGAATTTCGTAGGAACTACAAATATTATTTTATAGCCGCGGTTGAGTGCCGCAAAAGCAATTCCGAGACCGGTGTTGCCGGCAGTAGCTTCAACGATAGTACCGCCCGGTTTGAGAAGTCCGCGGCGTTCTGCGTCCTCTATCATATACAGACCGGTGCGGTCCTTGACGCTGCCTGAGGGGTTGTAGAGCTCGAGCTTCGCAAAGACGTTCACGCCCTCTGCCTTAACGATATTTCCGAGGCGTACCAGCGGTGTGTTACCGATGAGCGCCTGCATTGAGTCATAGTAATTCATCACTTTACCTCCGATTTTGCGATAGCCTGTTCGATGTCAGCAAGAATGTCTTCAATGTTTTCGATGCCCACTGAAAGGCGGATAAGACCGTCTGTGATGCCGACCTTTTTGCGAATATCAGCCGGGATAGAAGCGTGTGTCATTGTAGCGGGGTGGCATACGAGGGATTCAACGCCGCCAAGGCTTTCAGCGAGCGAAACAAGCTCAAGACTCTCGAAGAATGTGCGTATATCGTAGTTCTCGTGGAGCTCGAAGGAGATCATAGCACCGCCGTTTTTAGCCTGTCTGCGGTTTATCTCATAGCCCTTGTCACTTTTGAGACCGGGATAGTAAACGTTCTTCACAGCCTTGTGATTTGAGAGAAAATCAGCAGCCTTTTCAGCGTTCTCAACGTGTCTGTCCATACGGACTGCAAGTGTCTTGATGCCTCTGATGAGGAGGAAGGAGTCGAAAGGTCCGAGGACTCCGCCGGTGGAATTCTGAATGAACGCGATCTTCTCAGCGAGCTCCGGTGTGCTGACAACAGCGAGTCCGGAAACAACATCACTGTGACCGCCGAGGTACTTTGTAGCACTGTGAACGACTATGTCTGCACCGAGCGAAAGGGGCTTCTGGAGGTAGGGAGTCATAAATGTGTTGTCCACGATAACGAGGAGACCGTGTCTGTGGGATACCTCCGCAATTGCCGCAATATCGGTAACTGTCATAAGCGGATTAGCCGGGCTCTCGATGATGACTGCCTTTACGTCGTCGGTAATCTGGCTCTCGTAAACGTCGGGGTGCTCAGTGTCGGCAATGGTGTAGGTGAAGTCAAAGTGGTCGAACACCTTGCTCAGCAGGCGGAAAGTTCCGCCGTAGACGTTGCTGGAAATGAGTACTCTGTCGCCGCTGTGGAGCAGACTGAGCACCGCTGTGAGAGCTGCCATTCCGGAGCCGAATGCAAAGCCTGCATAGCCGCCCTCGAGGTCTCTGATGAGAGCTTCAAGAGCCTCACGGGTGGGGTTGCCTGTGCGTGAATACTCATATCCGCGCATTTTTCCGAGACCGTCCTGCTTGTAGGTCGAGGTCTGGTATATCGGCACATTTACTGCGCCTGTACGTTCGTCAATTGAGATGCCTCCGTGGATAACTGCTGTTTCTGTATTCTTAAAATTGCTCATAATAATTCTCCTTTTATGATTTGGGACGCTGTCCCTAAAATTTATTACGAATTCCGCATTACGAATTCCGAATTATTCATAGTCATAGCCAGCGGTGTAGGTCGCCGAGATCAGGCTAACGTTTTCAAATGCCTTCAGGTCGTCGGCGCGTCCGTCGAAGTATTCCTTCTGAACCTTTTCCGGCGGCATATAGGTGTCTATCTGGAACCCCAGTCCATAGAGCGCACGGGATACTTCATTGTAATCATAGCCTCCGCGCATTATCTCTCCGAGGGCTTCTGTCATAAGTTCAAGTCTTTCAACTCTGCGGGGGAAAACTCCCGTCTTTATAGGATAATCAAACACAAGCTCACTGCCGAGAGCTGAGAGCTCAGCCATTTGATTGAGCGTGTCCGTGAACACATCAAGTGTCAGGTAATAGGTGACTCCCAGAATGCTGAAAAACGTCTTTACATTCGGATCAAAGCCTGATGCAAGGAGTTTGTCGCACATTCGCTCCTTCTCGAAATCGACAGGTACATAGTGGACATTCGGGCGGAGATTCCATTCCAGCTCCCTTATTTTTTCGAGCTTGTAACGCTGAGTGTCGGGGTGATCAATCTCGAATATCTCGATGTCCTCGTTATCGTTGCGGAACGCAAATGTGTCTGAGCCTGCGCCGCAGATGACGTACTGGACTTTTCCGTTTGCCTTTGCAAAGTCGGCAAGCCTGCTCTCGTTGAAGTGTATTCTCGACAGAGGTATCGGAGCGAAGTATTCGCTGATTATCTGCTCGGTGTCCTCACGGGAGAACTGCTGCGATCCGTCAAGACCGCTGCTGATGAGCTCATATATGCTGTCGTATTCCTCCTTGCCAAGCATATCGTAAGCAAGGTAATCGTCGTATATCTTCTGGCGAGACAAGTTAGAGTGCCATGCTCTCACAAATGCGCATATCTTAGCGGTTACGCTTTCTCTTTCGTTGACCATAAAAACCTCCAAAGCATAAAAAAGGCGGAATGCATTCCGCATTCCGCGCATAACAGCCGAAGCTGTCACATACTCATCAATGTCAGATCACGCGCAACATCGCTGAGCATAAGTTTGCAGAATACGGACAGTTTCAAAGTTATTCATACAACAACACATATTGATTGTTCTCATAATCAGCGATCCTTTCATTAATCTTTGTATTCCTATCGGAACTGTATGCATTATAACATCAATCACACACTTTGTCAATAGGATTAGTATATATTCGGCGATAGTTATATAATTTTTCTGTTATTCTTGCGATTTTTGTAAAAGTCGTGTATGTAGGGGCTCGCGTCCCCGACAGCCCGTAACTCCCGAACCTTTAGTCCCACGTTGAGTTTCAATGGCACGGGCGCACGGAATGTGCCCCTACAATAGACGGCGAGAACGCCCCTACGGTCGTTATATGTTATGTTTTCGTTATTCGCGTAACACGGAATGTCAATTGCGGGACGTCGAGGACGCCGTCCCCTATTTGTAATCGGCGAAAATAAAAATGTCCAGCATAAGCCGGACACAATTACTTGTTTCTGATCTCTTTTCAATGAACGCTCAGTGATTCCACCTTAAAAGCTGGTTCTGGAGCTTATTGAACAGGAATGTCACTCCGATAACCACGAAGCCGATAACGAGAAGTCCCGTGATTGTGCGTGTGTAGTCGCCGAAGTCTGAGTAATACTTGACGTAGTAGCCCATACCGTCCTTTGCAGCTATCATTTCTGCGGAGGTGAGGAGTATGAACGACACGCTGAGTCCCTGATTGCAGCCGAGGAATATCTGCTGTAAGGACGCCGGAAGTATTACCTTGAAAAGCGTCTCTATCTTGCCGACATTCAGTACCTTTGCCGAGTCGATTATCTTCTTGTCAACACCGAGCACGCCGCTCATAGTTCCGGCAAATACAGGCCAGAATGTTGCGAGGAAGATAACGAATACAGATACGGACTTGAATGTGGGGAGAAGTGCGATACCGTAGGGAATGTAAACGATAGGAGGTATCGAGCTGAAAAATTTAGTGATGTAGGTAGCTGCGCTGCCCACTCTTGCACTCCAGCCGATGAAGAGTCCGAGCGGTACTGCAACTGCTGTTGCAAGGACAAATCCCTTGATTATCGTCAGAAGCGAGCTCTTGACATTTGTCCAAATCTTGTCTCTGTCCACTACGAACTGATGTATGATCTTTCCGGGTGCCGGGAAGAGCTGCGGATTGAGATAGTTGTACTTCGCTGTCACAAGCGACCATACACCTAAAAGTATGAACAGGAAGCCGGCGATGTCAACGAGAAGTGCAAGCGACTCTTCCTTTTTAATAAGTGCCGACGCGATGAGTACGACTATTTCTGTTCCGACTGCAAACTTTACAAGCAGCGATGTATAAACGGGATATGTTGCCTGATCCGGGAGCAGCTGTATCAGCAGCAATGCGATGAAAAGTATATGTGCTATGCGGAGATAGCGCTTTTTGATCGTCATAGTACCACCTCATCTCCGCCGATACGCTCGGCAATATCATTGTAAAGGAGTGAGAGCAGTCTGTTGCGGAACTTGCTGTATTCTTCAGTTCTTACAAGCTCGTCACGTCTGCGCGGACGGTCGAAGGGCACGTTCACTACTTCGTTTACTGTTCCGGGGTGAGCTGTGAGGACTACTATCTTGTCGGAAAGGAGGATAGCCTCGTCAATGTCGTGAGTAACGAATACAACTGTCTTGCGGGGCTCAGAGCCGTCGCCCTCCCAGAGCTTCAGGAGAAGCTCCTGCAAAATAACACGGTTCTTGGGATCAATAGCGCTGAACGGTTCGTCCATAAGGAGAATTTCTGTGTCCATCGCAAGTGCTCTTGCAATAGCCGCACGCTGCTGCATACCGCCGGAGAGCTGTGAGGGGTACTTGCTGCCGAAGCCGGAAAGTCCAACCTTTGTGAGGTATTCGTCAGCTATCTTTGAACGGTCGCTGCGCTTTACGTCCTTGCGTGCCTGCTTGATGCCGAACTCGATATTCTTCTTTGTTGTCATCCACGGGAAGAGAGAATAGTGCTGGAAAACTACTCCGCGCTCTGTGCCTGTGCCATGAAGCTCCTTGCCGTCTATCTGCACCGTGCCGCCGGCAGGGGCATAAAGCCCCTCCAGGACACTGAGCAGAGTTGATTTTCCGCAGCCGCTTGCGCCGATAACGCTTACAAACTCGCCGTCAGCAACTCCGAATGAAACGTTGTTGAGTGCGTTGAAGCTGCGCTTGTTTTCTATGTAATTTACAGTAAGATCTTTAATTTCTATTTTATTCGTAGTCATTGAAATGCACCTCTAACGATTTATAGATATCATCGGAGTTCTCAGCTAAAACACTGTCAAGAGCCTTCTTATAAATGTCAGTGTTGTAAAGGGGATCAATGTCGTAATCGTTTGTATAGCCGAGCTCAACGATCGTGTCTTTGAGTGTGAGTGTACCCTTCTTGTCGGGATCGGGGCTTGATACGCTGTAACCGCCGTAGACCTCTGTGTCTATGAAGTCCTCGTCGATGTCGATGTACTTCTTTACGTCTTTCACTGTACCCTCGTGATCGGTCTGAGTGAAGTGGTATGCCTTGATGAAAGCGCGCTCAATAGCGATGTATGTGTTGGGGTTATCACTGAGAGCGGAGGTCTTTGCGACCTGACGGCAGCAGGGCTGGTTTTCGAGAGCTTTTTCGTGTGCGCAGTAATAAACTACTTTGTAGCCTTGTGACTTTGCGAGTGAAGCGTAGGGTGAGTATACGGAAGCTGCGTCGATAGAGCTGTTGAGCAGTGCAGCATAAGCGTCCTTCTGGCTGTCGAAGTAAACGATGTTGACCTCGTCATCACCCTCACCGATCTTGATATGCGCATTCTTGAGAAGTATCTGGAGCTCTGCGTCCTGAACGCTGTTCTTTACAGAAGCGACGTTTCTTCCCTTGAGTACCTCAACGCCTTGTTCGTCCTCGTCAGCGTATTCGGACTTGATAACGTAGCCGTGACCGTTTGTCATTGCACCGCCGAATATCGAAACATCGTGTCCCTGACTCTGGAATGTGAGCGTCGGAACTGAACCGATGAATGCAACGTCGAGCTTGTCGGACTCGAGACCGTTTACGAGCTCAGAAGCGCTGGAGAACTGAATGAGGTCAACGTCAAGTCCCTCTTCCTCGAAGTAGCCTTCCTCTTCAGCAACAAATGCAAGAAGATGAGCGGTGGAGTTGAGGTAGCCGATCGAAATGCTTGACTTTTCCGGTTTACCAATTGATGAAGCAGCAGAAACGGCAGATGTATCTTCACCGCCGCCGCAGCAGTCAGCAGGACCGGAGGTCTTACAGCAGTCACCTGTGCCGCCTTCGCAGCAGTCCTTTGTGGTTGAAGCAGCAGTATCTGACTCAGAAGCGCCTGTTTCTGTTTCAGCAGTTGTGCCTGTTGTGGCAGCTGATGAAGTCTTTGACTTCGATGAGCTTGAATTATTAAGTCCTGCACAGCCTGTGAGCAGGGAGAGGGAAGCGAGTATTGATACTATCTTAAACTTGTTATTCATATTTATCACCTTTCATATTTAAAAACTTGATTTGCGGACGAATGTTTTATCTGTAACATCGCATTCGTTCCGAATTTGTGATATGTCTGTAATTTTTCATTCTCTATTCACTCCTTGTTTTCTCTATGTACTAATCATACCATACCTATAGGCATTTGTCCAATACGAAAGGTCTATGATTACTTATAGGCATAGGCTATTGCCTGAGCATCGGAAGATGTAATGGTCCGGAAACATACTATTAACATTGCCTGATGCTTATGCAGAAAAAATTAAGCCGCAGGTGATACCTGCGGCTGTTACATTTCTATTTACTTTTTATAAGTGACTTATAGGCTTCAAACAGCCTTTTGTTTCCGGCGTTCATTGTACCGAAGCTGTCGGGGCAGCATATCACCTCATCACACTTTTTCATTATCGCAAGTGCTCTCTGTACGTTTTCCTCGCTTACCGGCTCAAAGGCTTTCTCGGTAACAAGTTCCGCTGCAAGACTTCTTGCAACGGGATAATCAAGATCGTTCTCGTGTATCACTCCGGCGGCAAAGGGAATTCCCTGACGCTGCAAACGGCGGTATGTATCAATACCGCTGCCGCCTCCGCCTATGACGAAGACCTGCGGCTCACCGGTGACTTTCAGAGCTTCCGCTGTACCGAATTCGGAAAGGAAAGAGCCGTTTGCTATGCTGTACAATTCACTGATATAATCACCGGAGAAAATCTCCTCAGGAGTTCCGAGCCTGTCAGCCTTATTGTCCTTTATACAAAGTATCTTATCGGAAAAACGCTGTGCGAGGTCGAGTTCGTGAAGCGTCTGAACGACTGCGATATTCCTGTTTCGTGCAAGCTCGCGCAGGATACTGAGCAGCCTGAGCTTATTGTTTATGTCAAGGAATGAAGTCGGCTCGTCCAGTATGAGGACTTCCGGCTGCTGCGCAATTGCCCGTGCGAGCATTATGGTCTGACGCTGACCGTCACTTATGCAGCGTATATCCGTATCTGCCAGATATGACACCCCGGTAAGCTCCATAGCCTCCCGGACAATATCCTTATCTCCTGATGAAAGTATGCCAAGTCTGCCCGTATAGGGATATCGACCTGTTGAGACGACATCCTCACAGGTCATTTTTTCTGCGGTAATACGCTCAGTCAGGCACACCGAAAGCTTCTGTGCGAGGTCATTCGGACTCATTTCCGTGATGTCATTACCGGCTATGCTCACTCTGCCGGAAATGACCGGCAGCTGCGCGGCGATACTTTTTAGTATAGTGGATTTACCTGCACCGTTCGGACCGATAATAGTAAGTATCTCGCCTCTGCTGATTTCAAATGCAAGACCGCTCACAACGACTTTCTTGCCGTAGCCTACAGAGAGCTCTTCAGAGCTGAGAATAACGCTGCTCATTCAGACACTTCCTTTCTGCGGCTGAGCATAGCCATAATGACTACCGGCGCACCGAATACTGCTGTAATGGTGCTGATACTCAGCTCAACAGGTGCAAAGAGCATTCGCGCGATAAGGTCGCAGACGAGACAGAATACCGCTCCTCCGATGAACGATGCGGGTATGATAACAATAGGCTTTGCAGTTCCGAAGGCAGTTTTCACAAGGTGAGGAACAGCTATGCCAACGAATGAAACAGGTCCTGCAAATGCCGTAACGCAGGCAGAAAGTATGCTTGAAAGGAGTATCAGTGCAGTGCGGAAAAGCTTTATGTTCACGCCCATATTCTTGGCATAGCTCTCACCGAGCTGGTATGCACTCATCGGCTTTGAGAGCATAAATGCTGCCGAGACCGCAGCAAGCACGATGACCGCTATTGTCTTTACATTGTTCATATTTATTCCGGAAAAGCTGCCCATTGACCAGTTGTGGAGGTTGACTATGTTGGCGTCGTCTGCAAAGGTAACGGCAAGCTCTGTCAGTGCTGAGCAAATGTAGCCTATCATCACTCCGGCGATTATCAGCTGAGCCATATTTTTCACCCTGCCCGACAGAAGCAGTATCGCTCCCATTGAGAGCATTGAGCCGACAAACGCCGCTCCGACCATTTCTGCGGAGTTAAGCAGTATCCCGTACTTCATCGTGAACATCATTGAAAGCGCGACCGTCAGCTTTGCACCGGAGGATATGCCGAGGACATACGGTCCGGCTATCGGGTTGTTGAAGAAGCTTTGCAGCAGAAATCCCGAAACCGAAAGTGCACCTCCGAGAAGTACAGCTGCAAGTGCACGCGGCAGACGTATATCACGCACTATCGTTCTTGCGGATCTGTCACTGCTGCCGGTAAATGCTCCGGCAACGTCGTTCAGTAAGAGCTTTGCACTTCCGACAGCAAGCTCCAGTATGAAGAATACCACTGCGAGAAGCGCGAGAGCTGCAAAGCATATAGTCCAGCGTATAGCCCTTTTTCTGCTCATAAGCACCTCATTTCAGCCTGTGCAGATAGGTTAGCTCTGCACTGTCTGCCTTATCCGTAAAAATGCTGTTCAGGTCGCATATCATATCCGCAGCGCCCGTCGTCTGCTGGAACATATTCTGTCCGGTACACCAGACATTGCCCTCCTTTACGGCTTTGAAATCCGCAAGTATGCTGCTCTTTGCGACAAGCTGGTCAATGCTGTCTATCTCGCCGTCTATGGTGCTGTTGTAAATGAGAATGTCGGCATCATGAGCGAGTTCGTAGAAGGTCTCGGTCTGAATGTTCATCGTTGAGAGCGCGTTGTCATCAACGTTGAGGTCAGCGGCTTTGAATACATATTTACCGCCGGCAAGGTCTATCATCTTCGCAACATAATCGGCAGGCTTCCTGATGTTGAAATAGCCGTTTGAGGTCACATAAAAAAATGCGGCAGTCTTTCGCTCATTCTCGGGAATGTCGTCAGCTGAAAGCTCCTCGAATGCCTTTGTCTTTTCGCTGAACAGTTCCTCGGCAGCTTCATAGTCCCCGAGGATAAGCCCGTATAGCTTCACCCACTCCATACGTCCGAGAGGGTGAGGCTCATAGCTCGAACGCTCTACCATAACAGGTATGCCGAAGGACTCTATCTGCTCCTTGACCTTTGGTGTATGGTATATCATAGTTGACTCGAGAGCAAGTCCGCATTTTTCGGCTACGAGAGTTTCATAGTCCGGCGAGCTGTATTTGCCGATATACTCAATATCGCCGGAAGAAACCGCGTCCCGTATCACCGGCAGGCTCCAGCTGTCGGCGTTAGTTGAGGTCATAGTGACACGTTCAAGTCCGCCTATGCTGTCAAACAGGTCCATTGAGGACGTTGCGGCAACGTAAATATTCTCCACCGGCTGTTTTATCACGGTCATACCGCTTGTGTCATCGGGAACGCTAACGTCCTCCGGGACGATAAGATACTTCGCGCCGTCTATATCTACAACAGAGCAGCCGTCCTCGCAGTAGTCAACGCTGAACTGCTCTGCATATTTCAGCTCCATACTGCCCTTGACGGAAATATCAGCGGTATCCTTTTTCTTCTCGCAGCCTGTGACAAACAGCAGTCCTGCCGCTGTCACAAGCGCTGCAAAGCGAATTACCCTCATTTTTTCACAGTTGAGGAGTCGAAGAAAAGCGTGTAATCTATCATATGAGGCTCGCTCATCGCTGTGGTCTCAGCGCTTACAGGCATATTGAAGTCAAAGCCGGTGACAGGTATCTCAAATACCGAGTGACCGTCCTTGATCTCAGGGGCATATTCCTTTTCCTGAACGACCATTTTATCGTATTTGTCGCTGCTCAAGACGATCTTCGCAAGTGCGTTTCCGTCCTTGATCGTAAGCTCTGCCGGTGACTGGACTGAAGCTCTGCCCGAGCCGCCCTCGAGCTTCACTTCAACTGTATATTCGCCGTCCTCAAGTCCGAGGTCAGCAGCAGTTTTGTATCTGCTCTCAGCAAAAGCATCGTCCGGAAGTGAGTCTGCGCGGAATACGAGAGTGCGTCCGTACCACTCCTGCTTCTTTGCACTGAGTGCTGCACATTGTATCTCCTTATCGAGAGCTTCTAACGGCACTCTGAACACCGACTGTCCGCTTTCGTTGGAGGTGTAGGTGATGCGTTCGCTGTCCGGAGCGCCCTTCGCTTCGTCCTCTGTACCCATAAACAGCGCATCGTAGGACTTGCTGGCAATGATGATATCAGCGGACATACTTCCGTTTTCAACGTAAAGGATACAGTCTGCTATCTTGAACATTGACGAGCTGGAATCCACCGATATATGGTATTCTCCGTCTTTAAGAGCGTCAGCGCTGACAGCCTTCATTCCCTCGTAGCCGACTTCGTTCTGCGGAGCTGTTTC
>ODAI010599159.1_pt1 | contig 12468 bp, 7 predicted proteins | sample 1539321 | NCBI WGS metagenome assembly ODAI01 (sample SAMN02144231, study PRJEB22623) | gut metagenome | biome: sheep rumen | host: Ovis aries | place: New Zealand
GGGCCGCAGCTCATAGTCAGCCGCCCAGGGCACCTCGGCGCAGTACTGCGCAAAGGCAGTCTCGAGCAGCTCCTCGAGCGGCTTGGGATAGGTCACCTCCTGCAGGCGGTCGATGCGCTCGTCGTAGTCGATGCCGTCCGCCTTCATCTGCGCCATCGCCTCGTCCTTGGCGCGCCGCTCCTGCGCAATCAGGATCTGCCGGGGATTCTCGAGCGTCGCCTCGACCATGCTGATTACATCGAGGGCATAGGTCTCGCTCTGGGGGTCGAGCAGCTCCAGCGCCGCCAGCAGAAAGGGCGAAAGCGGCTGGTCGAGCGCAAAGTCGTCGGGCACGTCGACGGTGGTGTAGTAGGAGTCCTCCCCCGCTTCACTGGTCTCGCACACCACCACACCCGCCGCCATGAGCGTGGCAAAGAGCTCGTCGGCACGCGCCTGCAGCTTGACCTTCTGCTCGGGGGTCTGCAGCGAGTCCTCGACGATCTGCCGCACGCGCGCCCGGGCATCGCCGCCCTGACTCACCTCGGCGAGCACCATGGAGTTGGTCACCCTCATGCGCGGCCGCAACGCCTCGGGCTGCGCCTCGCGCAGACGGTCGAAGGTCTGCCGGTTCCAGCCCACGAAGCCTGCAGGCGGCTGCTTGGTGCGCACCTTGCGCGCCTTCTTGGGGGCGCCGCCCGCCTTGAGCAGCGCCCGGGCCTTCTCGATGTCGTACTCGGTCGCCTGAGCGATGACCATGCCCTCGGTGTCAAAGCCCGCACGTCCGGCGCGCCCTGCTATCTGATGGAACTCGCGCGCGTTGAGCCTGCGGCTGCGCGTGCCGTCGGACTTGGCCAGCGCGGTGAGCAGCACGGTATGGATGGGCACGTTGATGCCCCCGCCCAGCGTATCGGTGCCGCAGATCACGGGCAGCAGCCCCTCCTGCGCGAGCTTCTCCACCAGCAGGCGGTAGCGCGGCAGCATGCCTGCATGGTGCACACCCACGCCGGCCAGCAGCAGGCGCTGCAGCGTACGACCGAACATGGTGGTAAAGCGCGTGCCGCGTACCGCCTCCTTGATGGCGTCACGCTGCTCGCGCGTGCTCACGCCGTAGCTCGCCAGCGACTGCGCGCTCTTGAGGGCGGCGTCCTGCGAGAAGTGCACCGCGTAGATGGGTGCCTTGCCCTCGCGGATGGCCAGCTCCACCGTGGCCTCGAGGGCCGTCTCCACATAGTCGTAAGCCAGCGGCACGGGGCGCGGCGCGTCCAGGACGCGGTCCACAGGGCGGTCGGTCTGATGCTCCAGCAGCCCGCAGATGGCATCCATGTCGCCCAGCGTGGCGCTCATCAGCAGGAACTGCGTGTTGGGCAGCGTGAGCAGGGGCACCTGCCAGGCCCAGCCGCGGTCGGGGTCGGCAAAGTAATGGAACTCGTCCATGGCCACGCGCGCCACGCCGGCCTCCTCGCCCCAGCGCAGGGCGTCTCCCGCCAAGATCTCGGCCGTACAGCAGATGACGGGAGCGTCGCCGTTGATCACCACGTCGCCGGTGATCATACCCACGTTCTCGCGACCCAGCACGTCCACCAACTCGAAGAACTTCTCGCTGACAAGCGCCTTGATCGGCGCGGTGTAGTACGCACGCTCGCCCGCGGCAAGCGCCATGAAGCACATGCCCAGCGCCACCATGCTCTTGCCCGAACCCGTAGGGGTACCCAGCACCACATGGTTGCCCACGGCAAGGTCCATGAGTGCATCCTCCTGATGCTCCCAGAGCTCCAGCCCGCGGGCCGCGCACCAGTCCAGATAGCGTTCGAGGGCCTCTTCTGGAGGAAGGGGAAAGTCGTCGTCATCGGCATAGGGCGCCATCAGCGCCAGCGAGGCGTACGAGAAGGGCTCGTCAATGGCCTCTTGGAGCGAGCGGATGTCGGTCATGGGCTTCCTTTGGTCGCAAGTAACCCGACCATTGTACGGCACCGGCAGTCGTGGAGGCCCGTTCTCGTCAGTCCCAGGAGGGCACCGTCCAGATTCGGACGAGAGGCACCTGACGCCGCGTCACGCTTGCAAGGTCGCCCAGCGCGACGCATGGCATGCGGTCCACGCACCTGCGCCACGCCCGCGGACTGCGCCAGGCACAGTACCACGGCTCTGGAGACACGCTCCCTGCGTCAGCTAGGCTGGAGTGCGATCTCATCGCATCCACAAGCTTGGTTTCATGGTCGTTCATGGCATCATCACAGACCGCTCATGCGCAGCAGGCAAACCATCAGCCATCCGCGCCCTCTACCCTACCGTGCCGAGTCGTCGCGCATGCATCGGCTGGTACAGGATGGCCCGCCAGACGGCAAGAGCCTGCCTCGCGACCAAAAGTGGTGCCAAATACTGCAAAAGTGGTCTGCAATTCCGCCAAGGTCAGCGGACCAACCGAAGGATCATTCTCCCCGTTCGGAAACCTCACGCAGCAGATCGGGGTCGAGGCTCTGCAGCAGCTTGGCCAGGTCGTGGCGATAGTCGTCCATCCGCCTCAGACGCTCTTCGAGCGCATCTCCGAGTTCGCTCGAGCCCTCGAGGGCTTCCCTCATCATGCGCAGGCGGCGGAACCTGCGATCAAGGAGCCACGCATTTAGGGTCAGCCACAGAAAGACGATCATAAACAGCAGGTATCCAGCGGTCAGGCTCACTCTGAGTCCCCTCCCCTCATCGCTAGCAGCACCATGCGGTCTCCAGAGACGTGCTCGGTAAAGTCAATGCCACGTCTCATCGCCCCGTTCGGCCGATACCATGGAATGGCACGCTTCCACGAGGCGGGAATGTCAAGGTGATAGAGGACGCCCTTACCCGCATCGCGCAGGCGCAAGACGACACGCTCCCCCTTGGCGCTCGTAGCCTGACGCGCCATTAGCAGGACATGGTCGAGCAGCACAAGAGCGATGAAGGCCGTGTCGAGGTCTTCCATGCGCTCGCCCACTGCCGACAGCGAGACATCTACGCCAAGCTCGCGCAAACGGTCCCCATAGGAGACGAGCACGGCATCGAGCGCGGGACTGTCGCAGTAGGTCCCCTCGGTCATCGCCCGGTAGGAGTCCTCGAGTCGAACGATGCGCTCCCGTTGCTCCGGAGTCACGCGCTCCTCCTCAAGGCGTGAGAGCGCCGCGCTCACGTCGGCGAACAGTTCGTGGTCGCGCTCGAGCAACGCAAGCCTCTCGCGCGCCTTGGCGTCATATGCGGCAAGCATCTCGTCGAACTCGGAGATCAGGGCCTCATTCGCGCGTAATTCGCGTGCGCCCATATACAGCGAAACGGCAGGCTGGGCAAGCATCATCAGCGAGAGGACGAGGATGACCAGGGACATGTCGGAAAATGGCAGGTACACAAAGCTCTGCATGGCAAAGGCGATATAAGCGACGAACAGCGCGGCGCCACCCACAACAATCAGGTTGCCGCTACGCCTGGCGGCTATCCGCACGAATCGGCCCAAATGGGCCGTAGGTCGCCTGAGCAGGAAGCCTTCCGCCACGCTCAACGCTATGGCAAGTGGCACCCCCGCATCGAACGGCACCCAGTATCCTGCATCGATCGAGCCCCTAAACAGTAGGTTCGCAATCGACATGGCGGCGGCGGTCTCTACACTCGTGACCATGTTGGTAAAGAACGAGACGGCCAGCAGTTCCAGCTTGGGCCCTTCGAACACAAGCAGAATGCACGAGAACGAGGCGATGCTCCAGACATAGGCAAGCGGCGTCCTGAGCTCAAAGGGCACGAAGTCCCTCCCAAGGGCGGCCGGACTGTAGTAGACGAGCGCGTCATAGAGGAATCGCACAGAAAAGAAGGCCAGGTAGATTGCCAGGCGCCGCAAGGGGACAAAAAGGTCGCACAGGTAGAAGTAACCGATAGTGACGCCCGTGAGGCCCATGAGGCAGTACGTGAGTATGACGCTGACGGGCGGGACCATAGGACTCGTAACCTACACCACGTGACGGTCTGCCCACAGCAGATAGCTCTCGCGCAGCGAGCGAGCGCAGCGTCTGCTGAGCGGCACCTCGGAGCCGCTGTCAAGTCGGACCGCATCGGCGGAGATGCCGCTCACATGGGCGAGGTTGACCAAGAAGCTCCCATGTGTCCTGGCAAACAGGCCCGCAGGCAGGTCCGCGAGCAGTGAAGGCAAGCGGTCGGGCACCTTGAAAGTGGACCCGTCGGCCACGTGCACCAACGTCACCCGCTTAGAGCGCTCCAGATGCGTGATTTCCCGACACGGCACCGACCGCACGGCATGATCGGTGGTCTCGACGACCATCAGGCTCCCCGCCTCGTCGAGAAGGCCCAGCAGCTTGTGCATGATTTCGGGCAGACGATCGGCAAAGCTCTCCTTGAGCACGAACCACAGGTGGTCGGTCACATACACGTCGGGGGCATAGCGCAGGTGGTTTGTCATGTACACGACCTGGCAGCGTGGCCACAGCCGTGCCGCTTGCCGCACGACGTCGATGCCGTTCACTTCCCGTCCCAGCTCGATGTCGGAGAAGAGCGCGTCCGGCGCACTCTTCTGATTGGCAAACAAATCCTCGGCGGAAGCGTAGGCATCGAGGTAGAGCTCGAGGCCCTCTCGACGCGCATACGAGAGCAGCAGGCCAACGGCCTGCTCGCGCCACGAGGCGTCATCGTCCACTATGACCGCACGCAACAGGCTCACGAGACCTCTCATCTCTTGGACGATCATCGCATCCACAGCCACAAGGCGCCATCGGGGGGCTTTCTAGCATATGCGTGCGACTTATCGTCCCATTTGCATATGTGTTACAAGTTGTGACGTCTGTTTACGCTATGGGTACACCTGGCAAGGCTCGCACCCCGCCAGGCGTTCCCGCCACCCGTCAGAGAGCCGCGACGGCAGCGCGGAGCTCGTCGGTGCGGTTGGTGGCCTCCCACGTGAAGTCAGGGTCGTTGCGGCCAAAGTGGCCATACGCCGCCGTCTTCTCGAAGATGGGCCGACGCAGCTCGAGGTCGCGGATGATGGCACCCGGACGCAGGTCGAACACCTGCTGCACCGCACGCGTGATGACCCCCTCGTCAGCCTGCGCTGTCCCAAAGGTGTCGACCATCACCGACAGCGGGTGGCTCACGCCGATGGCGTAGGCCAACTGCACCTCGCAACGATGCGCAAGACCGGCGGCCACCACATTCTTTGCCACCCAGCGCGCGGCGTACGCCGCAGAGCGGTCAACCTTGGTGCAGTCCTTGCCGCTGAAGGCGCCGCCGCCATGACGTCCCATGCCACCATAGGTGTCCACCACGATCTTTCGGCCAGTGAGACCCGTGTCACCCATGGGACCACCCACCACAAAGCGCCCAGTCGGGTTCACGTAGACCTTCGCATCCGCCCAGGCGATGCCCACCTCGTCGAGCACGGGAGCAATCACGTGGCGCAGCATGTCGGCCTGGATGACGGCCATATCCTCTATCTGAGGGTCGTGCTGGGTCGAAACGACCACCGCCGTGACCTCCACGGGAAGGTCGTCCTCGTAGCGCACCGTGACCTGCGTCTTTCCATCGGGACGCAGATAGTCCAGGGTACCGTCCTTGCGCACCTGCGAGAGGCGCTGGGCCATGCGCTGCGCCAGGTAGATGGGCATAGGCATCAGCGCGTCGGTCTCGTCGGACGCGTAGCCAAACATCATGCCCTGGTCACCGGCGCCGATCTGGTCGAGCTCGTCGGAGGTGGCGCCTGCCTGCATGTCGTAGCTCTGGTCTACGCCCTGCGCGATGTCGGGACTCTGGTCGTGAATCATGTTGATCACGCCGCAGGTCTCGCAGTCGAAGCCGTACTTGGCGCGGTCGTATCCGATGCGGCGTATGGTGTCGCGGGCAATCTTCTGCACGTCAACGTACGCCTGCGTGCGAATCTCGCCCGCCACTATCACCGTTCCGGTAGTGACGAAGGTCTCGCAGGCACAGCGCACATCATCGACGCAGGCGGGCACGCCCGTCGGCGATATGTAGCCCTCGCGCTCCAGACGCGCCTCCTTTGCCAAGATGGCGTCGAGGATTGCGTCAGAGACCTGATCGCAGATCTTGTCGGGGTGTCCCTCGGTCACGGATTCGGAGGTAAAGAGGTAGCTGCGCCCACTCATGGGTGGCCCCCTTTCTCCCGCAATGCGGGTGTTGCGGAGGCACCATATGCACCCCCTATTGCCAATGGGGGCTCGCAGTCATGTGAACTCCCCCGTCTTCCAGGCCACCTGCGGCCTGCCGAGATTTGGCACCGTTTCCTTGCGGATGGTTGCCGGAGCGTCATCGGGCTCGGTCCCTCGACTCTATGCGCCGCATGCGGCGCCTCTTGACGAGCTAGCTCTACCCTATGCGATTGAGTCTTGTTTGGCAAACCCCATATGAAGGAAGCGTGGCGCAATGACCCGACCAGCAGGCTCATAGTTACCGGACTGCTGTCGCAGGCCCCGCCCTACAGCGAGGCCCCCTCGGAGCCCATGCCTCTCAGAATCATGTCCATGAGGTTCGCGGAGATCGCGTCAGCCTCCTCGCCGCCCCTTCGCGCCACCGCCAGCGACGTTGCCACTAGGCCACCGGTGACAAAGACAGCAGCCGTCTGGCTGTCCACGTCCGCGCGAATGAATCCCTCAACCTTGCCTCGTTCCAGCTGCGCGGCAATCACCTGGGCGGCACGCGTGAAGTATGAGGTCACCTCGGGAAGCATGCCATCGGGGGTGCCAGCAAGCTCGTAGGTCATAGCAAACGCGAGCGGACTGCCCACACGGAGGCGCCGGGTGAACTCCGCATACAACGCCCGCAGTGCCTCGCGGGCGGAGGAGGACTTGGCCACCAGAGACTCGATGCCGTCGACGAGGTCGTCCACCGACTCGTCGAAGATGGCCGAAACCAGCTCGTCCTTGTGGCGGAAGGAGTAGTAGAGCGAGGCCTTGGACATATGGGAGCGGTCAGAGACCTCGCTCATCAGGAAGTTGGTGTTGCCCCGCTCGACCATCAGCTCGCTGGCGGCATCCATGATGCGCATGCGCGTCTGGGCGCTCTTGCGCGTCTTTGACGAGGAATGCAGGCGCGCCTTGCCACGGGCGAGCTGCTCGCCCATCAGGTCGTGCGCTGCGCTGCGCGCCGCCTTCACGCCCCCGACGATCTCGACGGCGGCATCATCGTTCAGCAAAGCCATGGTCGCTCCTTCTGCAGTCGTATGAAAATCGTAGCGCCAACGGGCGCAAAAGGGATCATTCCCTCGCTCCGCGGATGCAATCTCTGTGGCAGAGGGGCCGCCCCCAATGCCAGCAGCGTGGCATTGGGGGCGGCCCCTCTGGGTATGAGGCTCAGACCTAGAGGTTGACCAGCGGGTGCAGGTCCATCATGGTCACCATGCGCTTGCGTGCGGCCACCAGACTGGTAACGCCAAACGAGATGGCCATGAACGCCGCCAGCGCCGCCACCGACGGGCCCACCAGCGAGAGGTCCACACCAGCCATGGCCTGGCGCAAGGCCTTGACCACATAGGTCATGGGCAGATACGGGCTCATGGCCTGGAAGATGGGGAACTCGGTCTCGATGGGGAACGTACCGGCAGCCGTGGTCAGCTGCAGCATGAGCAGCACCACCGCCACGAACTTGCCCGGGAAGCCAAGCGCGGCAATCACGGCCTGCACGATTGCGCAGAACACCCAGGCAGCCAGGATAGTGAGCAGATAGTAAGCCAGCGGATGCGCCACCGAGATGCCGCAGGGCACCTGGATGGTGAAGGCGATGAGCACCGCCTGGATGGCACCCAGGATGAGCATGGGCACCAGGCCGGAGAAGGCCGCCACCACGGGGTTGGCGCCATTCATGATCAGGCGCTCGTTGAGCGGCTTGAAGATGAAGGTCATCACCAGGGCACCGACCCACAGGCCCAGTGCGATGAAGTACGGGGCAAAGCCAGAGCCGTAGTTGTCAACCGTGGTGTAGTGGGTCTGCTCCAGGGTGACGGGCTCGCTCATCATGGCAGCCTTCGCCGTGGAGTCCTTGGTGGCCTCGACCACCTTGTCCACGCCGTCTGCCAGGCCGTCGGCAAGCTCGTTCGAGCCGTCCTGTGCCGTGACCAGCCCATCGGTGAGAGTCGCCGAGCCGTCGCGAAGCTGCGCGAGCCCGTCGGTCAGCGTGGTGGAACCGTCCTGCGCGGTGGCAAGTCCGCTCGTGAGCGTTCCAGAGCCCTCGCGGAGCTGGTCGAGGCCGTCAGCCAGCGAGCTCGCGCCAGCCTTCGCGGTGCCAAGACCGTCGGTGAGCGTTGAGGAGCCTGCGTACAGCGTCCCAAGGCCCGCCTTGAGCGCAGCCGCACCCGTCTTGGCGGTAACAAGGCCGCTGGTAAGGCTGTTGGAGCCGGCATGCAGCTGGTTGAGGCCGGAGGCGAGAGCTGCCGAGCCCGTCTGGGCGCTGCCAGCACCGGCGCTTGCGCTCTGCCATCCGCTGGTAAGCTGGTCGGCGCCGGTGGCGGCCTCCTGCATCTTGCCGTCGACGGTGCTCGCACCATCCGCGAGCTGCTCTGCAGCCGCAAGCAGCGCACCGGTGTTGGTGCCATCGCTGGTGAGCGACGAGACGAGCTCGTTCACGCCGTTCGAGACGGCCGTGGCGCCATCGGACAGCTGCTTGACCTGACCGATGTTAGTGGAGAGGCCATTGACCAGCGCATCGGCGCCACCGATGGCGGCCTTGGAGGAGTCGATCAGCGCCTGCGACTTGCTCGTGACGCCATCGATGCCAGCGGCGCCTCCCTGGATCGCCTTGAGGTCTGCCTTCACGTTGCCGAGGTCGGTGGCGAGGGCGTCGAGCTTGCTGGCGTCGATGCCGGCCAGACTTGCGGAGGCCGCATCGAGGCCGCCCTTGACGCCTGTCGCATACTGCTTGGCGCCACCTGCAGCCTGGGCCGCGCCGTCGGCAGCCTGCGAGGCTCCCTGGGCAGAGCCCTTGGCCGTCGCGACTGCCGCCTTGAGCGCGGCAAGCTGGTCGGCGCTGATGGCATAGCCGCCATCGTCGTTGGCAGCAAGCCCGCCGAGGATGCCTAGTGCCTCGTCGGAACTCGCGGCGGCACCATCGGCAGCCTGCTTGGCCGTCGTGGCATAGCCGGCGGCTGAGCCGCTCAGGTCGGCGGCACTCTGTGCCGCGGAGCTCGCAGCGGCGGTCTTGTCACCCAGGCCAGAGAGTGTGCTCACCGCACCGGCGAGCACAGAGGCATCTGCCTGTGCGCTCGAGGCGTCAGCCCGCAGCTTGGTGCCCGCGGCAGTCAATCCGTCACTGAGCTCCCTTGCATCGCCCTCGATATCCTCGAGCTGACCCTGCAGGCCGTTGACCTGCTCCTTCATGGCGCCCATCGTACCACTCAGACCAGAGAGCGTGTTGCTCAGCTGCTTGGTGCCGGCAGCGACCTGCTGGGCCCCGGCGTTGAGCTGTGCGAAGTCGTCGCTCTTGCCCTTGAGGGCGTCCACCAGGCCCTGCGCGCCGAGCGCGAGCTTGCCAGAGCCCTCGGTCTGCAGCTGATGCAGACCGGCCGCCAGCTGCGCGGAACCCGTCTGGCCAGAGGCGAGGCCGGCGGTCAGCTGCTGAAGGCCACGGTCGAGAGCGTCAGCGCCATCCGCTGCCTCCTGCAGCTTGTCGGTGATTGTCTGCGAGCCATCGACGGCCGCCTGCGTGCCATCGGCAAGCTGCGACGCACCGTCCTGCGCGCTCTTGAGGCCACTGGTGATCTGCTGCGAGCCGTCGGCCGCGGCAACCGTTCCGTCAGAGAGCTGATGGGCACCGTCACGGGCGGCACCAAGGCCGTCGGTGATAGTGGCAGACCCCTCGTGGGCGTCCTTGAGGCCACTGGCCAGGGTCGCAGAACCATCGTGAGCGGTGCCCAGGTTGTCGGTGATCTTCTGTGAGCCGTCATGGGCGTCAGCAAGGCCGTCAGCCAGCTGCGCGGAGCCATCGGCCGCCGTCTGCAGCGCATCGCCCGTCTCCTCGATGGAGTCGAAGATCTGCACGTAGTAGTTGTCGCCGATGGCAGCGTTGGTCTTGGATGTCACCACGCGCATGACCGAGGCGCCGAGAATCGACGAGAGGTAGTTGTTGGCGTCGTTGCACACCAGCTCGAGGTGCGCCTGCTCGGGGTCGTCGGAGTCTGCGGAGGCGACCTTCTCGGAGAAGTCCGCGGGAATGATCACGGTGTTGTAGTAGGTGCCCTTCTCCAGCCCCTCCTGGGCCTCGTCGGCGTCATCGACGAAGTGCCACTCGAGCGCATCGGAGTCCTTGAGCGATTCGACAAGGTCGTCGCCGGCGGTGACCAGCGTGCCGCTCGCGGTGCGCGCGGGAACGTCCTCGTTGACCACGGCAACCGGCAGCGTGTCAAGGTTGTTGTAGGGGTCGTAGAAGGCCATGAGGTAGAGGGCGCCGTAGATCAGCGGGATGAGTGCAATGCCCAGCATGGCAATCTTCATTCCCAGGCTGGAGCGTGCGGAATAATAGTCGAGCAGCGAAAAGCGCAGGCCGCGCAACGGGTTCTTCATGACTAGGCCACCTCCCTTGCCTGGTGCCTGCGGAGCCACGCGCCCTGCTGCGCGCGCGTCTCTTCGGTGATGCAGGTCACCGTATCAAAGCAGGCGCCAAGGTCGTAGTCGATCACGCCGCAGATGACGGTCACGCCCCGCCTGGACGCAAGGTCGCGGAGCAGGTCGCACAGCTGATGAGACTCGTGTTCGGTGAGGTCGCGCTCGATGTCCTGCACGCAGAGCAGCTTGGGATCGTGCGCCATGGCCAGGGCAATGCCGAGCAGGTCATAGGTCTTGCGCGGGAGTGTCTCGACCAGCTCGTCGGCCTCCTCAAGCAGGCCCCACTCGGAGAGGAACGTGCGCGTCGCGGCGGAATTGGAGCGCTTGCCCGCCAGGCTCAGCTCGGCCGAGGCAACCGTGCGCACGGTAAGCCCCATCTCGACGTCGTTGACGTGGTCGAAGAACGAGAGGCTGGCCTCTCGGCGCACGGCATGCATTCCCCGCAGCGTACAGACGTCGTTGCCGTCCACCGTGCAGCTGCCCTTGGAGGGGTGCATGCGTCCCGCCAGCGTGAGCAGCAGCTCGGTCTTGCCACCCTTGTCCTGCGCGCAGATGGCATGCGCGCGCCCCTGCTCGAGGTCGAGGTCCACGTCCTGGTACGCCTGCATGCGCAGGTCACCGAGGGAGAGTCCCCTGGCCTGGACGAATGGCGCGTCGTGTGCCTCGCGCATCTTGGTTTGAGAGATGAGCACTTCGCCCTGCCTCCTTCTGATCTGATGTCGCATCGTTGCAACATGGTTGACTCGGGTATCCTAAGCTCTTCTTACCCAGTTTTAAACCGGATTCAAACTTTGGCTTATGTTTTCAAACCTTTTTCAAATATTGGGTGAGAGGTGCGATTCCAGCTCCCCTGCGGAACTCGACAGTCACCACCCTCTCAAGAAGCACCTCGCGAGCACGCGAAGACCAAACACGGGCAGGGCGTCTCGTCTATACTGGTAGGGCTATCTGCAACCTATTCGAGAGGCACTACCTTGACCACCAGCACCACTCCCGTACGCGTGCGCTTCGCGCCTTCCCCCACCGGCAAGCTGCACGTGGGCGGCGCCCGCACCGCCATCTACAACTGGGCCTTTGCCCGCGCCAACGGCGGCACCTTCATCCTGCGCATCGACGACACCGACCCGACCCGTTCCACCGACGAGAACACGCAGGTCATCCTGCGTGCCATGCGTTGGCTGGGTCTCGACTGGGACGAGGGCCCGGAGGTGGGCGGCGAGACTGGCCCCTACTGGCAGACCGAGTGCCTTCCCCTCTACCGTGAGGCAGCCGAGCGTCTGGTGACCGAGGGCAAGGCCTACTACTGCTTCTGCACGCCCGAGAAGCTCGAGGCCGACCGCAAGGCGGCCCAGGAGCGCAAGGACCCGTTCCAGGGCTACCAGCGCACCTGCCGCGACATCGACCCAGCCGAAGCGCAGTCGCGCGTCGACGCCGGCGAGCCCTACACCATCCGCATCAAGGTGCCTGATGGCCGCGGTGACGTCATCGTGCACGACGCGGTCCACGGCGACGTGACCTTCAACGCGCGCGAGCTTGACGACTTCATCATCTTCCGCTCGGACGGCACGCCCACCTACAACTTCGCCACCGTGGTGGACGACGCCCGCATGGGCATCACCCACATCATCCGTGGCGACGACCACCTCTCCAACACCCCGCGCCAGATCATGGTGTACGAAGCCCTTGGCGCGCCAACGCCGGTCTTCGCCCACATCTCCATGATTCTGGGCACCGACGGCAAGAAGCTCTCCAAGCGCCACGGCGCGACGAGCGTCGAGGAGTATCGCGACGCGGGCTATCTGTCCGACGCCTTCGTCAACTACCTGTCGCTTTTGGGCTGGGCCCCAGACGGCGAGAGCACGGTCATCAGCCGCGAGCGTCTGGCCAGCGAGTTCAGCCTGGACCACGTGAGCAAGAACCC
>ODAI012201076.1_pt1 | contig 12468 bp, 8 predicted proteins | sample 1539321 | NCBI WGS metagenome assembly ODAI01 (sample SAMN02144231, study PRJEB22623) | gut metagenome | biome: sheep rumen | host: Ovis aries | place: New Zealand
GCAAAAGCCATCGAGATGCTGGAGCTTGTCGGTCTGGACGGATCCTATGCGGACCGCCTCCCCCGGGAGCTCTCCGGCGGCCAGAGGCAGCGCGTATGTATCGGCGCCGCTCTGATGATCGACCCGGAGCTCGTCATCGCGGACGAGGCAACCAGCGCCCTGGATGTTTCCGTAGGGGCCCAGATTCTGAATCTGTTTCAGGAGATTCATGACCGCAAGGATTTTGCCATGCTCTTTATCTCCCACAACCTGAACGTGGTCTATTATCTGTGCGACCGGATCGCAGTCATGTACCGCGGCAGCATCGTCGAGCAGGGAGATTCAGAGAGCCTCTACAATGCGCCTATGCATCCCTATACCAGGACGCTGCTGTCTGCTATCCCCGAGATCGAAGAGGGAGATGAACTGAGCAGGTACGGATACCAGGAGACCCGCCGGGAGTCTGCGCCGGACGGCTGTGATTTTTACCACAGATGTCCTTTTGCGACAGACCAGTGCAGACAGCGCCCGGAGCTGACAGATGTCCTGACAGACAAGCAGGGCACAGAAAAAAGCAGCGAACATTTTGTCCGCTGCTGGAATCCGGTCAGATGAGGAAGCCGGATCTGCTGTCAATATAAGACTCCGGATCTGTCAGTCCATCATGGCGATACGTCTTCGGACCTCCCGGGGAGTGGCGCCGTAGATCTCTTTGAACATACGGTTAAAGAGCTTGTAGTTGGTGAAGCCGTGCCGGTCCACGATCTCCATGATCGGCGCGTCGGAGGAACACAGATCGTGATAAATATGGGACAGGCGGACCTGGTTGAGGTGTTTTTTAAAGGGGATCCCGATCTTATGGGTAAAGAGACGGCTGAAGTACTCGCTGCTCAGTCCGAAGTGATCGGAAATCTCTTCCAGTGAGATCGGCTTGTCGTAGTTTTCATCGATATAGGAAACGATCTCGCGGATACGCCGCTGATCCTTGGACGGCTCCGGAAGATCACTCCGGTACAGCTGGATGGAGAAATGGGCGATCAGTTCGTAAAGGATATGAAGGACCAGAGAGGTGCTCTGGATCCGGTAACCGTAAGGATTCTCCACACAGTGATGCATGAGTTCCTTCAGGGAGTCACAGATGGACAGATAGATTCCTACGCGGTCCTCCGTCAGTTCTGTGCGGTCGCAGATGATCTGGAAATTGCGCTGATTTTCCATGAATGAGGAAATGTATTCCGTGTCGATATGGATGACGATCTGTCTGTAGTCTCCCGAACACCGGTATTCATGGATCTTGCCTGCGTCAACCGCGATGAATTCTCCCGCCACCATGGTATGGGGCGTTCCCTCCACAGTGATATTTGCCTGTCCGTCGATCAGATAGGTGATCTCCAGGGCGGAATGCCAGTGGGCGGGGACATAGGACTCATTGGTGCGGAAATCAATGGTGATATTCTGATTGATCAGGTCATATTTTGGAATGTAAATATTACTGCCAGCCACAGGAACCCTCCTTATTTTACCGGCATGTGCTTTTTCGACTTAATCTTACCCGAGTCGGAAAAAAAAAGCAAACTGAATATGATACCGGTCACACACCTGCCGATTATTCGGGGCTGCAATATAGTTTTTTGAATGAAAATGTCAAAAAAGACTAAATCTTTGTCAAAAAATTATCTATACTACTCGCGTGTATCATGCTATTATCATATCATCAAAAAAACAAATGAACACAACAACACACGGTGCACGCAAAAAAGTCATGAATGCACTGTTTTATATATCGAAGTAATTATTTAAAAGATTACTTCAGTCAGAGCCGATTCCAATCGGGCTCAATTGATTTATTAAGGTTAGTCGAGTGCGACAGTACTCTGCTAATATATTACCCCCCTAAGCATCTTGGAACATCCCTTGAAGAACATCCGGCAGTTTATCCCGCTGCCGGGTGTTCTTCTTTTTGTTTGCCATATGTTTTCATAACATTTATAATGTATAGATACCGGGCTGATGCCCTTAAGACAGATATATTCTGTGTACGTTATCTGTACACGCCCTTTCGAAGGGAGGCGGCAGAGCCTGACTTTGCTGTAACCTTTGTACTGAAGGAGGATGATAATGGCGGATCGTATTCAGCGCTGCGGATATTGCGGAACAGAACTGACAGACGGAATCCCGGTCTGCCCGAATTGCGGCAGGGACAACAGTGTTCCTATGCTCGGCGCGAGACAGTCCCAGTCTTCCCTTTATCGAAATGAGTATGAAGACGATGAGTATGAAGACGATGTGTTTGAAGACATGGAGACAGAGGAAGAGGAGACTGTAAAGAAAACGGAACCGACAAAGCGGCCGGATCCTGCAAAGAGGACAAAGAAGAAAAAGAAACGTAAAAAAGAGAATGAGGAAGGATCTGCTCCGAAGAAAAGCAGCCGGAGGAAGGCTGATGCCGAAAGAGACAGACGCGGCAGGAAGACTGATCCCGAAAGAGACAGACGCGGCAGGAAAGCCGTTTCTGAAGATGATGAGTATGAGATGGAAAATGAGGAGAAGCGCTCCGGCATCCTTACCGTGCTGGCACTGGCTGCTATTCCGGTAATATTGCTGTGTCTTCTGATTCCCCGGATCGTAAAGGTTCTGCCGGATCCTTCTCTGGGCGGGGGGCTGCCTTTCCTCAGCAGTCAGGAAAAAGAAAAGAAGGAAGAGAAGGAAGGCCAGGCTGCTCAGCAGAAAAATGAAAAAGAGGATGAAAAAGAGAAGCCTGCCCAGTCCGCGGAGGCTCCGCTTCCTACATGGGAAAATTCTGCAGTGGAGCAGGCAGTGCGCTCGGCGGCAGGTGTCCCGGACGGTGAACTTACCAGAAAGGATCTGAGCGAGATCACTTACATTGATTTTTCCAATGCGGGGATGAAAGACTTTTCCGTTCTGAAGGAGTTTCCCGCCCTTGTAAGCGTGGACCTGACCGGAAACGGAATCAGTGATCTCACGCAGATCGCTGCCATGACCCGTCTGGAAGGCCTGTGTCTGGATGATAATCAGATCTCGGATCTCATGCCCCTGCGCAATATGACAGCGCTGCAGCGGCTGTATCTGAACAACAACCAGGTTTCCAACCTCAAGCCGCTCTCCACATTGACGGCCATGACTCAGCTTTACCTGGACAACAATCAGATCACGGATATCAGTCCTCTGGCCGGGATGAAGAATCTGGGAATCCTTCATCTGGGCGGCAATCGTCTGCAGGATATCAGCGCCCTGTCCGGGCTGCAGAATCTGGAAGTGCTCACACTCTACAGTGACGGTGTGTCCGACCTGAAGCCTCTTGAAGGACTGGTGAAGATGCACCAGCTCAATCTCTGGGACAATGAAATCGGAGACATCAGCGTGCTTGCGGGCATGCCGGAGCTTTCCCTGCTGATGATCGGGAGCAACCGAGTAAAAGACCTTCAGCCGCTGGAGAATCTGGGAGCCATGGAATATCTGTATCTGTCCGATAACCTCATCGAAGACATCGGACCGCTCTCCGGACTGACGCTTATAAAGGCCATGGAGCTGCAGAACAATTCGATCCGCGATCTGTCACCAATCAAAGATTACGCCAATCTGGAGTATCTTGATCTGCGGGGCAATCCGATCGAGAATTATGCAGGTGTCGATCAAAAGGAAATCGAAACACTGTACATGGACAGCGCTGAAAGCGCGGAAAATACGGAGACTGCAGAAGGGGATGACAGTACCGGCATCACGGAAGCTGCAGAAGGAGATGACAACACGGAAGCTGCGGCAGCCGATGACAATTCCACGTCTCCGGATCAATAGATCAGGTTCCGGGTACAGTATTTATCGCGGCGGGGTGTGAACTGTAACTGCCCGCCGGAAAAATGGTGTTTATATGGTCAAAACAATTCTGTCACAGGTAAAGGAATTCCGACGGATCTCGATCCTGACGCCGGTCTGCATGATCGGAGAAGTTATCTGTGAAATGATCATTCCTGTTCTGATGGGAAAAATAGTTGACAATGGCGTCATGGCAGGGAATGTCAGCTTTATCATGCGCACAGGCGCCGTGATGATCTGTGTGGCCCTGTTGGGTCTGACCTTCGGCATAATGGGCGGCTTTTTTGCCGCGCGTGCAGGTGCGGGACTTGCCAGAAATCTTCGCAAGGCAATGCATGACAATATCCAGACTTTTTCCTTTTCAAACATAGATCACTTTTCCACATCCAGTCTGGTGACAAGACTTACGACGGATGTGACGAATATCCAGAATGCTTATATGATGATGCTCCGCATGGCTATGCGCGCGCCCTCGACCATGATCGTGGCCATGGTCATGTCCTTCATCATCAGCCCTCGTCTGGCCAGCATCTATTTTATCGCGGTGGCCTTTCTGGCATTGTTCATGTTTTTCATGATGCGCACGACGACCAAATATTTCAAGCAGGTGTTTGAGCGCTATGATGCCCTGAACGAGAGTGTGCAGGAAAATGTCTCCGCCATCCGCGTGGTCAAAGCCTATGTCCGTGAGGACTATGAAAATAACAAGTTCCGGAAGGCAGCGGAGAATATCTACGAGATGTTCATCCGGGCCGAGATGAGGGTCGTGAGTATCTCCCCTGTCATGATGGGGGTCGTCTATGCCTGTATTCTGACGATCAGCTGGTTCGGTGCCAACATGATCGTATCGGATACACTGACGACCGGTAATCTGATGAGTCTTCTGACCTACTGCATGAATATTCTGATGAGCCTGATGATGCTTTCCATGGTATTCATCATGATCACCATGTCAGAGGCCAGCGCAAGGCGTATCGCCGAGGTCATTAACGAAAAGAGTTCCCTGACCAACCCGGACAATCCCGTCATGGAAGTCCCGGACGGCAGTATCCGTTTTGAGGATGTGGATTTCTCCTACAGACCGGGCAGCGCAGAGCCGGTGCTCAAGGATATTGATCTGGACATTCATTCCGGAGAAAGCATCGGTATCATCGGCGGTACGGGCAGTGCGAAATCGAGCCTGGTCAATCTTGTCAGCCGTCTCTATGATGTCACCCAGGGACGGGTCCTGGTGGGCGGACATGACGTGCGCGAATACGATATGGATGTACTGCGCAGACAGGTTTCTGTCGTCCTGCAGAAAAACGTGCTGTTTTCCGGCACGATCTATGACAATCTGCGGTGGGGAGATGAGAACGCCACGGAGGAGGAGTGCAGACACGCCTGCGAGCTGGCCTGTGCGGATGAATTTATTGAAAAAATGCCGGAGGGCTACAATACTTACATCGAGCAGGGCGGAACCAATGTCTCCGGCGGTCAGAAGCAGCGCCTCTGCATAGCCCGCGCGCTCCTGCGCAAACCGAAGATCCTGATCCTGGATGACAGCACCAGCGCGGTGGATACAGCGACGGATGCAAAAATCCGCCGGGCTTTTCGTGAGGAGATCCCGGATACGACCAGGCTCATCATCGCGCAGCGCATTTCCAGCGTGCAGGAGTGTGACCGCATTATTGTCATGGACAACGGGCGCATCAGCGGTTTCGATACCCACGAGGAACTTCTGCGGACCAACCAGATCTACAGAGAAGTCTATGAGTCCCAGACAGGAATGGGTGCGGATGCCGACTTTGATAAACCTGCTTAATGATCATACATGTCTGCGGGTACCCGCCCGCGGCCGCAAGAATATGTGACACGGAAAAAGCCTCGTACACATGCGGAGCATGTGCTGCCGCTCCGGCGGGCGGCTTGTCAGGAAAGTGTTTGAAATATGGCAGAAAAAGTAAAAGAAGTAGGGGGCGGTCCCCGGGGTATGCGGGGGCGTCCGCGTCCCAAAGTGGAGAATCCCTGGAAGATCCTCCGCAGGATTCTTTCATATGTTTTCCGGTTTTACGGTTTTCACATGGCTGCAGTGGCAGTCTGTATTGTGGTTTCTGTTCTGGCCAATGTTCAGGGGACCATGTTTACGAGGACGCTGATCGACAGCTATATCACACCCATGGTGGAAAGGGTGAAAGCAGGAGAAGTCAACCCTGATTTTTCGCCGCTCCTGCACGCCATGATGCGGGTCGCCTGTTTTTATGTGATCGGTATCGCGGCGGCCTACACGCAGGCCCGCACAATGGCCTTTGTCACCCAGGGTACAATGAAACGGCTGCGCATAGAGCTCTTTGAGCACATGGAGAGCCTGCCGATCAAATATTTTGACACCCATGCCCACGGTGATATCATGAGTGTCTACACCAACGATATCGATACCCTGCGTCAGATGGTCAGCCAGAGTATGCCTCAGCTGCTCAACAGCCTGATCACGGTCACATCGATCCTGGCCATGATGCTGGTGCTCAGCATCCCGCTGACGGTCGTATCCCTCATGATGGTGGGTGTCATGCTGTTTTCATCCGGAAAAGTAACCTCCATGTCCGGACGAAATTTCATTGCCCAGCAGAGGAATCTGGGTAAACTGAACGGGTTTATTGAGGAGACCATGACCGGCGAAAAAGTCGTCAAGGTGTTCTGCCATGAACAGCAGGCGATCCGCGAATTCGATCAGCTCAATGAAGAGCTGTACCAGAGTGCCGCAAAAGCCAATGGCTTTGCCAATATCATCGGTCCTGTCAATGGACAGCTGGGAAACACCAACTATGTGATCTGCGCGATCGTGGGCGGTATTCTGGCGATCAATTCCTATGCCGGATTTACAGTCGGTGCCCTCGCCAGTTTCCTGACCCTGAACCGGGGTTTCTCCATGCCGATCAACCAGGTCAGCATGCAGTTCAACAGTATCATCATGGCCCTGGCCGGCGCGGAGCGCATTTTCAAGCTCATGGACGCAGAGCCCGAGACGGACGACGGCTATGTCATGCTGGTCAACTGTGAGCGCGATGCAGACGGGGAGATCGTCGAGACGGACAGGCATACGGGACAGTGGGCGTGGAAGCACTATCACAAGGCGGAGGATACGACCACCTATCAGGCCCTGGAAGGCGATATCACCTTCAACGGCGTCGACTTCGGATACCGGGATGACAAGATGGTCCTGCATGATATCTGGATCCACGCAAAGCCCGGCATGAAGATTGCCCTTGTCGGCTCCACCGGCGCAGGCAAGACCACGATCACCAACCTGATCAACCGGTTTTATGATATACAGGACGGTAAGATCCGTTTTGACAACATCAATGTAAATAAGATCAAAAAAGGCGACCTGCGCCGCTCGCTCGGAATCGTGCTGCAGGACACCCACCTGTTTTCCGGTACAGTGCGGGAGAACATCCGCTACGGAAAGCTGGATGCGACGGATGCGGAGGTTGTCCGTGCCGCCAGGCTCGCCAACGCGGACGGTTTTATCAGGCGTCTTCCGCAAGGATATGATACAATGCTTACCGGGGACGGCGCCAACCTGTCTCAGGGCCAGCGGCAGCTTCTTGCCATCGCCCGCGCGGCCATTGCGGATCCGCCGGCTCTTATTCTGGATGAGGCGACGAGCTCGATCGATACCCGCACAGAGAAAATCGTGCAGGCGGGAATGGACAGCCTGATGAAGGACAGGACGACCTTTGTCATAGCCCACCGTCTCTCCACGATCCGCAACAGTGATCTCATCATTGTCCTGGAACAGGGCAGGATCGTCGAGCAGGGCACCCACCAGGAACTGATCGACCTGGGCCAGCGCTATTATCAGCTGTACACGGGCAAAAAGCCCGAACTGGCGGGTTGATCCGGATCGGGATGAAAATGGCATAGAGAAATGACCGGAAACGAGCCGGGCCGGGATCAGATGACGGATTCGAGCGCGAGTCCTGAGCCCCGCGTGCGGGATCAAGTCAGACCGGGACGGAGCCGGGAAAGACAGGCGGGAAACAGATGGAGAAGGCAGATCGTCATATATCAAGAGAGGAACTTTTTCCTTTCGTCCATTATGAATATGGAGAGGCATATTACGGCAGCTGCGGGGATCTGCGCTACAGACTTGCCCGCGAACCGCTGCAGAATGTGCATTATACCCCTCCGGACAAGAGGGGGGAGGCTGTTCTCCGCGCCGTCACCTGGCGCGGGCCTTACGGCTATGCCGCCACAGATGACGCCCTGAAGACAATCAGGGATTTTCCCTTCACAGAGGAAGGAATGCAGGAAGCCGCCAGATGGCTGGACAGCCAGGTGTGACCTTTTCGAAAGATTTTCGAAAACTTTTCGGAGCAGGGGGCCTGTAAAAACAAAACGGTACAGGATTCCAGATATGTTTCGAGAGGCGGAATGGAGATATTTGAATGCAAAAAGTAAATGAAACTGACGCGCAGGATCCCTTTGCGCCTGATTCCAGGCCGGACAAGGGGACAGTGCAGACGGCGGGAAAAAGGAAGAACGGCCGTATTTCCGGATATTTCAGGATATCACTCATTCTGGGAGTAATTCTCTGGGTGACGGATTTTCTGATCTTCTTTCTTGACGCAAAGTCTTTTGCCGCAGCCTCGGCTGCCTGCCTGATCTATACCTGTGTGATGGCGGCTGCCTTTATCAACAGCCGGGCCATCTATATGAAAGAGATGTCGGCCTATGCAGAGGAGTTCCGCGGACTGGAGGACTTGCTGCTGAGGGAGCTGGAAATGCCTTATGCTCTTCTGGATGAAGGAGGCCGCTTTATCTGGATGAATCCGGCTTTCGAAAAAGTAGTCCACAAGGACAAAACTTATCGCCGGCCCATTTCCACCCTGATCCCTGCCCTCACCCGGGATGTTTTTCCGATCGATGAAAAGCAGGTGAAGGTTCCCGTGGACCTGGTCGGAAACAGCTACAGTGCTCAGATGCGCAGGGTGGCTGTCTCCCATATGATGATCGGATCCGAGATGTTCGGTTCCAGCATGGGCGACAGTATTATAGCCCTGAATCTGGTCGATAACACAGCCATTCGGCTCGCGGTGCGGGAGGTGGACGACCAGAGTCTTGCGGTCGGACTGTTTTATATCGACAACTATGATGAAGTCATTGACACTGTCGAAGAGGTGCGCAAGGTATTGCTGATCGCCCTGATCGACCGGAAGGTGAGCCAATACATCAGCGCGATCGACGGACTATGCAGCAAAATAGAGAAGGACAAATATCTGGTCATCCTGCGCAAAAAGTCCCTGCAAATTCTGCAGGAGGGACATTTTGATATACTGGAGGATGTCAAGAAGGTCAGCGTCGGCAACGAAATAGCTGTCACCCTCAGTCTGGGATTCGGTCTGGACGGTCTTGCCTACACCCAGAACTATGAGTTCGCCCGCAATGCTGTGGACCTGGCTCTGGGAAGAGGCGGAGACCAGGCCATCATCAAATCTCCCGATAATGTTGTGTATTACGGAGGAAAGACCCGGCAGGTGGAAAAGAATACCCGCGTCAAGGCCCGTGTCAAGGCGCAGGCTCTCAAGGAGATCATCCGGGTGCGGGATGCGGTCTTCATCATGGGACACAAGCTGGGGGATCCCGACAGCTTCGGTGCTGCTGTAGGTATCTACAGAATTGCAAAGACCCTGGGAAAACAGGCCTATATTATTATCAATGAGCGCACGGTTTCCATAGAGCAGGTTCTTCGTCTGTTTGAGCACAATCCGGAATACGGCAATACTTTTATCATCAACAGCCAGCAGGCACTGGACATGGTCACAGACAACGCCTGTGTCGTAGTCGTCGACGTCAATACACCCGCCCGCACGGAGTGCCCGGATCTGCTGACCAGATGTAAATCGATCGTTGTCCTCGACCACCATAGGGCGGGCAAGGATGTGATCGAGGGCGCGACCCTTTCCTATGTAGAGGGATATGCCTCCTCAGCCTGTGAAATGGTTGCGGAGATTGTCCAGTATACCGGTGAAAATATCCGCCTCCGTCCGGAGGAGGCAGATGCGATTTACGGCGGCATCGTTGTAGACACGGACGGTTTCGTCAACAAGGCAGGTGTGCGCACATTTGAGGCGGCCGCCTTCCTGCGCCGCAGCGGCGCGGATGTGGTGCGCGTGAGAAAGATGTTCCGCGAGGAAGCAGAAGAGTACAAGGCGAGAGCGGACGCGGTCTCCCAGGCGGAGATCTACCGTGATGTCTTTGCCTTCACGACCTGTAACAGCGAGGGACTTCGCAGCCCGACCGTTGTCGGAGCCCAGGCGGCCAACGAGCTGCTCAATATCGACGGCGTCAAGGCAAGCTTTGTCATGACCCGCTATAATGGACAGATCTTTATCAGTGCCCGTTCCATCGACGAAGTCAATGTGCAGCTGATCATGGAGCGAATGGGAGGCGGCGGTCATATCAACATGGCGGGCAGCCAGATGGAAGGCACTGACTCCGGGGAAGCTATCCAGAAGGTCAAGAGAGTCATAGACCAGATGATAGAAGAGGGCGAAATCGACGCCTGAAGAAACAACAGATACGTGTCATGAATGATACGCTGCGGCCGGTTTTCCGGCCCTATACAAGAGAATCTTGAAAAACAGGAGGAATATTACATGAAGGTCATTCTTTTACAGGATGTAAAATCTCTCGGCAAAGAGGGCGATGTTGTCAACGTCAGTGATGGATATGCAAGGAACTTTGTCATCCCCAAAAAGCTGGGTGTCGAAGCCAATGAGAAAAATAAAAACGATCTGAAGCTCAAGAAACAGCGTGAGGCGAAAGAGGCCGCTCAGCGCCTTGCAGATGCACAGAAGCTTGCGCAGGATCTGGAGAAAGTAACTGTCGTGGTCACCATGAAAGCCGGTGAAGGCGGCCGTGTCTTCGGCTCTGTCAGTGCAAAGGAAATCGCCCAGGAGGCAAAGAAGCAGCACAACCTCGACCTGGACAAAAAGAAAATCCAGCTCTCTGAGCCCATCAAATCCTTCGGAAGCTTTGAGATCCCGATCCGCCTGCATCCCCAGGTGACAGGCAAGTTCATGCTGAAGGTCACAGAGGCATAAAACCGGACCCCTGCTTCAATAAGCATGAGTATGATGTGAACGTCTAAAGGTATCCAACAGCTTGACGAGACGGTATTCCCTTAACCACCTTTTGACCTCATCATCATGGGTATGGATATCCCAACTTATCTGTTTTACTGGAGAAAACAATGGCACAGGATGATATAGTCAGCAGGGTCATGCCTCACAGTCTGGAGGCGGAGCGGTCTGTGCTCGGTTCCATGCTGATCGATCCGGAGGCAGTGGAGACCGCTTCCGAAATCATAAAAGAAGATGACTTCTATGCGCGGCAGAACGGGATCCTGTATCAGACCATGCTGGAAATGCATAGTAAAGGTACAGCGATCGATCCTGTGACGCTGCAGACCAGGCTCCGGGAGAAGAATCTCCCCCCGGAGCTTTATTCTGATGAGCAGATCAGTGAACTGATCACCACTGTTCCTACATCGGCCAATATCAAATCCTACGCGAACATTGTTGCGGAAAAATCCCTGCTGCGGAAAATGATCCGCGCCAATGAAGAGATCGCCGGAAACTGCTATGCAGAGAATGAGGATATGGAATCGCTCCTCGACAAGGCTGAAAAGCGGATTTTTGAGATCTCGCAGAGACGGAACGCCAACAATTTCGTTCCGATCAGGGAGATCGTCCTCAACGCGATGGACAAAATTGAGCAGGCATCGCGGATCAAGGGCAATGTCACCGGCTTGTCAACAGGCTTTACGGATCTGGACAACCGGACAGCCGGCCTGCAGCCCGCCGACTTTATTCTGATCGCGGCGCGTCCTTCCATGGGCAAGACCGCCCTGGTCCTCAACATTGCAGATTATCTGACCATGCGGGAAAACAGGTGTGTGGGGATTTTTTCATTGGAGATGTCCAAGGAACAGCTGGTAAACCGTCTTCTTGCCATGCAGTCCCATGTCGAAGCCCAGAAGATCCGTACCGGAGATATGACGGAGAGCGAGTGGGCAGAAGTGGTCGAGAGCGCCGGCAATATTGGCGAGAGCCGGCTGATCATCGATGACACGCCGGCGATCACGGTGGCCGAACTCCGCTCCAAATGCCGCAAGTACAAGCTGGAATTCGGTCTGGAGATCATCATCATCGACTACCTGCAGCTCATGAGCGGCTCAGGAAGGAGCGGTGACTCGCGTCAGCAGGAAATATCGGATATCTCGCGCTCCCTCAAAGCGCTTGCCAGAGAACTGAATGTGCCTGTTGTAGCCCTTTCCCAGCTTTCCCGTGCTGTGGAATCCAGACCCAACCACAGGCCCATGCTGTCCGACCTGCGTGAGTCAGGCGCCATTGAGCAGGACGCGGATCTGGTCATGTTCATCTACCGCGATGATTACTACAACGAAGATTCCGAAAAAAAGGGAGTCGCCGAAATTATTATTGCCAAACAAAGGAACGGCCCCATCGGCACTGTTGAGCTCAGCTGGCAGCCTTCACTCACCAGGTTTGCCAATCTGGCCCGCTGATCACGGCACTGTATTTTGCTGATCCGGCCAGTTGATCACGACGCCGTATTTTGCCGATCCGGCCAGTTGATTACGACGCCGTA
>ODAI012808188.1_pt1 | contig 12467 bp, 10 predicted proteins | sample 1539321 | NCBI WGS metagenome assembly ODAI01 (sample SAMN02144231, study PRJEB22623) | gut metagenome | biome: sheep rumen | host: Ovis aries | place: New Zealand
AAACTATCTTCAATCACCTTGTACCTGAGAATCAGCCTGAATACGAACACACCCTGGAAGGTGCCGATGACATGCCAGCTCACGCAAAATCTACGCTGAGCGGCGTCAGCCTGACTATTCCTATCACCGACGGTCACTTAAATCTCGGTACATGGCAGGGCATCTATTTCTGCGAATACCGCAATTACGGCGGAGCAAGACGACTGGTAGTAACAATCATTGGAGAATAATCCCCTTCTTCTCCAATACTTTATTTTGAAAGGAATACAAAGTTTTCCTTATCGGAAAACATTCTTTTCCTCACAGGAGTATAGTCTTTTCCTTACAGGCGAAAAAGTTACGAGTCCTTAAAATATAAGGTAAAGATTTGGGATTGTCGATAAATTCGATTAACTTTGTCGGTTAAAAGCAATAACACGATGAGAAAGAACCCTTTTTTCGAACCATACAACACACCACACGATACCGTTCCTTTCGACCGCATCACGCTAAAAGACTATGAGGAGGCGATGATGGAGGGTATACGACGCGAAGACGAGGAGATAGAACGTATCATCAATAATCCTGAGGAGCCTACCTTTGACAATACCATAGTAAGCGACGACCAGACTAAGGAACAACAGCACTACTATGCCCTGTTGGACCGCGTTGAGGAGGTGTTCTATAACATGCTGAGCGCTGAGACCAACGACGAGATGGAGGAACTGGCGCAGAAGATGAGTCCGATACTGACCAAGCATGCTAACGACATCAGCCTGAATCCGAAGATGTTTGAGAGAATCAAGCATGTATATGAGCATCATAGAGAACTGGACCCAGAGGAGGAGATGCTGCTCAACGACACTTACGACGGTATGGTGCGCAGCGGAGCCCTGCTCGACGACGATGGCAAGCAACGACTGCGACAGCTCACCGAGGAAGCAAGTATGCTGACTCTGCAATTCTCGCAGAACCTGTTGAAAGAGGACAAGGCATATACCCTGCATATTACAGATGAGTCTCAACTCGATGGTCTGCCCGACACGGCTATCGCCGCTGCACGTGAGGCTGCTGAGGAAAGAGAACTCGACGGATGGGTGTTCACGCTGGATCAGCCCAGCTATGAGCCGTTCATGATGTACTCCACACAGAGAGAACTGCGACGACAGATGTATATGGCGTCAGCCACACGAGGAATCAAGGACAACGACGAGAACAATCTCGGCATCTGCAAACGACTGATCAACCTGCGTAGAGAGCTGGCTCAACTGCTGGGATATGACACATACGCAGACTACGTGATGAAATATCGTATGGCGACGAACACGAAGAATGTATACAAACTCTTCGACGACCTCATAGACGCATACAAACCGACTGCCATAAAGGAACGTGACGAGGTGAAGGCTCTCGCCCGACAGATTGAAGGCGACGACTTCAAGATGGAACCGTGGGATATGGCGTACTATACTCAGAAACTTAGACTGCAGAAGTATGACTACGACCCAGAGGAGATACGTCCCTATCTGGAACTCAGCAACGTGATAAAGGGTGTCTTCGGACTGGCAACTCGACTCTATGGTATTACCTTTAAGGAGAACAAGGACATTCCGGTATATCATCCTGATGTAAAACCATACGAAGTGTTTGACAAGGATGGCAGCTTTCTGGCTGTGCTATATGTAGACTTCCACCCTCGTAAGGGTAAGCATGATGGTGCGTGGATGACTGAATATCAGGGACAATGGATTGAAAAGGATGGTGAGAACGTACGTCCGCACGTCAGTTTGGTAATGAACCTCAGCAAGCCTACGCCCGAGAAGCCAGCCCTGCTACGTCTGGGCGAGGTGGAGACATTCCTGCATGAGTTCGGCCATTCGCTCCACGGCATGTTCGCCAACACACGCTTTGCAAGTATGAGCGGAACGAATGTGTGGTGGGACTTCGTGGAACTGCCGTCACAGTTTATGGAGAACTTCGTCGTCGAGAAAGACTTCCTGCGCACCTTCGCCTTCCATTATCAGACGGGCGAACCCCTACCCGACGAATTGATAGACAAGATTGTGGCAAGTCGCAACTTCAACTGCGCTACGGCATGTCTCAGACAAGTATCGTTCGGACTGCTCGACATGGCTTACTATACCAAGAAAGACGAGTTCACCGACGACATCATACCTTTTGAGAAAGAAGCGTGGAAGCCTGCCATACTGGGCAAGCAACGCATGGACACATGTATGACTACACAGTTCTCTCACATCATGGCAGGCGGATACGCTGCAGGATATTACAGCTACAAATGGGCAGAGGTACTCGATGCCGACGCCTTCAGCGTATTCAAAAAGGAAGGAATATTCAATCAGGCTACAGCACAACGCTTCCGCGACTGCATACTGTCGAAGGGTGGAACGGAGCACCCGATGACTCTCTACAAGCGATTCCGCGGCGGAGAACCTACCATCGACGCCCTGTTAGAGAGGAACGGAGTGAGCAAAGAGAATTGACTAGAAAGACTAGATTGACTAGATTGACTAGATAGACTAGATTGGCTAGATAGGCTAGAAAGGCTAGATAGGCTAGAAAGGCTAGAAAGGCTAGAAATACTAGAAAGACTAGAAATACTATGGACGACAAACAACATAAACTGGATCTGAGATACCTACGCATGGCGCAGATATGGGCAGAGAACTCGTACTGCAAGCGACGCCAGGTTGGAGCACTTGTTGTCAAGGACAAGATGATCATCAGCGACGGATACAACGGTACGCCAAGTGGATTTGAAAACGTATGCGAGGATGATAACAACCTGACTAAACCATACGTACTACACGCAGAGGCGAACGCCATCACCAAACTCGCCCGAAGCTCGAACAATAGCGACGGATCGACGCTGTACGTCACAGCCTCGCCATGTATTGAGTGTGCTAAACTCATCATACAGTCAGGCATACGACGGGTGGTGTACGGCGAACGCTACCGACTGGAGGACGGCATCAACCTACTCAAACGAGCAGGAATAGAAGTGGTGTATCTGGGAGATGAATAATGAGTCAAAGAAGTTAAAGAAGTTAAAGGAGTTAAAGAAGTTAAAGAAGTTAAAGGAGTTAAAGGAGTTAAAGGAATTAAAGGAGTCAAAGGAGTTTGAATGAACAATAAAAACAGACATATACTACCAATGCTGATGGCACTATGTGTGGTCATCGGTATCGTGATTGGTACATTCTATACCAGTCATTTCTCGGGCAACCGACTGAACATAATAAATAGTGGGAGCAACCGACTGAACAACCTGCTGCATATCATCGACGACCAGTATGTGGACACGGTGAACCTCGACGAGCTTGTCGAGAAGGCGATGCCGCAGATACTAAGCGAGCTCGACCCCCACTCGGTGTATATCAGCGCCAAGGATGTGCAGAAAGCCAACGACGATCTGAAGGGGTCGTTCTCTGGTGTAGGCATCGAGTTTGTCATTCGACAGGACACGGTACAGGTGCAGAATGTCATCAAGGACGGACCTGCTGAGCGCGCAGGTATGCTGGCTGGCGACAAGATAGTAGCTATAGACGGCAAACCATTTGTCGGCAAGACGGTGACCAACGAGGAGGCAATGCACCGACTCAAGGGAGTGAAAGGCACCAAGGTGAAGATAGGTGTGGTGAGATATGGTGAACAAAAGAAAATACACGATTTCATCGTGACACGTGACGACATCGTCACACACAGCATCTCTGCCACATACATGCTCAACGATTCGGTAGGATACATACGCATAAAGAACTTCGGCGAGATGACATACGTAGAGATGCTCGCATCGCTGGCAGAACTATCGCGCGAGGGATTTACCAATCTTGTCATAGACCTGCGCGACAACAGCGGCGGATATCTTGAGAAAGCGGTGCAGATGGTGAACGAGTTTCTGCCTAAAGACCGGCTGATAGTATACACCCAGGGACGCAAGTCACCACGTACCAACTACAAGAGTGACGGACGGGGCAGCTATCAGAGGATTCCGCTCGTGGTACTGATTAACGAGAACTCAGCGTCGGCAGCAGAAATCTTCGCCGGAGCCATACAGGACAACGACCGAGGCACCATCATCGGACGTCGCTCATTTGGCAAGGGACTGGTACAACAACAGATGGCATTCCCCGACGGGAGCATGATACGTCTGACCATAGCACGCTACTATACCCCTTCAGGCAGATGTATTCAAAAACCATACGTGCCTGGCGACGAGGTGGACTATGCCCAGGACATCGTCAGCCGATACCAGCATGGCGAACTCTTCTCGGAAGATAGCATCAAGCACACAGGACCTGCCTATCACACCACACTTGGCAGGACGGTATATGGTGGTGGAGGCATCACGCCCGACATCTTCATTCCTGAAGACACCACAGCCATAACTTCATACTATCGTGAGGCAGCAATGAGCGGACTCATACTGCAGTTTGCTTTCGCATATACCGACCGCAACCGCCAGAAGCTCTCGACCTATACCTCCGAGACCGCAATTGCCGGCTATCTCGACCGTCAGGGAATGGTAGACCAGTTTGCTACATACGCCGAGCAGAACGGTCTGCGACGCCGCAATCTGATGATACAGAAGTCGTACAAGCTCTTGAGCCGTTTCATCAACAGCAGGATTATATACAACATTCTCGACGAACAGGCATGGAACAAGTATCTCAACAAAGACGACGAGACAATAAAGTCTGCTCTCGAAGTGTTCCAAAACGTAGCTGCCTTTCCTAAGAAACCTATGGTGGCAAAGCCTGCGAAAAAGGTAGCACATTTCACTAAACGTCCATCATCCCGCACCTGATGCGCAATCTAACAAGCAGAAACTACAGAAATCATCATGTCTAAAGCAAGCCTGAGACAATACGTTCGTCAGCTGAAAAAGATGCATAGCGCTTCTCAACTCGAGGAGCAGTCTGCCGACATCATAGGCAGACTCAGGGTTGTGCCACAAGTAAAACAGGCGCAAACCATCCTACTCTACTACTCACTTAGCGACGAGGTAGACACCAGACAGCTACTCGACGAACTCGTAAGTGCTGGTAAAACGGTCTTACTACCTGTCGTCATCAGCGACGAAGCCATGGAGCTGCGCCAATATACTGGTCCAAACGACTTGCAAGGCGGTTTCTTCGACATCATGGAACCTGTAGGCGAACTCTTCACCGACTATCAAAATATTGACGTGGCAGTAGTTCCCGGTATGGCATTCGACAGTCAAGGCAACCGACTCGGACGTGGCAAAGGGTACTACGACAGACTGCTCCCCCAGCTGACCAACGCCTATAAGATAGGACTTTGTTTCCGATTCCAACGACTGCCAGGCATTCCCGTAGACGAAAATGATGTCAGGATGGACGAAGTGGTTTGCTAACAACGTTCCGCTCGAGCTCTGCTCGCTTTCTTCCTCTGGCAAGCGTCTCCTATCGTCGCCGAGTGCATAGCGAAGCGGAGAAAGAGCGTTCACCTTACTCCTTCCATAAGATTTCGCTTGAGGAAGAAAGAACGGGCATAAAGGAAATAAGTTGCAACACCTGCGGCATTGGCAAGGGCAACGACAACAAATGTGAACGAATAGCCTAAATGCTCAGCTATGACGCCGCCGAGCAGGATGCCAAGTCCCATACCCACATCCCACGACACGAGGATAGTACTGTTAGCCGTTCCTCGCTGACTGTTCTTAGCCACACAAATGGTCATATTCTGAAAAGATGGCCACATGTGACCATTGCCCAGTCCTATAAGTACTGCAGATAAATAGAACACAGGAAGGAGAACTGCAGATAATGAGGAACCTGCAAATAATGGTAAAATGGCAAAAAGGATGTAGCCAACAAGCGAGATTACCACTCCGCTATTGGCATTATGAGTGACCATGCCCTTACGAAGCGAGCGCCCACCATGAAGGCGACTGAGCATGAGTCCGAGTGCACACAACATGAAGTAGGTACCGGTACCACCTGTGATACCGAGTTCTTCCTTGCCGTAGATGGCGAGATAGTTGCTCAGCACGCCGAAGCAGAATCCAAAGAATACCATATTGACTCCCAACAACCATCCCCGAAGCAAGAAGAAGCGGTCGAGCGAGAGGGGCTGCTTGTTGAGGACAATCTCCCGATCCTTGATGCCGACTGTGGCATCTACAGCCCATCCCAACAAGGCGATGGCAAAGGCAAGCCAGAAGAGCAGCATGAAGTTGTTGGTAAGCTGATAGAGCCAGATACCTATCGTGGGAGCTATCGCCATAGAAAGGTTGTTGCTGAGACCATAGTAGCCTATGCCCTCTGTGCGACGACTCGATGGCAGGACGTCGATGGCTACGGTGGAATTGGCTACAGTCAGGGCACCGAAGGGAGCGCCATGCAGTGTACGGACGATGGCAAAAAGCAGCAAGGTAGAAGCAGCCAGATATCCCGCAAAGAAGATAGAGAACGCGCCAAAGCATACCATGAGTACCGTCTTGCGTCGAAAGGAGTCTACTATATATCCGCTAAACGGACGAGCGATAAGAGCGGTGACCGTATAACCCGAAAGAACAAGACCTATAATGTCTTTTGTAGAGCCAAACTGTTCACTCAGATAGAGCGGCAGAAGAGGCGTGAGGAGATAGAAGGCAAAGAACAGCGTGAAGTTGGCTGTCATCACCTTACAATAGTTCTTGTTCCAGAGTCGTTCCATATTCAGAGAAAGAAAACTAATTATCGTATCATGAAATCTGCTATCTGGCGAAGCAGATGGTTACGAGTGTTGCCACCATAGATACTGTGGTTGCGATTGGTATATATCAGTTCGCGGAAGTCCTTGTCTGCCTGTACAAGCGCTTCCGAATACTCGAACGTATTCTGAGGATGTACGTTGTCATCGGCAAGACCGTGGCAGATGAGCAGCTCACCATGCAGGTCGGCAGCTCTCTCTATGGGATTGATGGCATATCCCTCGCCATTCTCCTCGGGCGTACGCATATATCGCTCAGTATAGATGGTGTCGTAGTATTTCCAGTTGGTCGGCGGAGCCACCGCGACACCACGGGCAAACACTCCCCTGCCCTCACTCATCGACATCAACGTACAGAATCCACCGAAGCTCCATCCCCAGATGGAGATATTGTTCTTGTCAACATATGGCTGATTGCCCAGATAGATGGCTGTCTCCACTTGGTCGCGAGCCTCGAGATAGCCAAGGCGGAGATAGATGGATTTCTCAAAATCAGCACCTCTGCCACCAGTACCTCTACCATCTACACATACCACTATGCTGCCCTTGCTGGCGAGATAGTGGTCGAAGAGGGCACCCGAGCCCATGCTTCCGATGCGCCATGAGTTGACGACCTGCTGACTACCTGGTCCGCTATACTGGAACATGACGACGGGATACTGTTTTTGGGGGTCAAAGTCGGCGGGCTTAATCATCCATCCATTTAGGCTGATGCCCTCGGATGTGGTGAAGGAGAAGAACTCTTTCTTTGGCAAACTGAGCGACGAGAGTTTTTCTACCAGCTGATGATTGTCCTGAATGGTCTGAAGACAGCGACCCTTATTGTCGTATATGCTGAAGACGTATGGCGTGTTGGCGTCGCTCCACGTATTGACGAGATAGGCACAGTCGGACGAGAACAAGGCACTATTCCACCCTTTCCTGCCACAGATAGTGCGCATCCTGCCATTCTTACCTATAGCCACTATCTCCCGTTCGGAAGGCGAATGGGTTGCCACCTGACAATAGGCAATAGACTTCTTCTCGTCAAAGCCGCAAATCTCAGTAATTTCTCCCGACGGAAGACGCATCTCTGAGAGCAGTCGACCGCTAAGATCATAAAGATAGAGCTGCATGCTACCACTACGATCGCTGGGCAGGAGGATATGCTTGGGAGTGATGACGATACCCTCGACCACCTCTTCGCGCACATACCTACTGTCAGTCTCTTGTATTATCCTGCGGCACAGGCATGTCTGCGTGTCGGCAAGATATATGTCAAGCTCATCTTGACGACGATTCATCGTGTAGACAGCTATCGACGAGTTGTTCGGTATTGTCTTGATGCGAGGCACATACATGTCAGCATCTATTGGCAAGTCATACTGCGAAGTGGTTGATGTGGCAATATCATAACGCCAAACACTCACTATAGCATTGGGATGACCTGCCTTCGGATATTTGTATGAATATTCACCAGGATAGTCAGCGAAGTCCTCGCATGTGGGTTTGCGTCCCTGGAAGAGCTGCAGCGGATAGGTCTCTACCTGCGACTCATCATACCTGATCCAGCTGAGTGACTTTCCGTCGCCGCTCCATGCCATAGCGTTGTTGAATCCGAACTCTTCCTCGTTGACCCAGTCGGGTATGCCGTTGATAATCTGGTTGCGACACCCGTCGGTGGTCACTTGCCGCTCGTTGCCCTCGCCATCAGTCAGGAAGATGTTGTTTTCCCTGACAAATGCTATCTGCCTGCCATCGGGCGAGAATGTCGGTACCTGCTGAGCTCCGTTTGCAGAAAGCGGCACCAACGTTTTGTCGTGCACATTATATATATAATAATCGGCAGTAAACGAACGTCGATAGATGCGACGATGATTGGTCTCGATGAGCAGACGGCTACCATCGGGAGAGATGACATAGTCGTCGAAATCCTTCAATACGGACTCAAACTGCGTCACGTCAAACAGTACAGCCACGAGACTGTTGTCACGGAAGGAATAGCGCTCAACCCGTTTTCCATCATCGCTGATACGGGTATAGTCAGAAGTTCCTGGCAGAGGGGTCATGCCGCTGACGTATTCTGCTGCATACCTGCCACTCGTGATGTCGCTGACGGTAAGCTGATTGGCTGACTGTGAGACAGCTGCATTAAGAAGGGCTATAGCCATAAACAAGTATTTTTTCATAATAATCATCATGTTGTTTTGTAACAAACATCGTATAATAAACCGCAAAAGTATGAAAAAAAGAGCACTTTTTACCCTTTTACCCATTTACTTTATTACTTTTTTACCTTTTTACTTTTTTGCCTTTTCTCTTTTTTTCTTATCTTCGCATCCGAATTATGGAGCCATATAATGATTTTGGCAGTTGGATAAGACGCCAGCTACCATACAGAGTACAGAAGATTTCGGTGGATGCCGGATTTACTTGTCCTAACCGTGACGGCAGCCTCGGCACGGGTGGATGTGTGTATTGCGACAATCGGACATTCAATCCGTCATATTGCGACCGAAGGAAGAGCATCACCCAACAACTGGAAGAAGGTAAGTCTTTCTTCAGCAGGAAATATCCCGAAATGAAATATCTGGCTTATCTACAGGCATATAGCAACACGTATGCACCTATAGAGAAGCTGAAACAAGCATACGAAGAAGCTCTTTCGGTTGAGGACGTTGTAGGGCTGGTCATTGGCACTCGCCCAGACTGCGTGGACGAAGAGAAGCTGGACTATCTCTCTGAGCTGTCACGACGGCTGCCGCTGCTGATAGTGGAATATGGCGTGGAGAGTACCAACGACGAGACCCTCAGACGGATAAAACGCGGACATGACTTCGCTGCAAGCCGCTGGGCAATAGAAGAGACTGCACGAAGGGGAATACTCTGCGGTGCACACGTGATACTGGGACTGCCTGGTGAGAGCCGTGAGGACATGATCAGACAGGCTGACGACCTGTCACGACTGCCCATCGACATACTGAAGATACATCAGATGCAGATAATACGTGGAACGGCTCTGGCAAGGGAATATGAGAGGCAACCGTTTCATGTGTTCTCTGTAGACGAATATATAGCACTCGTTGCCGAATACCTGAGCCATCTGAGAAAGGATATCGTCGTGGAACGCTTTGTCAGCCAGTCGCCTGCAGACATGTTGATAGCTCCCAGATGGGGACTGAAGAATCATGAGTTTACTGACAAGCTACGCCAATATCTTACAAGGAAGTCTGCGTCTTGAGTAGCTCTTCGTATGTGGTCTTGGGGTGATTCTTCATATACATACCCACCTTTCTGACGCCTTCGCTGTCAAAGGCATTACGCTCGAGCGACTGATTGACAATCCATTGTATCTTGGCAATATGCAGGTCGCGCTCTTCCTGAGGACGGCTCTCAAACTGTTTCAACGGGAAAACGCTGATGAGATAGAAGCAGAGAGCGTCAGGCAGGACCATCTCCCGGGTCATCAACCGACGTTGAGTTTCGGGATAATGTTTCAGATATAACGGATAATCCTTGCCAAGATACTTGTCAAGCGAAATGGCGATAGACTGGTTGCCGATGACGATACTCTCGTCAATACCGTCAGCCAGCTGCGAATATACCTGTGGTATTTTCATGTCGGGGAACCATTTCTTCAGTTTGGTGAAGGCTGTGTTCAGCTCCTTGTTCAGATCCTCCATGTCGGCATACTGTGTCTCCGCATCAGCAATAAGCATCTGCAGGGTGGTGTCCTGATAGAACTTCAGTAACTTGGTATTGATTTCGCTGTCAGTAGCAGTACCCAGCTTTAGCACATCCTCTATCAGCGTACGTGTCTCGATGGCATACTCAGTATTCATCTCTTGCAATGCAGAGAAGTCGCCCGTGGTGAGATAGCGGTACTCCAGTCGGTCGTATCGCTCTATCTCTATCATCGGCGCCTGTCCTTCCTCTTCGTTCGACTTCAGATTGAGCTGACAGGCGACACACGACAGCAAGGAAACCAGCAAAAAATAGTATGCTTTTCTCATCGTATTTGTTTTCGACTGCAAAATTAAATAAAACTTTATAAAAACCAAAATTTTTTAATAAAAAAGTTAAATGGATTTTTGTATTCCGCTCGCTTAATCGTATCTTTGAATAAGATACTTCCGCTCGACAATGAAAATAAAAACGAGTTTTTCTTTTGCATTGTTCTCGCTTAATCGTACCTTTGTCCCCAATATTAAAGAAAAAAGGAAGATTATGAGAAATATTTTTGTGCGTCTCGCGCTGATGTGTGTGCTGATACTGGGTGCGTGCTCTGTGATGGCGCAGGATGTGGGAAAGGATAGTGCTGCCGTGGAGATGGCGGCTGACTCGGCGGCGGTGGGCTCGGCGGCTGACCTCGGCGACGAGGAGGATGTGCTGGTGGCTCCGGTGGAGAGCGAGGGCTTCCATCAGTCGCTGAAGCGGAAGTTCGTCGAGGGTAACGCGGGCTTCATGTCGCTGGTGGCGCTGGCGCTGGTGCTGGGTCTGGCTTTCTGCATCGAGCGTATCATCTACCTGACGCTCTCGGAGATAAATGCGAAGAGGTTCATGGAGGACTTGGACGCGCTCATCGGCGAGGGGAAGATTGAGGAGGCGAAGGACTTGTGCAGGAACACCCGCGGACCAGTGGCGTCGATATGCTATCAGGGACTGCTCCGGATAGGGGAGAGACCTGAGGAGATACAACGTAGCGTGGAGGCTTACGCTGATGTGCAGGTGGCAAAACTGGAGAAGGGTACGTCGTGGATACGTCTCTTCATCGCTATTGCTCCGTCGCTGGGATTCCTGGGTACGGTGATAGGTATGGTGATGGCGTTCGACCAGATACAGATGGCTGGCGACATCAGTCCTACGATCGTGGCATCGGGTATGAAGGTGGCGCTCATCACGACTATCTTCGGTATCATAGCGGCTTTGATACTACAGTTGTTCTACAACTACATCGTCTCGAAGATTGAACACCTGACGGCGCAGATGGAGGAGTCGGCGATAACGCTGATGGACGCGATAATGCGTAATGCGTAACTCAACTTTCGCAAGTTGAGAGGAAAAAAGTTGAGCGAATGCGAAACTTGAAATGCGTAATTTGTAAAATTGTGAAATAAAAAATCATGGGAACAGCGATATTGAGTAGTATTGTGATCATCGTGCTCGAGGTGGTGGTGGCCGTCGCCTTGGGTGTGTGCCTGTGGTCGGTGGTGCGCTCGGCGATGCGCTCTGCCAGGGAGAAGAATACTAAGAGCAGGGAGCAGCGGCTTACCAGCATTTGTGTCGCGGCGGTTACGGTGGTGTTGCTCGTGGTGACGTTCCTCTTGGGCTCGTCGGCACCCCTCATCATCAATGGTCTGCCATACGATGACGGGTGGTGGCTCAGGGTGGCTGACATGTTTGTCGCTTCTACCTGCGTGATGCTCTTCCTCGCCGCGGCTGCCGTAGTGGTAGGACGTGTGTGGAGCAGGAGAGTGCACAGTTCTTAGTTCATAGTTCATAGTTCATAGTTCATAGTTAAGTTTCGCATGTTAAGTAGATATAGGAAGATAAAGGAAGATAGCCGCTTTTCAGCGGCGGAAGATAGAGGACAATACTCTGTCTGTCCTGTTTATGCCACAAGACTAACGTCTTTAACTCCTTTAACTCCCTTAACTCCTTTAACTCCTCTCAACTTGCAAAAGTTGAGACTAAGAACTATGAACTATGAACTATGAACTATGAACTATGAACTAAGAACTGTGCACTCTCCTGCTCCACACACGTCCTACCAC
>ODAI010083159.1_pt1 | contig 12466 bp, 10 predicted proteins | sample 1539321 | NCBI WGS metagenome assembly ODAI01 (sample SAMN02144231, study PRJEB22623) | gut metagenome | biome: sheep rumen | host: Ovis aries | place: New Zealand
TATTGATAAATTCGATCGCTTTTGTGAAAAAATATTGACCTTTTTATGACGGTGTGCTATAATGTGAATAATAAAAAGACTCTGCGATTGAACTGGAGGAGTGGAAAAAATGATTTGTAATTATCATGAGATATTATCTATTGTGATAATTCCGACTGGGACGAATGTGATGTAAAGATAAATACCAATTCAGCAGCAGATGTAACATTTGCTACGATGTGACATGAATTTGGTCATGTTTACGGGTTGACACATAGGAATAATGACCCAACGTCGATAATGTGTCAAGCTGCCTATGGACGTACTGCAACAAATCCAAGTTTATATGACTACGAATTATTGATGAGTCTCTACGAATAAGGAGGGGATCTTATGAAAAAGCTCACTATTTTCACACTTTCTCTTATGACTTTGCTCACCTGTGCCTGTGGTAAAAGCTCTGATAGCAGTGAGAGCCAAAGTGCTCCGGCAGCAGAGCAGCAGGTGGTTTTGCAGGTAAGTGCTGATGCTGACATAAATAAATGTGCTTATTCCCTTGATGAACTCTATGATTCTGCCGCCATTGTAATGAAGGTCAGAGTCAGTTCAGTTCAGGCAAAGCTGGCAGAAAATGATGCCTTCAATGTCTATACAGAGGTGGTCCCTGAGGTACTGGAAGTGTACAAGGGGGAGTACAGCGGAGAGAAGATAATAATCGGCGGTGGAAAGATAAGTGTTTCTGAATACGCTGAAAAGTTTGACACCGATATTTCTGCCCTTTCTGACAATGAGACAGAGAACGGTCTGGTGGAGTATATCTGGCTTAACAATCATATCCCGTCAGTAGGAGAAGAACTCGTATTCTTTGGCACTACAAATCCGGGTTATCCGGACTGCTTTGAACCATCTTTTTTGAATCAGGGCGTTTTTGTCTGTCAGGGAGATTCAGTCAGAATAAGCTCCCTTAACGCAGATGAGAACTGGTGTGAGCCTCTTGCTGAGGATATCATGAGCAGGTTCGGCGGTTCTCTCAGTGACGGCAGCTTGGTATTTCCGGCATCTGAGATGGAGACTTTTTTTGCAGAAGCCTGTTAACCCAATGCAACAATAATAAAACCTCTATATTCCTACAAGTTTTGTAGACTTTAAAAACTTTTTCCCGACACCTATTGACAAACTGCTCGCAGGGGTATATAATACTGTTATGACCTTATCAAGAGCGGCGGAGGAATCAGGTCCTGTGAAGCCCGGCAACCTGACTGTATAATTACAGACAAGGTGCTAAATCCTGCGGTTTATCCGGAAGATGAGGAGTTTCTATCACAAACAGAGCGCTCCGGTATCGGGGCGCTTTTATTATTCCCAGGAGGTTATATTATGAGCAAATGCTTTTTCACATCAGAGTCAGTGACAGAGGGACATCCCGATAAAATATGCGACCAGATCTCTGACGCAGTTCTCGACGCTATCCTCGAACAGGACAAGCTGGGCCGTGTTGCCTGCGAGACTGTAGTTACAACAGGTATGATAATGTGTATGGGTGAGATCTCAACATCCGCTGATATCGACATCCCTAAGATCGCACGTCAGGTAGTAGCAGACATCGGCTACGACAGAGCAAAGTACGGCTTTGACGCTCACACCTGTGCTGTTCTCACATCTATCGACGAGCAGTCTCCAGACATCGCAATGGGTGTAAATGAGGCGTTCGAGTACCGTGAGGAGAACAATGAGAATGACGGACTCTCCAATGGTGCCGGCGACCAGGGAATCATGTTCGGCTATGCCTGCAACGAGACCCCTGAGCTCATGCCACTTCCTATCTCACTTGCACATAAGCTGGCACTCCGCCTGACAGAGGTAAGAAAGGACGGCACTCTCCGTTATCTCCGTCCTGACGGCAAGACTCAGGTGACTATAGAGTACGACGACGGCAAGCCTGTTCGTGTTGACGCAGTAGTCGTTTCATCACAGCATTCAGCAGATGTTACTCTTGAGCAGCTCCGTAAGGACATAGAGGAGCTCGTTATAAGAGCTATCATCCCTGCTGGCCTCATGGATGAGAATACAAAGATATTCATCAATCCCACAGGCCGTTTCGTAGTAGGCGGACCTCAGGGCGACAGCGGACTTACAGGCCGTAAGATAATCGTTGATACATACGGTGGATATTCACGTCACGGCGGCGGAGCATTCAGCGGCAAGGACCCGACAAAGGTAGACAGAAGTGCCGCATATGCCGCAAGATACATTGCAAAGAACATCGTAGCAGCAGGCCTTGCTGACAAGTGCGAGGTACAGCTCTCCTACGCTATCGGTGTTGCACAGCCTATCTCCATTCTTGTTGACACATTCGGCACAGGCAAGGTCGCTGAAGATAAGCTCTCAGAGGCAGTATCAAAGGTATTTGACCTGAGACCTACCGCTATAATCGAGATGCTTGGACTCAGAAAGCCTCAGTACAGACAGCTTGCTGCTTACGGACATATGGGCCGTGAGGACCTTGGAGTTGCATGGGAAAAGACAGATAGGGCAGAGGCTATCAAGGCAGCTCTTGCATAAAGCCAATGGAGGAGCTGAAAAACTTTGCTGAGATCAGTTTCACCAATGCGGTGCTCATAGACATTTTCAGCAAGTATGCCGACAATCGTTCACTGGCGGAATTTGTCAGGGAGGACGGTTCCATTTCAATAAAATTCAGGACAAACGGACAGATAGACCCACCCAAGTCCTGTGAGCAGGTACTCAGTCTGATGTTTGCACTTTTCGAGAGCAATCCGGAGTCCGTAACAGGGCGGATATACATGGAAAACCAAAAGGATATGCTCCGGGAGGTCGTATATCGGCTCAGTCAGGTGCTGGATGGGTTCAGCAATGTGAAAATGACCATGGATAACATCATCAGAGTCAAAGAAGGCCCGGACGGTGAGGTCACACAGCACAGTGAGTTCACACTTAAAAGGACACGGTCTACCACCAACGAGACTAAGACTGGACAACGGAATCCCTGATACAGCAACGTAAAAAGGTATCGCTTTCAAAGCGATACCTTTATTTTTTGCACTTTATTTTACCGGTCTGTGCGGTTAAAAAAGAATCCTTCCATTGAGTTTGTCTTGACGTTGAATATGAGCGTCAGCTCACCGAAAATGTTCTTGCTCCGCTGATATATCCTTCCGTTATGTGATGCGTACTCCGTGGAAGTATGCGCCGTGTTTTCATCGTAGGACTGTTCCATGAAATAGTTGATAACAGGTATTGCACCGGGAAATAGCATCTCCTGATACATAGGAGAGAATGTATCGAGATATGGGTCATAATCTTCACCGTATTCTGATGTATAAATTATTGTAGCCGTTCCGGACATATAGCAGAGAAAGTCTGTAAGGGGACAGTTCGTGCCTGTTTGCAGTGTCTGATATTGGTCAGTGACCTCCCTCATGACCCACAGTAATGTCTCACTGAGATAGGAAGGGGAGCTGAATTCATCGCTCTTGACATAAATATATTCGTCGAATTCCGGGACTTCGATACCTTCTGTATCCGATAAGGACGGTATCTCGTGGCCGTGTAAGACATCGTATGGCATAACACAGGTACTTACGGCGTCTGTATATTTTTTCAGCTTATTTATGCCGGACTCCACTTCTTTTCCGGTCAGCTCATAATTGCTGCCGTCGCTGAAGCAGATGTATACAATGCTCATGTCGTAGGAGTCGATGATAATATCAAGCTGCCGCTCTTCACCGGCAGGATTGAGATAGTGGAAATCCTCGCTGTAGATGTAATCCTGCCAGTCAAGCATGAAAGTAGAGGCAAGCGAGGGTCCTACAGGCTTATCGAAGGCGGTTTTATCTGACTGAGCGCAGAGAAAACGTGTGTAGGTCTCAAGGAGCTGAGAAAAACTCAGCACTCCGTTGTTTTCACCAGCACTGTCGACAGGGACGGCACTGTCCTTGTCAACGATGCTCATCGGGGAGAATGATATGCCCTCGGAGGAGGAGATGTACATGGCATCATCTCTGGCTCCGGCTTTTTCAACAATGATGTTTCTGGAATCGCCGGCACTGAGGACTCTGCTCAGCAGTGGAGTTCCCTGGAGTCCGAGGGCGATTATCGCAGACAGGAGGAGTGCGAACAATATCTTGCTTTTCATATCTGCACCTCCTACATTTCAGGGGCGAAGAACCCCTCTACACCGCCGTATGAGGCGTTGTAGATTATAGTTAACTGGCTTTTTCCGATGTAGGTGGTCTGGTAGATGCACCCCTTGTATGCGGTGAATTCTGATTCGCCAATAGTCTCTGCACTGACGATCTTGTCGAAAATGCGTTGGGTAGCGTCTGCGTACCCGCTGTCGTAGTGAGTATAGGTGGGGAATGACACCCGGCTTAATCCGAGTCCCCATGTCATGAACTGTGTAAGCGGGTCAGCGTCGGTGAAGAAATTTCTCAGATACTCACACACTATGCTGTAATTCTCACACAGAAGCTCGTAGTTTGCTTCCTCTGCGAAAAAAACAGTCCCGTTGTAATCTTCATAATAGAACTCATCATACATTTTCTGCATGACATCGTCTATAGTTGAATTTATCTCGTGTCGTGATGAGAAGAAGTTGTCTGCATTATTGGAGATCTGTTCCAGCTCAGCACTGACCTGTTCCGGCAGAGGTTCGGAGTCATCGGGAGAATAGAACCGGATGTAGATGACATTGAAGGTATATCTTGTAATTATGCAGTCCACGTAGCGGATGTCTTCGTTGAAGTTGTAGTACTCATAATGCCTTACGAAGAGGTAGTCGTTGCTGCTGACTCTTATAGCTGATGGAAGGTCCCTCACTGCACCGTAGTTATACGCTGTAGGGTCATCGACGGAGCTCATGCCGGCTATTATGGCCGCTGCGATATTGCACTCATATTTGATAGCTGAGGAGTTCCTTTCAATAGGCCGTCCAAGTATATTCATCGGGTCAAAGCCTGTTTCTGCGGTGCTCAGGAGTATGGTGTCCTTATCCTGTCCATTTCGTTCTACAGTGATATTTTCAGGGTGAGGGTCCTTGATAAGACGGTCGGAGAGGTCCACACTGAAATATCCAAGGGATAGTATCATGCACAGGAGGACGGCAAAGATCATAGTGTGTTTCACAGACGTTCCTCCCCTGATATTATAATGTATACTGTAGTTCCCTCGCCCAGCTTGCTGTCTATGGTAAGTATGGCATTGTGGAGCTCTGCGATCTTTACGCAGAGTGCAAGTCCAAGGCCTGCACCGCCGGCCTTACGGCTTCGGGACTTGTCCACCATATAGAATGGCTCAAAGACCTTCTTTGCATCTTCCGGGCTCATACCGATACCGTGGTCAGTGACAGCGATGACAACATTTCCGTCAGACATACCTGCACGAATATTTATCTCCTGACCTATAGCTGAGGCTTTGACTGCGTTTTCGATTATGTTGTACAGCAGGGACTTGAAGAGCTCCTCATCTGCTGAGATCATTATATCCTCAGACCATGCGGAGAGACTCACGGAGTTTTTCTGCAATATCGGAGTAAGGGCAGATTCGGTGTCCTTTATCATTTCCGGGATGCTGACAGGCTTTTTTTCTGTTTCGGTACCGCCAAGGGCAATGAGCTCCATGAGCTTTCCGGAAAGTGAACGAAGACGCTTGGTCTCCTCCACGATAGTTCCTGCGTACTCCACACGCTCTCTGTCGCTGACGTTCTTCTTTATGCGGAGGAGGTCTGCGAATCCGAGGATAGAGGTCAGGGGAGTTTTCATCTCGTGGGCAAGGTTTGCGATGAAGGTCTGGCGGTCCTCAGCAATTTTTTCAAGTCTTGCGGCATTGCTCTGGATAGAGTCCGCCATGATGTTCATGTTATCAGCGAGCTCACGGAATTCCCTGCTGCCTTTTTTGCGTATCCTTATCTTGTAATTTCCGCCGGCAATGGCCTTTGTGTAGGTGTTGAGACGGCTGAGAGGGCGGAGAAGGAGGATAACAGTCACAAGGAGGATGAGCGAGATTACCGCAGCCGAAATGATGCCGACTTTCCGGATGAAGTCAGTCTGGCGGTCACGGAGAGTGTATATCTCGGAAACGTCCGAAGCAGTCATGAGCAGGTAGACTTTGTCCTCAACACGCAGAGTAGAGCAGACTGCCATATACCTTACACCGGCGCAGTTGAAAACTCTTATGCTGTAGCTGTCAGCAGTCATATTGATACCGGCGATGAATCTGTTGAACTCGGTCAGGGAGAACAGCTCCGGCAGATTGCTGAGAGCGATCACTTCCTTGTCATATGTATATACAGCGGCAGGCTGTCCCTTCGGACGGGAGGAAACAATAGATGAGCCTATCTGGTTTATCTCCGATTCACTTAGGATTATCTTCTCGGAGCGGAGCCTTTCGTATACAGCACTGTTTGCGAAGGAGGCTGCAAAGTATTCGTACTCCTTGATAGCATGGGACTGTTCTCTTTCGATTATGAGCTTATGGCTGTTGTTGAGGAGGACTATTGAAATAACGTTCACCGCAACGATTATAAGGCAAAGTGAGCTGAGGAAGATACGCTGCCAGAGCTTCATGTCTTATCCTGACTTTCCAGGCGGTATCCCAGCTTGGGGATAGTGATGAGCTTGTCCTTCAGGCCCAGCTTCCGGCGGACCTGCTGAACGTGTATGTCTACAGTACGGCTCTCGCCCTCGAACTCATAGCCCCATATATTTGAGAGCAGGCGTTCTCTTGACACAGCTATGTCCTGATGCTGGAGGAAATAGACGATGACGTCGAATTCCTTTGGGGTGAGCTGGACAGGGACTCCGCTGTCGGTGATAATGTGGCTTGAAATGTCCACTGAGAGTGTTCCGTAGGTGATGATGTTCTGAGTCTTGTTGGACCTGCGGAGCACTACGTCGATACGGGCAAGGAGCTCCAGAGCTTCAAACGGCTTGACGATGTAGTCCTCTGCACCGAGTCTCAGTCCTTTGACCTTGTCAGCCACGTCCTGCATAGCGGTAAGAAATATTACCGGAGTACCGCAGTTTTTTATAGCATCCATGACCTCAAAGCCGTTCATTTCGGGGAGCATTATGTCAAGGAGGATAAGGTCGTACACACCCTTCATAGCCTCATGAGCTCCTGATTTGCCGTCATAGCAGCAGGTGCCGTTGTAGTTGACTATGGAAAGTGTGGCCTTTATCATTTTGGCGATGTTTCTGTCGTCCTCGATTATAAGAATGTTTATCATATCAATACCTCATGGCATGCCGGAGGGACCGGCAGGTTTACACATTTTTACATAATAGATTTTATCAGCTTGTGAGGGAGTTGTCAAAGGTTTGAGGGAATAATTTGCAAATATTTTGCAGAATTCCGGTCACAGTCTGTTCGGGTCCAGCTTATATCCCCTGGGGACATCGCAGCCGAAGGGACCGTCACCGCAGAGCTCACGCATAGATACCGCACTGTTCCTGCCGACTATGATATGGTCAGCAAGGACTATACCGAGGGGAGAAAGTGCGGAGGAGATTATCTTTGTGGCAGAAATGTCGTTTTCTGAGGGAGTGACACTGCCTTCGGGGTGGCTGTGTGAAATGAACATTATATCATGTCCGCTGGACAGGGCAAAGCTGACTATCTCACGGCAGGACACTGGCACAGCCGAAAAAGTGCCGGATGAGGGGTGCATTGTTATGACTCCACGGAACCGGACATTTACTGCTGCAGCAGAGAAATGTTCAGTAGGGAATGCTGATAGCTGCTGCCGGAAGTGTTCCATAGCTGAGCCGGTGCTGTTCAGGCAATTGCTGCCTCCGCTCTGTATGAAAGCACTGCTGAGTGCAGGTATGAGTCGGAGGGCAGTTGCAGTTTTTTCGTCCGTGGTCTCAGCGGTCAGAGCGTCTGCAAAGGTGGTATGGCTGTTCATGAGATTTTCAGCGGTCTCTTCCGGAGCACGGCACTTCCATGTGCTGAGTATTATCTCAAGAAGTTCACGGTCAGAAACGGAGCTGAGGTATTCTCTCAGCTCACCAAGCGGGAGCTTATCAGCGTCCATTATCTCACCTCCATTCTGTCAGCGAAGCCGAAGGCACCGGCATCACGCATGGAAAAGAGCTTTCCGGAGCCTGCTATGATGGAGTCCAGCAGGTCAGTTCCGAAGGACTGGCAGAGTCCGGCGATTATGTTGGTCAGTCTGTAGTCCTCCGGGCCTGGTATAGGCGGTGAGTCAGGACGTACTATAACGGGTATCAGGCGCTCACGTCCGGCTCTGAGCATACAGACTGAGAGCTGTTTCGCCGGAGAATCGGAGAGGAGGAGCTCTGAAAGTGGAATAGTCTCAGTACCGGTGATAGCCATGCCGCTGCTCAGGAACAGCAGTACACAGGCAGGCTCGGTGAGTTCTCCGGTCAGCTTTGAGATATACTCAGCAAGCTCCTCGCTGCTTGTGAAAACAGTGGGAGGAGGAGCGGCCTTCATGTATCTGCTGCAAGCCTCGCCCATGAGCATGATCAGCCTTACGCTTGATTCTCCCACACCCTTTATTTTCCGCAGTTCCTCCGGGTCGGCGGAAAGGACATCGCTTATTGAGCCGAATCTGTCAAGGAGCATATGAGCGGTGGGATTGGTATTGGCTCTGGGTACGGAGCCGAAAAGGAGCATTTCAAGGAGTTCATGGTCACTGAATCCTCTGCCGGAGGTAACGAGAAATCTCCGGCGCATACGCTGACGGTGGTCCTTATGAAGTTTTCCGCTGTTCATATGTAACACCTCCTGTTGAAAAACACTGATATTTGAGCGCCCGGTTTGCGTATATGCAAGAGCTTTTGCATTCATTATATCATAAATAAAGTGAAATATCAACATAAGAAACGTATGAACTGATTGTTTTAATGTGAAAAATAATGCTCTGAAAATTTGAAAAAATACAGGATTATTTTGCACGTGGTTTGGGAATATGTAAATTTGGAATAAAAATGGCACTTGTATTTGATAAAAAAGATTTAAAACTACATAAAGAAAATATTGACTTTGCCAAAAAGCTGTGATATAATTAAATCAGCTAAAAAGTACTTATTTTGTACGGATTTGGAGGAACACCATATGAAACTGAAAAAAATACTCAGCGGACTGACCTCCCTCGCTCTGTCTGTGACTGCTTTTTCAGGCATTGCATCAAGGGCTCCGGAAACAGCTTTGAATGCATCTGCGGCTACTGCCAACTGGAAATTCGACCTTGGCGGAGGCGGCACAGCCAGCGGATACACGGGAGTTTCGGCTACCGAAGCCTACAGCTCTTCAAAGGGCTACGGATTCGCTCAGACAGGTAATGTGGCGAACGTTGCAGCAGGCGGTTCGGGAGCTCTCAGCGATGCAGTTCAGTTCAAGTCGACTGACGGCTCGAATACCTTTAATGTAGACCTTCCTACGGGACTTTACGAGATAAAGGTCACAACAGGAAATGTTTCAAGAACGAGCATCGTGGCTGAGGGGATGCTCCAGCTCATGAACCTCACCGGAAATAATGCCGTTGAGACCTTCCAGATACCTGTAACCGACGGTCAGCTCAATATCAGAGCTACTGAGGGCAGGGCTGGTACTGCCTTTTCACTGAGCGCTATCGAGATAACTCAGCTCAACACTACCGGAGTTACCAATCCTACAGTCTGGATATGCGGAGACTCCACAGTTGCAAACTATTACAATCCCGCCGATACTGCTCAGCACGGCTGGGGTCAGTTCTTCGGCAGCTATGTCAGCGACAAGGGCTATATCGTAAGAAATATGGCGGCCAGCGGACAGTATGCAAAGGGATTCGTTAATGCAGGGCAGTTCGTTCCTATCGAGACCTACGGCAAGACCGGCGACTACTACATAATCGCAATAGGCATCAATGACACAAACTACTCCAATGCTACCGAGTACTATGAGACTGTCACAGATATGGTCAAGAAAGCCAAGGCAAAGGGCATGGAGGTAATCCTTGTAAAGCAGCAGGGCAGACGTGCTGACCTCAACAGGAGCCCTCTTCTTGAAGGACGCTGGTTCGGCGGACAGCTCGATACTATCGGCTCAGAGCAGAGCGTGCAGGTAGTTGACCTGTTCACTCCCTGGCAGAACTTCGGCCTTTCAATAGGCTATGACGCTATGGCAGACTACTACGCAGCGGACGATGACCTCCACCAGAGCAAGCTGGGTTCAATGAAGCTGGCTGAGATCATGTCAGGCCTTGTTACCATAGGCAGAGAGCCTGCTGAAATGGACACCACCAAGGCATACCGCCTGAAGAACGTGAACAGCGGACTCTATCTTGAAGTAAAGAACGGTGAGGCGGCTGTAGGCGCAAACATCCAGCAGTGGAGCGGTGATACCGTAGGTGACTGGAATGTCTGGAGATTAAAGCACAAGGGATACAATTACTATGAGATATGGTCATATCTGGGAGACGGTGCGACTTATCAGATAACCGTAGAGAACGGCAGTGCCAACAACGGAGCAAACCTCTCACTGGATACAAACCTTAACTATGGCGCACAGTGGTTCAGATTCCTCCCCAATACCGACGGCAGCTACAACATCGTTTCAAGATGCGGCGGAGATAAGGGAGCTATCGAAGTCGGCAATGCGCTTACAACTGCCGGTGCTAACATCCAGCAGTGGGAACTCAACGGTCATGACTGTCAGAAGTGGATACTTGAAGAGGTGGAGTGGCCTGTTGAGACTACAACTACCACAACAACTACAGTGACCACAACGACTACTACAACAACTGCCACAACATCCACAGAGACAACAGCTCCGAGAGTGAAAAAGCACCCCGGAAATGCCAACTGTGACGCCGATGTAAACATGGCAGATGTTGTGCTCATCATGCAGTACCTTTCCAATGATGACAAGTACGGCCTGAACGGCTACGACTCCACTCATATGACTGATGACGGCCTTGTAAATGCCGATGTACAGGGAAATGAGGACGGTGTGACCGTAAGGGACGCTCTCTTCATCCAGAGATACCTCCTTGACCTTGAGACACTTCCTCCCATTGAGTACTATGACCCCGACCCGATAGTTACTACAGTAACAACTACCACAGACCTCTATTATAACTACTATTTTGCAGTTGACCAGGTGTGGTCTGAGGGCGTTTCCGAGGAGACTAATGCTGGTTATACCAAGACTGAGGGAGTAGGAAATACTCCGGCTACAGGCTATGTCAACCTTGACAATAATGACACCAGCTATATCGTATTTACAGTAAATACAGAGTCAGACGGCAACTATATGATGCATATACGCTTTGCAAACGGCTCCGATACAGACCGCAAGATGAAGGTATTTGTAAACGGCGACGAGCAGAATTACTGGGTACAGTCCTTCACAGGCACCGGCTCATGGACTGAATGGAAGGAGTTCAGCCTGGTACTTCCTCTGAAGGCCGGCCAGAATACCATCAAGTTCCAGTCAGCGGTAGCAGGTCAGGGCGGACCAAATCTTGACTACATCACACTCACAAAGACTGATGAGCCTTATGCTGAGTACTATGACCCGTCACAGGAACAGCAGCCTGTTGTCAATGATATGCCGACTTTATTCATAGCAGGCGATTCAACAGTACAGAGCTACAGAGAGAGCTATGCACCTCAGCAGGGCTGGGGATATTACCTTGGCGACTACTTTAATGATGAGGTCACAGTATCCAACCAGTCAATGTCCGGACGCAGCTCAAAGAAGTTCTACAACGAAGGCAGATGGCAGACTATCCTTGACAGTATGAAGTCCGGCGATTATGTAATGATACAGTTCGCCATAAACGATGCTGATTATACAAACGAGGACCGCTATGCTCCTATATGCGGCAATGTTAACTCTCCTACTGAGGGTTCATATGAGTGGTACATGACAGAGTTCATCAAGACTGCTCAGGCTAAGGGAGCAACTCCGATACTGGTTACAACTGTTATCGGCATGAAAGCCTACTCAGGCGGAAAGTTCGTAAACAGCTACACAACATACTGTGATGCCTGCAAGCAGCTTGCATCAAAGTACAGTGTACCCTGCATCGACCTTAACACGATAATGGTAAACCACTATAACTCTATCGGCTACGATGCTGCAAAGCTCTACCACCTTATGGGCGTAGTTGAGGGTTCCACAGACGGAACTCACTTCTGCGAGACTGGTGCGAACGTTGTTGCCGGACTGGTAGCAAAGGCAGTAAAGGACCAGAAAATAGCTGGCCTGGCTGAATATGTAAAATAAGATAAAAAGCCTCCGGGAGACCGGAGGCTTTCTTTTTGGCGGATATACAGCAAAAAAGCGCCCGAAACGAGCGCTTTCCGAGATTCTAATGCAATTAGTTAGCTCTCTCAACTTTACCTGAACGCAGGCATCTTGAGCAAGCGTAGATATGACAAGGAGTACCCTTGACGATAGCCTTAACACGCTTTACATTAGGCTTCCATGTTCTGTTTGTGCGTCTGTGTGAGTGAGA
>ODAI010273261.1_pt1 | contig 12466 bp, 7 predicted proteins | sample 1539321 | NCBI WGS metagenome assembly ODAI01 (sample SAMN02144231, study PRJEB22623) | gut metagenome | biome: sheep rumen | host: Ovis aries | place: New Zealand
AAGACTTGAGTTCATTAATTTTATTAGTGAATTCAGATTTTAATGCCTCAATTTTATTACCCTGTTCTACAATAATCCCATTCAACCTGTTTATTTCAGTAACAAGTTGATTAACAAGATTATTATAAATATCTGGAAAACTCTTGATAGGTGTATTACCATTAATTGTATTTAATTCCATATTCTAAATTAATTCTTATATCCCATATATGTTGCAACAGCAGTTGTAAACATTCTACTGTTTAATAAATCATAAAGTAAACCACTGGTTATACCCAATGCTTTACATATTGCCCTTCCCAATGCGGGACCGAAAGCTGCACCTGCAATACCTCCCACAAGACTTCCCAAAATACCTTCATCAACCTCTTCACCATTCTTGATTTTTTCTGCGATCGCTTCTGCGGCCTCATTTACTATTTTTTCTTCTGATTCATTCAACTGAATGTCACCATCAAAAAATTCATCATATTTCTTAATCATAACATTATAAGACATAGTATATAGTATTTATGATAAAACAAAAGAGAGGATAGAAATCTACCCTCTCTTTTTCAATTGATTGTCTTTGATTATTCATCAAATCCACCAGCTGCAATAGCACCAGTCTTGAGAATTGTAAGTCTCTGAGCAATGATTTCAAGACCTCTGACAATTTCAACATAGATATCAATAACACCCATATTGTGGTCAATAACCTCTGCTGTGTTATTGGTTGTATCCATAACAGTTCTGAAATCATAAAGACCACCAGAATCTTTCATATTGTTAAGGAACTCATCAACAAGTGTCTTGATTTCCATTCTGGTCTGTGCTGTATTGAATTCAAATACATATTTTCTCAAGATACTCTCTACACCATCCTGGATATAGATAGCAGCTTCACGGACATGTGCTGAAGAAAGTGCTGAAACTGGATTTTGTTTTGCAGTCTTGTTAGCATATACTTCAACACCAACACCCTGCTCCCAGATAATAGGGTTGATACCCATTGGTTCAAGCCAATCTCTGTTATCATGTACAAGTGTTGCTTCAACACCAACAACCTGGTTACCAGAGATAACTCCTCTCTTCTGACCAGCAACAATAGACCAGGCATAACCTCTACTGTATTTCTGGATATAAAGATTAGAAACATAAGCTGCAGGAGGTACTGACTTTGCTGCACTGAGGTCAGTGATTCTCAAGTATGGATAGTAGTAAGCACCCCAGGAAGCACCATTCTCAATCTTTGGAAGTGAGAACAAGAATGAAGGATTCTTTGAAAGGTCACCACCCTTTGCAATGAACTCAACCTCTACACCACCGCTCTTGTTGATGAATGAAGGGTCAATGCTCTTCTTGAAATCAAGCTGTGAAGGACAGTTGATAATTGCAAATGCACTCTTTCTTGCCTTACACAACTGGGTGTAAACCTTCTTACATTCCTCTTCAAGACCAAGACCGAATGAATCAACCAAATACCTGAACTGTACATAGTCACGGTCAATAAGTGCCTTAAAAAGATTTGATGTAGTTGAAGGATATTCAGGATTCTCACGGAGCATATCAAGAATCAAGTTCTGTCTCTCATTTGTTCCATCAGGAATTGCATCCTTACTTACCTGGAAACCATTAAGACAAACCCACTGGAATCTGTCAGCAATCTTATCAATAGGTGTAACCTTGATAATAGTATTATCTTCAGTATCTCTTGCTGACATATGAATCTTATCAGAGCAAACTACAAGGATACCCACCTTAACAGCCAAATTTGTATATTTACCTGTTTCCTCATCAAATACAGCACTATTATCATAAACATACTTAACCTCAACAACTCTTGTGAGTCTTGTAGCATTGAAGTTATTGCTAGTATTATCTTCACCATCTGTCAAAGTATCTGAAAGGAGATAATCACCAACAACAACATCTGCATCAAGGTCAAGAATAACCTCATTGTCTCTTGCAACATATGGTCTTGTATTCTTTGCATCCAAGAACAAGTCATCTAAACTTAACTTGGTATATTCTGTAATCAAAGGTTTTGCACTAACAGTAATAGCATCAACTTCACCAACCTTATCAAATGAATAAGATTCAGGTTCACTACCTTCTCCAGGAGTAATAGTACAACTGTAAACAGGCTGACCTTCCTTTAAATATGAAGATGATGAATATACATATTCTGCTTCTGGTGCTTCCTGACCTTCTTCAACCTCAACTTTTTTCTTCCAGGCATATGGATAATCAACACCCTTATTCCTCAAATCATCATCTGCTGCACGTTCATACTCATCTGCGCCAACCTTAACAACTTGTTTCTTATCCTCATAATCAAACTTATAACTCAAGAAATCAAATCCAAGTTTAGCACCATCTTCACCATTAGTGATTTCATTATTGTATCTCTTATACACATTGTGTCCAAGAAGGTCAATCTTCTCATCAATGAATTCTTTATCCAAGTCAACTTCTTCAAGAAGATTTACATTCTCTGCACAAAGAAGACCAACAGTATCAACATCATCATTGACCAATTTCTGAATCCAGATGTTTCTACCAAGTTTGTCAACAAAGTTAGGAATTAATGAACCAACATACTTTGCACGGAGGTCAACTGAAGGAAGGTTCAAGAACTTCATAAGATTTGCATCATTCTCACCCCTGATGAAACCATTCTCATCAAAGTAAGACTGATAAACAATATCTGCTGAAAATCTCTTGTAAGGGTCATCTCCAAGTTTAAACTCTTTGAGGGCATCTGTATTTCCATTCAATTTATCATCATCCAAGTCAACACCTGAATAAATGTTTGTTGAAGTAAGAGATGGCCCAAAGTCACCACCAACAACATAAACCTCAACAAGGTAATCACTTACATATGAAGTACCATTGAGATATTCTGGAACATTACCTTCACCATACCACTCATTAAGAGTCAACTGGTAACCCTTTGAAGAATAGTCACTTGCCTTCTTAACCAAGACAGATACTGGTTTCTTACCAATATTTGTGAAGTGAAGGATACTATCAGACCAATCTGTTGTTGAAGTAGAACCACCCAAAACCTTATCAATGGCATCAAGATATGCCTCATCACTTGCAAACCAGAACTTATCTGTGTTATAAAGTGACTGTAAAGGAAGTGTGACTGAATTCTTGTTTACTTCTCCAGAACTTACTGAGAATGATTTCTCAACAACCTGGTCTCTGTCAGGATCAAGATTCAAAAGGTTCAAACAAAGTACAGGTCCGGCACTCAAAGCAACTAATGCACTCCTGTGGAAGAAAGAACCCTTCTTCTCAAGAGAACGATCTATATTACCATAGAGTTTAATGAACTGTGCAGTTGATGTAACCAATTTAACTGTATTGAATGGACCCATCTTGCTAAATCCAACAACCAACCTAATGTTAGGAATAGTTGTGATATTATCATTTGAAATTTCTGACTTATCTCTCTCAAAACGATAAGTACCTGCTGATTTCAAATTAATCAATTCTGCATCTAAAGCCATAATTTTTACATTTTATTATATTTATAAGTTATTTATGAAAAAACCATTTTCATCTTATCTTCATTTATATATATGATTTTTCATAAATAATGTATGTGAAGGCGGAGTCTTCACAGAACATATAAAATAAAAACAATAAACAATATGGCACTTAGTCACTTTAGAAATTCACATGCTGCTGTGCATAAATGGGAAGTTGTAAACCCTGCAATGTTTGAGGTTACAATTCTTCCTCCTGATGGTGTTAGTACACAGGGTGAAGATTCAACTGCAACAACTACCCAACTTTTCCTTGAGCATGTAAGGTCTATTTCCGGTCTTGATGGTCTTAACCCTCCTATGGGTACTGTCATCCAGAAATACAAACAGGCAGAAAGAGTTTACCTTGGTGTTCCAGAACAGACTCACCTTGAGTTGGCAATGACATTCTCCTTGAACCTCAATGATTCAAATGAGAACTATATCTACACAGCTCTCCGTAGATGGTACAACAAGGGATTTGATCCTGCAACAGGTCAGTATGGTCTTAAGAAAGATTACTGCGGTTCAATGGTTATTATAGAGTACAACCGTGATGGTTCAATCTGGAGAAAAGTAGATTGTATCAATGTAATTCCTGGACAACCAACTGGTCTCAATGATGACAACTATGACAATGGTAATGAGGCAAAAGAGGTTTCTATTACTTTCCAGTGTGATGGTTGGATTGACAGAACTGTAGGTCTACCTGTCTATGAATAAAATGAATGAGTGGGATTTTTGTCCCACTCTTTTTCATTTTTATATACCATAATTGTGTTTTTATATGTCAAGAAAGAAAAAAACTGAAGAACAAACACCTGAATTGATAGTAGATAAAAACCCGATTACACTTCTACCACTCAAATGCAGGAATACAAAACAAAAACATTTTATAAGTGAAATAAAAAATCATGATATTACAATATGTGATGGAATTGCAGGGTCTGGAAAAACATATATAGCATTATATGAAGGTCTCCTTGGAGTAATCACAAAACAGTATGATAAAGTAATTTTATGTAAATCAGTTATTTCTACCCCAAATGAAGACATAGGATTCATCCCTGGTACAGTTGAAGAAAAAATGGAACCACATATCATATCCTATAAAGGAAATATGAGTAAAATGCTCAAAGACCCAGGAAATGTAGAAAGACTGTTCAAAGAGAAAAAAGTGGAAGTTTTACCACTTGCCTACATAAGAGGTGTCACACTTGACAGAGCATACATCATTATAGATGAGTCTCAAAACATTACAATGAATTTATTCAAGTCAATTATTACAAGAATAGGTGATGATAGTAAAATGATATTCCTTGGAGATATTGAACAAGTTGATTTTGATCAAGAAAAGAAAAGAAAACAGTCTGCACTACAACATATTATAGATATTTTCAAAGATGAAAGTTATATAGGTTATTGCCATTTTAATGATGATGAAGTAGTTAGAAACCCAATTATACCAAAAGTCATAAAGAAGTTGAGAGATTGGAATGATAACAAATAAAAAGAGGAGGTCTTAAAACCTCCTCTTTTTATTTGTCCATTCTTATTCTTGATGTCTTTGTTGTAATCACATTCTTTAATCCAACAAGTTCTTTCAACATTGATATACATCCCTTGAATACATCAAGCCAATAATCATCTGAATCATAATATGTCAATACACATATTCTATCAAGAAGTCTTTCTCCACATATTCCCTTCAAACATGCTGGTCCATCATAAGGATCCTGCCAAAGAGCATCACCAAAAATAAGATATACAGCATCTCTCTGTCTCTTTCTTATTTCCATTATTTCATTGGCAACATCCCTGAAGTTTTCTGTTCCAGGACCTGGTTTCTGACTGTTAATATAATCCCAAGTCTGTGCAAGTACAACATCCTTACCATCTTTCTTCAACATTCTACCATTGATTTTTCTTGGCAATACTATCCTCTCACCAAATCCATAAACAACAATATCTGTATAACTCAACTCCTCACAAAGGTCAATAACCCTCCCAAGGAATGTGTAAACCAAATCCTGTTCAACTGAACCAGAGAAATCAACAAAACAATATATGGTCTGGACAGTACCTCTACTTGGGGCTTTTGTTGGAAGCATTGCATCCCTCCAAAGGTGATTCTTATGACCAAACTTGATACCATTTCTTGTCTTTGACAGATCACCATTGTTGACTGACTTACTCTTAAGGAATAACTTCAACATAGATCTCCACTCATCATCATTGACCTTTGACTTCAATGCATTCTTAACAACTGTCTTTGCCAATGCAGAACCACCCTTTCCTTCACATTTCTTTTCAAGACCATCAACAACCTGTTTCTTTAGTTTCCTTGCTTCTTCTTCACTCATCTCATCCATCTTATTGTCCTTTGTTGCCTTGGACATCTCCTCAATATCTTTTTTGGAAACTCCGGCCTTTTCCATATCTCCTCTCAAATCTTTATCAGACACTTCTCCAATTCTCTCGCCGGCAAGTTCACCAGAACCATCACCACCTTCCTTTAATTTATCCATTGATTTACCTACACCTTCTGTATCATTATTATCAATAGCATCCTTAAGTTCCTTCAGTCTCTTGTCCTTTCTTGTTTCAGGAGCACCATTTCCACTGTTTTTTCCACCAGAACCTTCCCTACTTTCACCTTCTTGACCACTTTGTTGACCACCTTGCTGACCTTCCTGTTGACCACCTTGCTGTGAACCACTCTGTTCTCCACCTTGCTGTCCATCTTTGTCTCCATCAAGGTCACCACTATCACTCATCTTATCAAGAGCATTATCAATGGTATCTCTTAATTTATCATCTTCAGACTTGTCAGAATCATCTCCTGAACCACCACCATCATTATCCAAATCATCAGTATCCAACTCATCTTTATCAATATCATCACCAAAACTGTTGTCTCTATAATCAAAGTCATCAAAATCATCATCAGAACTATGCATATCGACATCAATCTCCTTCTCAAGTTTCTCCATTTCTTCATCCTGATCCCAAACAACCTTATTGGCTTCAAACTCTTTGTCTTCTATCTTACCACTCATCTTACCCTTCATCTTTGGATCAAGAAAATCATCAGGTAAATCAATATCATCCTTACGGGTAAGCTTATCTCCAGAGCCACCCCCCATTGAAAGTTTATAGAAATACTTGGCAAGTTTCTCCCATGCCTTTTGTTTTCCCTGTTCTTCTGTTTCCATTTCAGGATTTACAGGAATTGCTTTCACAATCTTTTCTGCCTTTTCCTTGGCAGTCTCTACTTCTTCTGATTCATTAACAGAATTCAAAATCTTATCTAATTGTTCAAATATATTCATTTTCCTACCAAGTTATTTTCTTATTCTTCACCATCAATTTCTCCAGATTCAATGAGTTTTCCAAGTAATTCCATACCATGTTCATCCAACATTATAGGTGAAATAACTCCCTTGTCATAAAGTTCCTTAAAGAGAGCTTCATCACCACCTTCCTTACGAATTTCCATAAGTCTTTTCATCTCATCAATATAACCATTCTTGAAGTCATCTCCAACCCTCCACTTTTTCTGTGTTTTCAATAACTTACCAATAGTCCTCAACTTCATAGCAGCAGCCTTTATCAATGAACCCTTTGCACTGTCATCAAGACCTGGATCAAATATTCTCTTCAATGCATTGAATACAGTTTCAAACACATCATCAAGAATCTTCTTCATATCATCTTCTGTCTTCTGAAGAATGGTCTCATTCTCAATCAACTTGACCAAATCAGCAAGAATAGGATCATACAATTCATTAAGATGATCACCAATATTCTTCAAATCTGATTTCTTCATATCACTAAAAGTCTTTTCTGTAAGAATATCAATATCATCAACACATTTATTCAATATATCCCTTGTGTTCTCTGAAACAAGTTGAATATCATATAATTCAGCAAGGTTCTTAAATACAATCAACAATTTTCTCAAAGGATGTGTTTTCTTGAGTTTTTCCTTCTTCTCTGCTTCTCTTTTTGCATCCCTCTCTGCTCTCTTCTCCTTTAACTTATCTTTTTCTGTTTCATCAGAGATAACATCTTCAAGAGCATCCTTTGCCTTTTCAAGAAGTTCTTTCTTCTCTTCCTTTGACAAACCACCTTCATTGATTTTCTTCATAGCATCCTTCAATGCCTGTCTTGCCTTTTCTGCATCTTCATGAACCTCATCTGCTGTCTTGTTGAAATCACCACCAACTGCATCTGAATTTTCCTCAATCTCATCGATCAACTTATTGATGTCATTCATAGTCTTATCAAGTTCCAGACCAGTCATATTCTCTGGATTCCTCATAAGATCATCAGCAACATCTTCAAGGTCACTTGCAATTTCGCCATGATCTGCCAACTTTGTCTTTGCCAAATCTTCAAATACATCCTGAAGAGATTTCTCACCAGTATCCTCTTTACCAAATATCTTGTCAAGTTTCTCCTGGAGTCTCTTTCTTGCAAACCTCTTGTCTGCCTCATCTGATTCTGGATCCATCAATACCTTTGCTGCTTCCTCAATTGCATCAAGAACTTGTTTCTCTACATTATCAAGAGTTTCTCCATTTTTCAACAACCACTCATCATATTCCTTATCACCATACTTATCAAGAATTTCCTCCCAGGTCATACCTGTATATTCTTTCTTATAAAGACCTCCCATATCCTTGAAGAAATCATCTTTAACAATGCCATCATCCACCATTGAAGCATTCACTTCATAGTCCATACAAAGATTTGCCTTTGTATTTGCTCTTTTATAAACACCAGGACCAGCAGAAGCAAACATTGTTTTAGGAAATTTCTTGTCAAATCTTAAAAGATGTTCAAAGAAAATATGGAACATCTCATGGAAAAGAATACCAAATACATTTTCAGAATCCATCTTACAATCATTATAAATAAAAGTCAGATTCATCCAAAGATTATTAAGATTATCAACAGCCATTGTGTTGGTAATATCACTTGGAAATGTTGGGAGATACATCAATTTACATTTTGTGATAAACTGATACAAATAATTATAATCCCTCTGCATCTTATAAAGTGCATCACTTGCAACCTTTATAATATCAGAAGCTTTCATCTTTACATATGTCTTTTTTTCATAATCATAAACATCAACTTCACCAAGTTTCTCTATGATATCTTCATTACTATATAATGATTCATATGTTGATGCTTCATTCAAAGCATTATACCTATTGTACATATAAATTTACTTTAATATATAATATATGGTATTTATGAAAAAAGGAAGAGTTTCCTCTTCCTTTTGTGCATATTAAGATTGTAATTTTTTAAGCAAAATCAGCATCATCAAAATTATATCTGTCATTTGTTGCTTCAAGATAATCCCTCAATGCATATCTGTTATCCTTATTACTCATAACCTTGAAATGTTTAATGATATTCAAGTGCATAAGTTTTACAAAGTTATCCTTTGAACCAGAATATGTATCATTAAGTTTGTTGAACATATTCATCAAAAGACTTACATCTGGAAGATCTGTATCATCATATTTAATTGTAACATAATTCTCAATCTGTCTTACAACATCTGCACATTTTGATGATGATGGAATTACATAATCAGGGTCTTCCAATACTGCCTTTGGATCAACTGCAATTGAAGAAGCATGACTCTGAAGGAATGCAACATATCTGACAGCCATATCCTCACCAATAATACCATCTGCCATTCTACGAATCTTTTCACTAGGAATATCAACAATATTTGCATATCCATGATTCTCCTTATAAAGATTGAGTTCATTCATAAGTGCAGACCAAGTACGAGGTGTTGGCCAAGCAGTTTTACCCTTCTGAATATATTCATCTGGTCTTATGGTATGCCAGTTGGTATATTCACCATTTTCAGAATCCTTATCAAACTTAAGGAATTCAAGAGTAATTTCATCAAAACCACCTTCAGAGATTGCCCACTTTTTCCACTCATCAAATGAAGGGATGAAGTTATAAGCACCTGACAACATACGGGTACCAACTACAGCACCAGTCTTTTCAAAACCACTTCTTACTTCTTCATCATCCTCTGGACGGTTAGAACAACAAAGGATTCCCCACTTATTACCAAGCATATATCCACTGTATTCACGATTAAGGATAATCTGCATCATAATCTTGAAGACTTCTTCATTTGCACGGAAGAACTCATCAAAGAGAAGGATACCTCCTTCTGTGGTTTCTGTCTTAACAATCTTACCATCTTTATTCTTGATTTCAAGATAACCATTTGCAATATCATTAAGTACATCAATTTCTTCCTGTGTTGCATTCATCTTAAATGCTGGTAACCAAGTCTTTGGAGCTTCTACAGAAACCTTATGCATATTCTTCTTGATTTTCTCAAGTGTATCCAATGGAATACCCTGTGCAGCAACCTTGTCTTTCAAAACTGGTCTTTCATCAAGATAATCTTCAATTGATTTCTCCATAGGAATAGGAAGTGAAAAACCATCAATGGTCAAATCACCACACTGAACAACCATAAGTGCCTTCTTATGAAGGGCATCACCCTTTTCTTTATTCCAAGCTTTTACAATTGCCTTTGGAATTGTTGATTTACCAATACCTGGAGCACCCCAGATAAATACAGCGCCACCATGCTTGTCTCCCTTATATGCTGGCACATTCTCAACAAGGTCTTCAAGAATTTCTCTCAAATCATCACTATAGATATCCCTTGCAGCAACACCACCTTCAGCAGCAGAGAAACCAACTCTCTTGAATTCTTCCTCATTAACCATCTGAATTCCACCAGTGTTACCATACTTTGCATAATGTTCATTAATCATTCCCTTGAAGGTCTCATAGTTTCTGTACTCAACACTATCCTTGTCAATGATACCATAATATTCAGGACTTTCAACAATACTTGCTTCCTTCTGAACATTCTCATTAAACAATGGATTATCAACATAACAAAAAGCAGTAACTCCCTGAATCTCTCCTGATGCAATAGCATTTAATGATGAATATGGACTCATTGCCGGATAAATATCACCATTCTCATTAAAGATTGCAACCATATCTCCAAATTTCATCACAACAGTCTTGAAGAATCTCTTTATCCTTTCAATACCCCTATTAATGAAATCCTTAACCTTTCCTTCATTAACAAAAGAATCAAAATCAATAATATGTGTATATTTCTTACTTTCAGCAACTTCATCCTCATCCCTCATTGCCTGGAACATACCACGTCTGAATTTCTTGGCAACACTTCTTGTTTCATCTTCTGTACCACCAATGACTGGAAGATCCTGTCTTACTGACCTCTTCTCCCTTGAACCATCGGGATTGGTAAATGTCTTCTCTACAAATGCAGGAGTCCATTTCTTCAATGACTGATTGAATGGACAGAACAAGAACATATTCTTAAAGTCCTTACAAGAACTAACATCCCATTCACAAATAGTATCATTATTAAATGTTGATTTGTAGAACATACCTTCCATAGTTCTTACCCTACCTGTATTCCAAGCACTCAAATCAATATTTGGAAGATTTGTAAATGCAAACAATGCAGACATATTTGTGATGTCTGATACATCCAATTTTCTTAAAATTGACCTATGTGTCATTTCATTGGTATGTTCCTCCTCAATCATATCATATAAGTCATTAATCACACCAAAAATGTTATACTTTGAATCCTTCTTATCAACAAGTTTCATGGCACCTGTAATAGTCCTTACTTCTTCTGGTTCATCAGGATCAATCTTCTCTTCTGGTTCTTCAATAACTGGTTCTTCTGGCTTCTTTATATCATCACCATCTTCATTAGCAAAATCATCATCATCAAAACCAAAATCAAATTTTTCATTCAGTTTTTTTGAGAATTTCTGCTTATTTCTTTCAATTGTCTCATTGATATGATTGATGTTATCTTTGACAGACTGATTGATAAGTTCTTCATTCTCCACAAGCCACTTATCAAACTCTGCATCGATTTCATCATCAGACATTTCAATATTACTTTCATTGAGTTTTTTCCTAAACTCTGATTCCCACCTGATAACAGCAGGACATAGTAATTGTTCTATAGTCATATTATTATAATTTTACTTATTATTTTCTTGATAATTCATCTCTCAATGTTGTCTTCCAAGTCTTACGACCAGGAGCACCATTCAAAATATCATGGAACATTGTAATTGTACGCCAGTTGATTGACTGGTAATCTTTATTAGAAATCAATGATTCAACTTCTTCAATAAATTCTTCTACCATATCTCTTGGAATTGCACAGTTCTCATCATCAATGGTTTTATCATTGTAATCACTGAGAATCCTTTTCTTCATAACCCTCCACAATGATTCAGCCATTGGTGCGACATCAAAGTTGGTAAATCTTGATGAAATAGCATCCCAGTTACCTGTTCCAACTTCCTGAATAAATCTGTCTCTACTATAGTTGGAAATGATAATTACCAATCCTGTAAAAATGAATTCATTAGGCATTGATGGTTTTGTATTGGCTTCTTCTTCCTTCCATCTTTCCTTGAGTTTATCATAGATTTCATCTGCCTCCTCAGGTGATAAATCAGAACTGGCCATAGGTACAGCCTTATCTTTTGAAGTAGGTGAATATTTAATACCCCTTGCCTTCATTTCTTTCTTGAAAAATTCAGCCTTATCATCAAGTGATTTACGACCAATCTCTGTGTAGTATTTCTTCTGTCTGTCACCCTTGAGTCTTCTGACATCATACACTGCCAACTTGGATTCCTTACCCGGATAACCAATCAAACAGTCTTCCAATTCAGTCTGGAGAGCATTCTTCCACATTGATATACGATAGTCACCATCAAAGAGTTTTGGTGAGTCATCAAACACCAACATCTTTCCATTGAAATCATACATAAGTTTATAGACAGCATCAGCAGTTGAACAACCTGAACCAG
>ODAI011097156.1_pt1 | contig 12466 bp, 8 predicted proteins | sample 1539321 | NCBI WGS metagenome assembly ODAI01 (sample SAMN02144231, study PRJEB22623) | gut metagenome | biome: sheep rumen | host: Ovis aries | place: New Zealand
CCGTAACGTCTGCATGGATTATCGGAGCTGTGTTCGTCGTAGCTGTCTCTTGTTGGGATCTGTGGAAACGTCGTGAGATACGCCTGGCGACCCAAAGCATCAGAATAGCCGCCATCGTAGGACTGGTGGCATCACTGGCAGCTGCTTTCACTGGTCACATCAGCGGCCAGCAGGTTGCCAAGGCACAACCCATGAAGCTGGCAGCCATGGAGGCACTTTACAATGGAGGAACAGCCCAGGGACTGACTGCCGTTGCATGGCTCAATCCTCTGGAGCAACCAGACTATACGAACGATAGTGAAGCACCACTAAAGATAGACATGCCTTATGCACTGAGCATTATGGCAACCGACGATCCACATGGTTTCGTGCCAGGCATCAACGACTTGTTGAACGGCTACACTACCCCTGACGGACATGTCGAGCCATCTATCGACGAGAAAATAGTGCGTGGCAAACAGGCCATTACCGCACTCTCTGAATACCGTGAGGCAAAGAAGGCTGGAGCCAGTCAGGAGGTACTTGACGCTCAGCTGGCCATTCTCAAAGAGAACATGCCATATTTCGGATATGGTTACATTAAGAACAAGCATGACGTAGTACCCTCTGTCCCAGTGAATTTCTGGGCATTCCGCATCATGGTCGGCATGGGTATTGTCTTCATTGTCTTCTTTACGGTTATTATTCTGCTGACGTTCAAGATACCATACGTGTCGGTCATCACACGCAGGCTGTTGGCTACCGTAGGCATCTTGCCAGAGACAGAAACCGACAGTTATAACATTGCCAGACTGCCATCGTGGCATTACCTGTTGGCTATCGCACTCATACCACTTGCTTACATTGCTTCTGAGAGCGGATGGCTGGTTGCAGAATTCGGACGCCAACCATGGACTATACAGGACATGATGCCCACGTGGGTTGCTGTCAGCGACCTTCACTCCAGTTCTGTCATGATTACTTTCTTCATCTTCCTTGTACTCTTCACTGTTCTGCTTGGTGTCGAAATCAACATCCTGCTGAAACAAATCAAGAAAGGTCCGGAATATGAAAGCGCTTCGCTAAATGATAAATGATGAATGACGAATGAAAAATGATACAACTATGACATACGAATTTCTGCAACACTATTGGTGGTTCATCGTTTCACTGTTGGGAGCATTGTTGGTTTTCCTGCTCTTTGTTCAGGGAGCTAACTCCTGCATGCGGTCGTTAGGATGGACAGAAGAGGGCAAACGACTGGTTATCAACTCCACAGGACGCAAATGGGAGTTCACGTTCACTACCCTTGTCACCTTTGGAGGTGCGTTCTTCGCCTCCTTCCCCTTGTTTTATAGCACATCGTTTGGCGGAGCCTATTGGCTTTGGATGCTTATCCTGCTGACATTTGTTCTTCAGGCTGTCAGCTACGAGTTCCAGAACAAACTGGGAAATTTCCTTGGGCCGCGAACCTTCCAGTTTTTCCTTGTCCTCAACGGGCTATTAGGTCCACTGCTCTTAGGAGGTGCAGTAGCTACATTCTTCGAGGGGTCTAATTTTCTGATTTCCAAGGACAACATGATTGATGCCAGTGCCATTACTCCTATTATTAGCCGTTGGGCAAATGCATCGCACGGCTTAGACGCACTGCTCAACCCGTGGGTACTTATTTTCGGACTGGCTGTTATGTTCTTGGCTCGTGTTCTTGGCATTCTCTATGTCATGAATAATGTGAACGACGAGGACATCCGCTCGCGAGGCTCCGTCCGACTGATAGGTGCTGCCATTCCATTCGTTATACTTTTTGTGACCTATCTCGTCCATTTGTTACTCAAGGATGGCTATGCTGTCGATGCCAATGACCTCATCGTCATGGAATCAAACAAGTATCTGCATAACCTGCTCGACATGTGGTACATTCTCATCATATTGTTAGCTGGCATTGTCCTTGTACTGTTTGGAATAGGAAAAACCGTATGGTCGAAAGACTACAATGGAGGCATCTGGCCTACTGGCATAGGGACCGTACTGACCGTGCTCTGCCTATTGCTCATCGCCGGATGGAACCAAACGGCCTACTATCCTTCTACTGCTGACTTACAGTCATCGCTGACCATCGGCAACAGCTGTTCAAGTGAGTTTACCCTACGTACCATGTTCTACGTGTCGTTCTTCGTGCCCTTTGTGCTGGCCTACATCGTCTATGCCTGGCGTGCCATCGACAAGAAGAAATTGGACAAAGAGGAGTTAGGTGACGACCATGCGTATTGAATGACCCATCTTATCCTACTGTCACCATTGCACAAACTACTGATTTTCAGTAAGTGATGTAGTGGTGACAGTTTTTTTGAAGAAAAAAAACATATAGGAAGATTGCTGTTCCAATTTTTATTCGTACTTTTGCAGGCGAAATGACAATACAAGAACTGAAACGACGCATCTCCGCATGGGTTCTGCTGGCAACGCTGATACCCATGTTGTTGCTGTCTGCACTGCACACTCACGAACGTGTGACACAAGACATCGACAACTGTACGGCATGCGTCAACCATCAGCCACACGAAGGTCATCTGACGGCATCAACCACCACACTGACCAATTGCGTGCTCTGTCAGTTCCTGTCACTCCAATATCTCGAGACTGCAACCACAACACTTATTGTAGCTGTCAGTTTCATAGTTTTGACGTGCTGCACGAACACGGTGTCGTGTCCTACACGTCCTCACATTCTTCATGCATCACGTGCCCCACCCTTTTGTCTTTGAGAGTTTACAAGGAAGTTCAACTTACAAAGACAAAAGAAATGACACAAAAATACATTTTGCTGCCATTGCTCATGGTTTCTATGAGCATGGGAGCTCAAGACGTTGCCGATACGACTGACGTCTTTTTCCAGCATCTGGAACTTAACGAAGTAGTGGTAACCGGTCTGACAGGCGAGACGCGGCTGAGCCACTCACCCACACCCGTTACTGTTTTAACGGGTCGGACCATTCATTCTACAGCAGCTACCAATCTGATTGATGCCATTGCACTACAGCCAGGCATGGCACAAATAACCACTGGAGGAGGTATCTCCAAGCCCGTCATTCGTGGCTTGGGCTACAACCGCATTGTCACTATCAGTGACGGTGTGCGCCAAGAGGATCAACAATGGGGCGATGAACATGGCATCGAGATAGATGCCGAAGCTGTCAGCTCCGTCGAGATACTAAAAGGACCAGCATCGCTGATGTATGGTAGCGACGCCATGGCAGGCGTTTTACTTTTCCATCCGGCACGAATAGCCCCCATGGGTCAGTTGCGTGGCAACATCAGCAGTGAGTACCAGACAAACAACGGTCTGTTTGGCTACTCGTTCAATCTGGGTGGCAACCACAATGGATTCGTATGGAATGCCCGTTGGAGTCAGAAACTGGCTCACGAATATAAAAACCATAGCGACGGCTATGTTCCTGGCACCCAGTTTCGTGAGCAGGCTCTTAATACCATGCTCGGACTAAATAAGAACTGGGGATACAGCCACTTGACGCTGGGTTATTTTCATCTGCAGCCTGGCATTACCGAAGAAGACTCACTCGACCCTTTACAAGAAGGCGAGCGTGACTATAGCTATGGGATAGGGATTCCTTTCCAGCACGTACACCATTATAAAGCCATTTGGGACAACTCGTTCTGGATGGGCGAGAACCGACTGAAGGCCACCATAGGCTACCAGCAGAACCAGCGTAAGGAATACGAAGAGTCGCCTGACGACTACAGCCTCTACTTCCGTTTGCACACACTGACCTATGACGTCCGCTATCTGGTGGACAACCTGAATGGTTGGAAATTGGCAGCAGGCATAGGAGGCATGTGGCAACGCTCTCAGAACCTGGGCGAGGAAGTGCTGATTCCTGCCTATCGTCTATGGGATGTGGGAGCCTTCATCACTGCAGCCCACGACCTTGGTCCTGTCCACATAGAAGGAGGCTTGCGCTTCGACCGTCGCATGCTGCATAGTTATGCCTTGGCTGGTGAAGAGGAGGAACACGAAGCACATGAACATGAGCATGAACATGGACATGCACACCATGACTTCTTTATCGGTGATGAGCGATTCAGCGATTTCAGCCGTAACTTCAATGGACTGAGCGGCAGCATTGGTGCCGTCTGGCAGGCTACTCCACAACTGAACGTGCGTTTGAACATTGCACGTGGATTCCGTGCTCCCAACCTGAGCGAACTGGGTTCAAACGGTGTGCACCATGGTACAGAGCGTTACGAGTTGGGCAACCATGAGTTGAAAGCTGAGCACAGTCTGCAAGCAGACCTCGGCCTTGACTTCTCGTCAGAATATGTCTCTGCACAGTTAACGCTCTTTGCCAACCGCATCAGCAACTACATTTATGCCGTTCGTGACCTAAAAGCAGAGTATGAAGAAATGACGGAAGTAGATTACCGTCTCTATCGTTACATGCAGGGGAATGCCCGTCTGCTGGGCTTCGAAGCCATGGTCGATGTTCATCTCATCCATCAGTTACACTTCGAAAACACCTTTTCCTATGTCGATGCACAACAGTCAGACCAACCAGAAGAGACACGTTACTTGCCCATGACCCCTGCACCACGCTGGACGTCAGAGTTGAAGTATGAGTTTACCCACCATACAAACAACACCCACCACTCCACACTGAACTTCTGCAACTCATACGCTGCTGTACAAATGGAGTGTAACTTGGAACAAAACCATTATTACATGGCAGACAACACTGAAACGCGCACTCCAGCCTATGCACTGTGGAATTTTGCCGTTGGCACTGATTTGCACATTGGCAAGCATCATGTGGCGAGCGTCTATCTCACCTTACAGAACGCATTTAACCGCGTCTATCAAAACCACTTGTCACGACTGAAGTATCTGGCATATACCAGTGAAGACGGTCGTTTGGGCTATGCTAACATGGGACGTAACCTTAATCTGAAGATATCGTTCCCCCTAAACTTTTAGGATTATCATCAGGATAAGCACACACTTTAATTAGGTTTGAAGATTTTTTCCTTTTCATTTTTCCGAAAGACAAGAAGTTTTTGTACCTTTGCAGGTCGTATGATAGTATGTATAGCAGAAAAACCCAGCGTGGCACGAGACATTGCTCGCATCATTGGTGCCACAGCCTCACACGAAGGTTACATGGAAGGTAACGGTTACCAAGTGACATGGACCTTTGGACACCTGTGTACACTGAAGGAACCCGACGATTATACTCCTATGTGGCATACATGGGCACTGACCCAACTACCCATGATTCCCCAACGTTTTGGCATAAAACTCATCAACATACCCAACTACCAGAAGCAGTTTGGCATTATTGAGAAATTAATGCAGAAGGCTGACGGTATCATCAACTGTGGCGATGCCGGACAGGAGGGCGAGCTCATACAGCGATGGGTCATGCAGAAGGCTGGTGCCAAGTGTCCGGTCCGACGCCTGTGGATATCGTCGATGACCGACGAGGCCATCCGTGAAGGTTTTGCACAGCTGAAAGAACAGGACGACTACCAACCCCTGTACATGGCGGGACTGTCGCGCGCTATTGGCGACTGGCTACTGGGAATGAATGCCACCCGTCTCTACACGCTGAAATATGGTCAGAAGAATCAGGTACTCTCCATTGGTCGTGTGCAAACCCCTACGCTGGCACTCATTGTCAACCGTCAGAAGGAAATAGACAACTTCAAACCTGAGCCCTACTGGGTGCTGGCTACCGTCTATCGTGACACCACGTTTACTGCCACTAAGGGTAAGTTTACGAAGAAGGAAGAGGGTGAGGAAGCCTTTAAGACCATTGAAGGCAAGCCATTCACCGTGACCAAGGTAGAGAAAAAGGAGGGCAAGGAACAGCCACCACAACTCTACGACCTGACCAGTCTGCAGGTTGACTGTAACCGTAAGTTCGGTTTCTCTGCAGAAATGACGCTCAACCTCATACAGTCACTCTACGAACACAAGTTTACGACCTATCCTCGTGTGGACACCCAATACTTGAGTGACGACATCTATCCTAAGTGCCCGCAAATCATGAATGGCCTGTTCCAAACAAAGTTCAGTGGTGTGGCACCTTATGCAGACCTGATACGTCCTATTGGTGGTAAGCCACTGAAAAAGACCAAACGTGTGTTCGACACGTCGAAAGTAACCGACCACCATGCCATCATTCCCACAGGTGTCATTCCACAGAACCTGAGCGATGCCGAACGTAAGGTGTTCGATCTGGTGGCACGTCGGTTCATTGGGGCTTTCCTACCCGACTGCAAGTTCTCCACTACCACCGTACTTGGCACTGTGGGCATCGACTCCCCCGATGCCATAGAGTTCAAGGTGACGGGCAAGGAGATATTGGATCCAGGATGGCGCATCGTCAGGGGGAAAAACCAAGAAGGCTCAGAGACATCAGAAGCATCAGATGGCACAGAAGGCACAGATAAAGAAGAGAAGACTCTCCCCACCTTCACTAAGGGTGAGAGTGGACCTCATCAGCCTACACTGACAGAGAAGATGACCACCCCTCCACCCTACTACACCGAAGCCACATTGCTGCGTGCTATGGAGACAGCTGGCAAATTCGTGGAAGACGAAGAGTTGCGTGCAGCTATGAAAGAGAACGGCATTGGACGACCTTCCAGCAGGGCTGGCATCATAGAGACACTCTTCAAACGTCACTACATACGTCGAGAGCGCAAACGTCTGGTAGCCACCGACACGGGCATTGAACTGATTGACCTCATTCGTGAAGATCTGTTGAAGAGTTGTGAACTGACTGGCATCTGGGAGAAAAAGCTGCGCGACATTGAGCATTGCAAGTACGACGCACGGCTGTTCATTGACGAACTGAAGCAACAAGTAACCAACATTGTGAACGACGTCATGAGCGACCCAACTAACCGTCGTGTCACTGTTATAGAGGAAAAAGCCAAAAAGGCAAAGAAGTAAAAACAGGGGGGCAGGCAATAAAATGTCTGCCCTATCGTTATAATAAGGTATGAGCACAAGGCAATACATATCGGTTTTCGTCATCAGCATATTACTCCTTACCAGTTGTGGAGGAGCAGATCAAGCTATGAAGAAAGCTGACAAGTTCTATACCTTAGGCGAATACTTCGACGCTGCAGCACAATATAAGAAAGCATACCAGCAAACACCAAGGAAAGACCGTGCCTTACGTGGACAACGGGCAGCTCGCATGGCCGACTGTTATCGTCGTATCAACTACACCGGCCGCGCCATTGCTGCCTATAACAATGTTATTCGTTACAAGCAGCAAGACTCGCTGACGTATTTCCTCCTGGCCCAACAACTGTTGAAAAACGGTCAGTATAAGGATGCCTCTAAGATGTTCCAGACTGCCATCGACTCTGCCATGACTAACGAAATAGGCCAGCAGGCACGTGTGGGCTTACGGTCGGCCAACCAAGCCCCAGTGTGGAAGACGGACGGTTCGCGCTATACAGTGAAGCGCATGGACATTTTCAACTCTCGACGTGCTGACTACTCACCCGTACTGGCTGGTACGGAGAATGAGATACTCTATTTCACATCAACACGTAACGAAGCACAAGGTGATGAATTAAGTGGCATCACAGGAACGAAGAATGCCGACATCTTCATGGCCACCAAAAACGAACAAGGCCAGTGGCAACGTCCTATCACCATTGACTCGGATCTTAATTCACCTGACGACGAGGGCGCATGCGCGCTGTCGCCTGACGGAAAGACCATGTACCTGACACAATGTGTTACCGACCCACAATACCCACGATATGCGACCATCGCTACTGCAGCACGCTCGGATGCCGCATGGGGAAAGCCGCAGAAACTGGAACTGACACGTGACACACTGTCACTTTTTGCCCATCCGGCAGTCAGTCCTGACGGTGAATGGCTCTACTTTGTCAGCGACATGCCAGGTGGTTTGGGCGGTCTTGACTTGTGGCGGGCACGCATCACCACACGTGGCATGGGTGGTGTAGAGAACCTTGGTGCAGCCATCAACACGCCTGGCAACGAAGAATTTCCAACGTTCCGACCCAATGGTGACCTTTACTTCTCAACTGACGGTCGTGAGGGCATGGGTGGACTCGACATCTATATAGCACATCCTGACACTCTGCGCGAATGGGTGCTCGAACATCCTGGCTATCCGCTGAACTCCAACGGCGACGACTTTGGCATGACATTCGAAGGGGTGTTCAACCGTGGTTATTTCTCCAGTAACCGTGGCGACGCACGCGGCTGGGACCATATCTACCGATTCGAGAACCCTGAAATCATGCAGACCGTCAAAGGATGGGTTTATGAGAAAGACGGCTATGAACTGACAGCGGCACAGGTATTCATGGTGGGTAATGACGGTACGAACCTGAAGCTGAGTGTTCGTGCTGACGGGTCGTTTACCCAACAGGTCAAGCCTGGCGTCGATTATGTGTTGCTGGCAACATGCAATGGTTACCTGAACCATGCCGAACAGCTCAGTGTGGTAGAGCTTGAGGAGTCGGAAGAGCACGTATTACAGTTCCCCTTGGCAAGCATCACGGCACCAGTATTGATTGACAATATCTTCTATGACTACGACCGTGCCACCTTACGACCTGAGTCGGAACAGGCACTCGACTCACTGGTACTGTTGCTGAACGAGAATCCTAACGTGACAATAGAACTAAGTGCACACTGCGACTATAAAGGATCGTCTGAATACAACAAACGTCTGTCGCAACGACGTGCAGAATCGGTGGTCAACTACCTGATTGCTCATGGCATTCCTGCCGACCGACTGACTCCTGTGGGCTATGGAAAGGAGACACCAAAGACTATACGCAAGAAACTGGCTGAGCGCTATGAATACCTGAACGAGGGCGACGTGCTGACACAGGAGTTCATCGAGCAACTTAAACCCGAGGAACAAGACATTTGCAACCAACTGAACCGTCGTACTGAGTTCCGTGTGTTGCGTACCACTTATGGCATGGTTACTACACCTGCTGACTCGCCCAGCGCGTCAGGCCAATAACCGAAAGCACCATCAACACAAAGAGAGCGAGGAACACCTCGAAAAGATGGCTTTGTGCAAGGGCCGTCACATCAATGGCTGAGGGGACTGAATAGACGGGAAGCATGTGTATGAACACTTCCACATGCGACAGTGCAACCATGATATACGACACCAGAGTGTTCCAGCCTTGAGACAATACAAACACCACGACTGCAAACACCACACAGAAGACAGTCCACAAATGAGAGAGCACATTGAATATTCTGGACGAACGCTGTCGCTGTGGTAATTGCTCCATGACACGCTGTGAGAACCCATTGTCTGCTATCTCCTGTTGCGATGCCTCCAGGAAAAACTGTTCTAATAGTTTATTGTCATTTTCGTTCATAGCCATTTTGTTTTAAGTAGTTAGTCAATTTCTCCTTTCCTCGTTTCAAGTGCGACTTTACCGTATTCACTGGCATGTCCATGATGACAGCTATCTCCTCTATAGGACGACCATCAATCAACTGTAAGGTCACGCAGGTACGTTCCTCATATTTGAGAATGGAAAGTGCCGTATGAATATCCAGACGTAAACCAGTAGGAGCATCGGTCTCAAAAGCACCCTCCTTTGGAGAGGCTACAGGTAGGCGACCGTCGTTCGGGGATGAGGGTTGTGGAATACTCCTTCTCTTATAGTCATAGAACACATTATAGGCAATGCGCATAAGCCACGTGGAGAATGATGCCGTGCCACGAAACTGACGTATATTCACATAAGCCTTGATGAACGTGTCCTGTGCCAAATCATCACTTAACTGACCATCTCCCATCGTCATGTGCAGAAAGAAACGCCTCACAGGCGACTGGTACTTGACAACCAGCTTATCGAAAGCCTTACGGTTGCCCAGTACTGCCACCTGCGTAACGAGAGAGAGATCAGTTAAATTCATGCTTTTGAGTTCTTATCTATAATGGCAATAACCACCTTGCCTACACCAATAAAGAACACCAGTGCTCCGATACCAAGACCCAGTTTACCGATAATTATGTACAGCGGTATCATGAGACCAAGTCCGAGGAAGAGCTGTTTGATGCCACTGCGCAGATTGATGTCATAGGAATCCATCTGGCGTTTGATCAACTGCTCGGGTATAGGCTGTCCGTTTTGAACGGCCATTTGTGCCAGTCTCAGCTTTTCTTTGCGGTTCTTGTTGATGAAGTAGAATATCAGTGCAATAATCAGTAACGGCGAGAGCAGGAAGACAATAGCCACCACACAGACAACCATAAAGCCACCAGCCACATCGTTCCATGACACGCTGTTGAGGATATGGTCCACTGGTGTAGTAACATTTACAGAATAACTGCCAGACCGCCCATAGCTGTTGTAACTATAAGTAGAGTCATCAGCTACCACACCAGTAGTGTCGGAAAAGGCTTCAATACCTGTGCTGTCGGCACTTGGAACCGTTACGGCAGCTGTTGCCACATTGCTGTGACGATGTTTCTGAGCTGCTACTTGCGTTGTTGTAGCAAGGGTGAGCAGCATGATGATTGTTAAGAGATACTGTTTCATATTATTCGTTCGTAGTTTAAATTTCTTTTGTCTGTTTGACGTATCTGTTGTCGATTTAGTTGCAAAAGTGCAAAATATTTTTTACTTTTGCAAGCAAATTATGCAATTACCTGAGGATTTCGTCAGAGAAACGCGTCGCATCATGGGTGACGAACGCTTCGGATGTTACTTAAAAGCATTCGAGGAGGAGCCTCCTGTCAGCATTCGTCTGAACCCAAGGAAAGTAGAACGTGGAGCATGGAGCGTGGAGCATGGAGAGCCTGTACCCTGGTGCAATGATGGCTACTACCTGTCACACCGACCAAACTTTACCATGGATCCGTTGCTACATGCCGGTTGCTACTATGTGCAAGAGGCGGCATCCATGTTTCTATGGTGGGTAATAGCACATGCTGAACACAACATGCAAAACACCAAGCTAAGCTCTGCCCTCGATATGTGTGCAGCTCCTGGTGGAAAGAGTACACTGTTACGTAGTATGTTGCCTGACGAATGCCTACTTATTAGCAACGAACCCATTGCAAAACGGGCTTCCATACTGGAAGAGAACGTTACAAAATGGGGCTATCCCAACCATCTCGTCACCTGTCAGTATCCTCGTGACTTCGTCAAAAAGAAACAACACTTCGACCTTATACTATGTGACGTACCTTGTTCTGGTGAGGGAATGTTTCGCAAAGACCCAGCCACCATTGGTGAATGGAGCCTGCAACAGGTAGAGAAATGTTGGCAGTTACAACGTGACATCGTCAGGGAGGCGTGGCATTGTCTCAACGATGGTGGCATACTTATATATAGTACCTGTACATTTAATATAAAGGAAAACGAGGAAAACATCCGTTGGATGACTGAGGAATTAGGTGCTGAAGTACTACCTGTCACTACCAAACCGGAATGGCACATCACTGGTTCGTTACTGGAGGGCTTCAATGCTCCAGTCTATCGGTTTATTCCCGGCATCACCCGAGGCGAGGGACTCTTTATGGCTATCCTCAGAAAGGGAGACGGTAGTCACAGTAACAAGAGTAGTCATAGTAATTATAACAATCATAGCAACGATAGTAGTCCTATTACTCCTACTGCCCCACTCACCTACCAAGAAGCCATCAGTTACCTCCGCCGTGAAGCGCTCCATCTGTCTGATGACATCCCACGTGGAGTGGTAACGGTAACTTTCCAGGGCTTCCCCTTAGGACAGGTGAAGAACATTGGCAGCCGTGCCAACAACCTCTATCCGAAGGAATGGCGCATCAAGACAACCCACACTCCCACTGAATACGAACCTATATTACGAAAGAAATGAAACAATACTTAGACATTCTGAACCGAATCCTGACTGAAGGTGCACAGAAAGGTGACCGCACCGGCACGGGAACCATCAGCATTTTTGGCACGCAGTCACGCTACAACCTGGCGGACGGTTTCCCACTGCTGACGACAAAGAAACTTCATCTGAAGAGCATCATCTACGAGCTTCTTTGGTTCCTGCAAGGTAACACCAATGTACATTACCTGCAAGAACACGGGGTGCGCATCTGGAACGAGTGGGCAGACGAGAACGGTGAACTGGGCCCCGTATATGGACATCAGTGGCGTTCATGGCCAGACTACAATGGTGGCACTATAGACCAGATACAACAAGTGGTTGAACAACTGAAGCATAACCCAAACTCACGACGTATGATTGTTTCAGCATGGAACGTAGCAGAGGTGAACCAAATGGCACTCCCTCCTTGTCATACCATCTTCCAGTTCTATGTGGCTGACGGACGACTGTCTCTGCAGCTTTATCAACGCTCAGCCGATACGTTCCTCGGCGTTCCATTCAACATTGCTTCTTACGCACTGCTATTGCAGATGATGGCACAGGTGACTGGCTATGAAGCAGGCGACTTCA
>ODAI013406250.1_pt1 | contig 12466 bp, 6 predicted proteins | sample 1539321 | NCBI WGS metagenome assembly ODAI01 (sample SAMN02144231, study PRJEB22623) | gut metagenome | biome: sheep rumen | host: Ovis aries | place: New Zealand
TGCGGGTCCGGCTTTTTTGACGCGGTTGTCTGCTTCGATAAACAGCTCCCGCAGTAATTCCAGTTTTTCCGGCGGGATTTCTCTGACCAGTTCATCTTTCATCCACTCCGGCGTGTTTTGTTCTGACATAATAACCTCCTTTAAGGGTTTTGTTCGTGGTTCCCGTTCTGCATCATGTCCAATATCTGTGAAAGCTGAGAAAAGTCCATGCCGCCAAACGGAGCGGCAGAGGCTCCTGATCCCGTTCCGGCAGTTTCTCCGGAAGTATCAGGGTGAAAAAACTCCGGAAAGACATCCTGCATCATTTCGAACATTTCAAAAGTCTGTTGTATATTTTCCATATTTTGTATAGTGTTTTTCAGAGATTCCAGGATGTTCCGTTCCTGAAGATTGCAATAGGGCAGCAATTCTTCCAATGTTGCCAGGATATCCGGATCCTGCCCGGCAAAGGTGGTCTGTCTGTCCGGCATAGCAAGCATGGAGAGACCGGAGGATGACCAGCCTGCATAGGGATTCTGGCGAAAAAAACGCATCGTATAGGATAACTCCAGAAAGCGGATGTATATGGCAAAGCGTCCCTGATACGGAGGAGATATCTGGCTTAAAAGGATTTTCAGCATCCGGATATGGTCCGTGGTGAAGAGAGAATCAAAGCTATTGATTTTATCTGTGGCATGGGTTTCCATAAAGTACCTCCTGTTACGGACCAAGATCTGTTGTATTATTTTATGAGCGGGAGCAGGAAAATATAGCTTTTGTTTTGATGGTCTTTGTGTTTGCGGACAACAAGGCAGGCTCCCGAAAGAGCCTGCCTGCCATACCGTGACCGAAAGTGCTTAACAGCCGCAGCCGTTGTTGCAGGAATCACAATTATTGCCGTTGCCGCAGAATGCGCTGAAGAGAAGGATCAGGATCAGCCAGTCGCAGGAATTGCTGTTGCTGCCAAGCAAGCCGTTGTTGCCGCAGCCACAGCCGTTGTTATTGTTGCAGAAGAGCAGTAACAGGATGATCCAGGTACAGCAATTGTTATTGCCGAGCAGACCATTGTTGTTGCCGCAGCCGCAATTTCCGGATGTCAAACTACTCATAGTCATTGCCTCCAAGATTGTATTTTGATTATGCTGTATTGTATGCGGCGCTGCATGTCTATGTTTCATGTTTTTCGGAAAAAACCATGGACGGCATGTACAAGATATGGAAAAAAGCTTGCATAAATTTCAAGATATAGTAAAATAAAATCATGGGTGTTTGTGACTTGGAATGGGAAAAAGGATGTTGTTATGGCGCAGAAGGAATATCGCGTAGGAAGCAGGAGCTTTCGTACGGAGAGCGACTATAAACTGGCATTGCGGGATCAGGAGACCATAGAGAAACTTCGTGCGAGATCTGTGGGCTATGATAAAGAGCAGCTGGAAAAGCTGCAGCAGGAGCTTGCGGCGGGAAAATACCGTTTTTATACCTTGTTGGGTCAAGATTTTGCGGATGAAGTTGCGGAACGGATCAGACAGTATGGCAAAAAGGAAAAGAAGACTGCGCCCAAGGTTTCTGACGAAGCTGTCCGTGCGGAATTGAAGGCGCGGGAGAAGCGAAGGAAATGGATGATCGGCGTTTGCGCCTTGGTTGCAACGGCGTGTCTGGGGTACTTTGTGGTTTACACCTATTACATACGGCGTACGGAGACCAATTATGACAAATTGATCGCATTGAAAGAAAAGTCGGCGGCCGGCGGGGAATCCGAAGCGGCCGGGAATGAGACGGTGGTGATCCATTATACGGATGAGTCGGAAGGCGTGATCCCGGATGTGCTGGACGAGTACAAGGAATTGCTCAACAAAAACCGGAAACTGATCGGCTGGCTGAAGATCGACGATACGGTGATCGATTATCCGGTCATGCAGACATCGGATAATGAATACTATCTGGATCATAATCTGAGTCAGGAATATGATAAAAATGGTTCCATTTTTATGGATAAGGACTGTGATGTGCTGAAACCCAGCACCAATCTGATCCTGTACGGACATCATATGCAGAGCGGTAAGATGTTTGGCGGTCTGCCCAAGTACAGCAGCAAGGACTATTATGAAAAACACAAATACATTTATTTTGACACGATCTATGAAAAAGGGGTCTATGAGGTCATGTATGTGTTCCGCTCCAGGGTGTACAGCGAGCAGGAGGTTGTCTTTAAGTACTATCAGTTTATTGATGCGGTCAGTGAATTGGAGTTTGATTCCAACATGCGGGAGATGGCCAAGGACTCGTTGTATGACACCGGTGTTACGGCCAGCTATGGAGACCGTCTGCTGACGCTTTCTACCTGTGACTATCAGGAAAAGAACGGCAGGTTTGTGGTCGTGGCGAAAAAGATCCAATAAAAGAGCAGGAAAGCCCGGGAATGGCTAAATTATTGTCCGGGAAAATCCGATAAATAATACGATGCAGTGTTTTTATGCAGAGAATCCGGAGTAAGAGAATCTGTATTACGAATCTGTGTTACATAGAGAGGATACAAAATGGCGAAGAAGAAAGTAAAACGTAGAATGAAAAAGCAGGTGCGCAAGACATTAGGTGCGCTCTTTCTTGCATCCGCAGTGGCAGTCGCTGCGATTCCGACCGGCAGTTATGACGGTGGTATGGCAAATGCGGGAATTACAACGGATGCGGATGGCGTTGAGATATATCAGCACAAAGCGTATTCTAACTGGGCGCTGACCGGGGATACAAGCCAGCATACGGAGGATTATCCGATCGTGAGCAGTACGGCAGAGGGAGAGAGCGGATATACGATCCGCAGTATTTTTGTCAACTCAGCAAAGAAGACGGATTATCCCAGCGAAGTGATTGCGGAGCCCACCAAGATACCGCTGTGTCTGGAGGGTGTGGATGCTGACGGTACGCCCCGTACTACAATCTATACGGATGTCAACGAGTACTATCGGTTTGCTTATGTGGATGATTCTGGCGATCAGAACGGAAGCAGCACCAAATCGGCGGTAATCCTGCAATACACCAATGTGGGTACTTTGGCTGGCGGTGTGCTGGAAATTCCGGAGACCTTGGATGCTTTTCTGAACTTAAATGATAATGCCGGCCGGGGAACCGGTCTGACTGCGGTGGGAAAAGCCGGAAACTATCTGTTTTATGTCACGGACAGTGTGACGGAATACTATACTGTAAAACAAAGTGTTGTAAAAGAACAGGAAAAGGATTCTCTTGGAAACGCTCTTTTTTATATCAGCTTTAACAACGGTGTGAGTTATGAGAGCAATACTTATACGCAGGCACAGATCAATGCGTTTATCGCAGCGGAGGAGGCAAAGCCGGAGGACGAGCGCAGAGTCATTCTGACCAAAGCAGCGGAGAAGGATGTCGTCCAATATGACAGAACTTATTATGCACCTTGTACCAATACGGATTATTCCAAGTGGCAGAATGAGGTGACGTTATATTATTACCCCACCGATGACTTCCGGGCGACCGGCAACCCTACGGTGGCAAATCCCTATGATGATGCGGATGAAAACGGAGTGAAGAGGGTTGCACCGCTTCCTGCAAATACACAGCAATATGAACGGATCCGAAACGTGCCGGTGTATTACATCGGAAACCAGTATCTGGATGATTCCGGAACCTATGTGAAGGATACCATCAGTAAGGCGGAACAGGGGGTTTTCTACGGACAGGGTAATATTACGACGCTGAAGATCAGTCCCAAGCTTGTCGGAATCGGAGACTATGCATTTTACGGGTGCAGTATGTCAGAGATTGCATTCGAGAACGGTCTTACCACCATCGGAAATCATGCGTTTGACAACTGTGCATTTTTGAACCGGGTGGAGATGGAAGATAAGAGTAATATCTCCACGATCGGTGCATACGCATTTAAGAACTGTGCGGCGCTTTCCACTTTCCCAATCCCGGCCACGGTGAAGACCATTGGAGACGGTGCGTTTAAGAACTGTTGGAATCTGAAGTCAGTCACCATGGAGGGAATTACCCATATTGGAGCTTATGTGTTCCAAAACTGTGAATCACTGGAAAGTCTTACATTCCCCAGAGGATTTACGGATACCATCGAATTGTCGGAATTTGAAGGCTGTAAAGCCTTGCAGTATATCCGCGCGGAGAGCGGAGATTTTAAGATCGTAGCTTCCTCCACCTGTGATTATGACTGGGATGCATTCCATGTGGAGTTTAACGACAAAGAAGCTGCGGATATCCTGACAAGAAAGCAGTTTTATATCGAAGCCAGCAATTCCAGCCCTCTGCATAAGATATGCAGAGAGAATGAGCTTTCTTTCAAATACCTGGATCAGGATTCCTATGAGCTGACCAAGGAGGAGACAACTTACAGTGATCTGTCGGATTCGGAGAAGCGGAAAGCGACGGTTACATATACGGTGGACAGCAGCGATACATTGATCTCTGCCGTGCGCAACAACGATGCCAAGATCACGGCGGTGGAATTCCCGGAGTATATCGGTCCCCATACCATTGCAAAGATCGGAGAGGGTGCCTTCAGAGACTGGTGTACACTGACAGAGGTAACGATTGACAGCAAGATCAAGGAGATCGGTGCGTCAGCTTTTCAGGGATGTCATAATCTGCAATATGTATTTTTTGAGGCGACGGACGTAGCCATTGGGGAGAATGCTTTCCTGACACAGAAAGTTTCTTCTCATGCAAACTGTGCCGCTAAGAGTGGTACGGATACCAGAGGCAAGAGTATTCAGCTGTATGATTCTGTAGGCATGACCGATGCAGCCACCAATGAACCTGCCGTAAAACTCGGTTTTGTGGCGATGGGATTCAATAAGGTGGATGATGTGATCCCGAACGCGACGCTGTACAAATATGCCATGAGCTTTGCGGGACGATACAGCAATAATGGGCAGGCTCCCAGCTTTGCGGATTTCTATACCGGATGGCCGACCATGTTGAAAATCCAGTATCACTGCACGGATGTGCTGAACGGAACCGGTTACAGTGAACTGGCGGATTTCCCAACTTATGCAGAGAGAAGTTCGTATATTAACGCGCCGTATCTGACGGATGAGCAGAGAGCGGATGCGTCAAACGGAAAATCCACGGCGGCACAGATCTTTGAGGAATCTACGAAGGCGTTGACCATTCCTTACGCGGTCAATGCGATTGAGGACGGCCTATATTATAAAAAGACGACAGAGAATGGGATCACATCCTTCCCCGTGATCTGCCATGGTCTGGCCAAGATTGAGACAAATTATAAAACGGACAGTGGGACGTCCGACGGAAATATTCTGTATTATAATGTGGACACCGGAGCATCCAGTACAACCCAGGACAGAAATTCCTTCCCGGAAGCGGATCCGGCGAGAAGTGATTTTGCAGGGGCTTCTGCATTGACTTCCATCACCATCGACGGTGATACGACGGAGATTGATGCATATGCGTTCCAGAATGCAAAGGGGCTCACAACCGTCACGATTACGGATTCGGTCAATAAGATAGGGGATCATGCATTTCAGGGAGATACGAGACTGCAGACGGTTGCATTGTCGCAGAATATTGAGGAAATGGGAATTGCACCGTTCAAAGGCTGTACGTCCCTTGAGAACGTTTCTTTGACCGGAAATCCCAACTTTACGTGCTCCAATTCCATTATCTATGCGACGACATCCGATGGTACCAAATATGGTGTGGTGGAGGTCCTTCCCAACCGCAGTGACTCCATCGGAGAGACGGATATGGATTTTGACATTACGGAGCTTCGGGAAGAGGCGTTTGTCACTACACAGGTGGGACCTGTCGATCTGACGAACACCAACATTAAGACCGTGCCGCAGCATGCTTTTTATCAGGCAGAGGCTTTGAGCCGCGTCTTTTTGCCGGATAGTTGTACAAAGATTGAGGGATATGCATTCGAGAAGTGTACCACAAATGAGATCCAGGCAGGCAGTGTGGACAGCGCTGTGCCTACTGCATTGGACGGCATCATTATTTCCGGCAGTACGGTGACGGATCACGAGAACACGGCAAACAACTATAAGGTGACGGTGCGCGCGCCGGAAGAAACCGGATTGTATCGGTATGCGGTTGACTACGACTACAAAAAGGAAAAGTATACACCCATCCGATATTATACCGTAAGCTTTTATGAGAGCGGTTCCGCAGAAACTCCGGTTCGCACGGTACGGTATGTGGAGGATTCTACAATCTCCGAAGCGGATGTTACCACAGCAGAGAAAAAGGTGAGTCAGTATTATGAGGACACGCTGGGCATCTCCTATAAGTTTGACGGTTGGGAGGATGAAAATAGAAAGACCTACTCAGCTGAGGATCTGCAGAATTATGTCGTGACAAAAAATGTTAATTTTTATGCTCATTATGTGCCGGTGGAGAGAGAGACATACACCGTTACGTTCCTGGACTATTATCGGAATACGAATAAGACCTACACGGTGAAAGAGGGCGATACACTGGCAGATGAGGAGAAGGATGTGCCGGTACTTTCCGATGTGACAGACAACGGCGTAACCCTTGCGTTTGGCGGTTGGAATCTTTCCGGAGATACCAGTGTAACGGATCCAATCACGGCAAATGTGACATTTACTCCGATCTACACGCCGAAGGTTTCTGACACCTATACGGTTACGTTCCGATATTATGATCCGGTCAGCGGAAAGGTTGAAATCTGGTGGCAGCTGACAGATGTGGCAAGCGGTACCAATGTCAGCAAGAATGTATCATCGCCCACCATATCCGGCTATACGTTTGACGGGTGGGAAAATGCGACAGCGACACCGTCGGAAGGCGATATCACGAATGTGACCTGTTCGTTTGAACTGATGGGCACCTTCACAAAGCAGGGAAGCAGCTCAGGGGATTCTGGTGATTCCAGTGATTCCAGCAGCTCATCCACTGTAAAGCCCAGCGGCGGCAGCAATGATACGGTGGAGATCAATGGCTTTACGATCCCAGCATACGACACAAATATTTTTGCGGTTGCGTTGTATTATAATGCAGCGGGTGATCCTTACAGCTATCGTCTGATCAATATCGGAAGCAAGGCTCCGGACATTGCAAAACCGGAAGGATACACCAGCGGATATGCATGGTCGCCCACTCCGGCGGAGACAACGGTAAACGACGTTGCGTTCTTTAATCTGGTGCCGTATACGCCGTCCTCCTCGTCCAACGGAAGTTCGAGCAATACAGGTACCTTCTATACATTGACAGTAGTGAACGGTTCCGGTTCGGGAAGTTACAGTTCCGGAAGTACGGTCATCATTGTGGCCAATGATCCGGTCAGCGGGCAGGAATTCAGCAACTGGACCATTGATCCTTCCGAAGCCAAGATTGCCAGCAATGTGATGTCTGCAACGACGATCACCATGCCGGACAGCAATGTTTCCGTGACGGCGCACTACAAGACAAAGACAAGTACTTCCACCGGAAGCGGAGGTTCCACTTCGAACAATTCGGGACGTACCACGAATACCGGAACAGTAAGCAGTGGAACGACGGTAGTGATCGATAAGAACGGATTGTCCAATACGGGTGTGGTTTCTGCAACCGTAAGAGGCTCTTCCGATAACTTTACCATAAAGGTGAGGGAGAGTACCGATGCGTCGACGGCCATCGTAAAGGCGTTACAGGCGGAATACGGCGATATCAGCGGCATTAAGTATTTCCCGATGGATATCAGTCTGTACGATGCGACCGGAACCAAGCTGATCACGGATACGACAGGACTTTCCATCAATATCACGCTGCCTTTGCCGGATTCCCTGATCCCTTATGCGGGAAATAACAAGGTGGCAGGCGTTGTAAACAACCGGTTGGATAAGCTCACACCGAAGTTTACCACAATTGACGGCGTGGCTTGTGTGACATTTACGGCGGAACATTTTTCACCGTATGTGATCTATGTGGATACAAACAATGCATCCGCAGGCAGGGTGATCACGGATAATACACCTAAGACAGGTGACGGAATCCATCCGAAGTGGTTCCTGTCGTTGGGACTTGCTTGTATCTCAGCGGTATTGTTCTTAAAGCGTGACAAAAAAACAACACAGAGAGTGACAACAGCGTAGACGACATAAGTGGCAAAGGAAGGGAAAAGCATGGGCAAAAGTCGGGTCTTAGGTGCTTTCTTGATCATAGTCGCACTGCTTGTTATGCTGATTCCTGCGGCGGAGGCAGATGCAGAGACGTCAGCCTCCGCTTTTCGTATCAAGCGTGGCGAATTAGTAAAGTACACAGGAAAAGATGCAGTGGTCACGGTTCCAGGTACGGTTACCGTGATCGGTAAAAGTGCGTTTGAAAATAATAAATATGTGGAAAAGATCATATTGCCGGATTCTGTGGAACAGATCAAAGCCTACGCTTTCTGGGGTTGTGATAATCTGCGCACGGTAACGCTGGGGAAGGGTCTGGCTTCGATCGGGGATTTCGCGTTTACGAACTGCACTGGCCTGGAGACGATGACCCTTCCTGAAACAGTACACAGTATTGGAATACAGGCTTTTTCGGAATGTAAACGTTTCGAGGATATTACCATTCCGCCGCAGGTTGTGGAGATCAGGGAGGATTCTTTCGACGGAGATTATCTTTTGAATATCCATTGTGAAGAAGGCAGTTATGCGGATAAATATGCAAAGCTGTTTTATGAGCGCCAGAAGAAAATGTCCGTGTACGGGAATACGAACGGAATCGGGAGTTCGGGCACGGAAACCGGTGATCAGATCATAAAACTTCCGTCTACGATCCCGGCAGACGGTGTCTATTCGGGGGCGGACGTGCAGCCGCAGACAGGAGATAACAGCGGTCAGACAGGCTCAGGTTCTGTGCAGGATGTCCCCGGAACATTGGTGGGAAGCAGCCATATTGTGGCGAATCAGGCCTTTGTGTTTGTGCAGAATTCTGATATGTCTGTACGGAACGGCAATGATGGAAAAGAGGATAGTGCTTCTTATACAGCGGGGGATGTGTCTAATATGGCGGAATCGGAAGTACATCAGGGTTTGATCCCTGAGAGAACGCATTATCGGGATGAGACTTGTACCAGCGTGTCGTTTGCTGAGAATGTGAAAGAGATCGGACAGTTTGCTTATGCCAGAAGCGGGCTGCAGGAGGTTCGTTTTTCCGATGGTTTGGAGCGGATCGATTACGCAGCGTTTTATCATTGCGACGGACTGACAGATGTTATGCTCCCGGAAACGGTAACCAGCGTAGAAGCCAAGGCGTTTGCGCATACTGCGTGGGTGGATCGCTTCCTGGCGGGGCAGGATCCGTCGGAGTCTGATTTTCTGATCAGCGGCGGCGTTTTGATCGCTTATCGTGGTTCGGCGCAGGAGGTTCAGGTGCCGGATGGGGTGCGGGTGATCGCAGGAGAGGCGTTTGCGGATCATAAGGAGATCAGCAGGATAGAGCTACCTGCATCTTTGCAGACGATCAACGACAGAGCATTTGCGGGCTGCCATATTATGGATATTCAGTATGAGGGGGATGTATTTTCGGAAGACGCGCTGGAAGAGAGCGTTCAGCTGCAGTCATTGGCTGCAAATTCCGTAGAAACGGAGACGGCAGGGATGACGGACGGGCGAGGTGTGCCGGCTGTTTTCGTGTGGTGTATTTCCGCAGTTTGCTTTTTGGGCGGGGTATTCTGTATTTTCAAAGGAAAAGTATGATTTTATCCAAAGGTATTGACAATGATTGCATAATTGTATACAATTATGCAGATGATAGGAATATACCCTGGAAGGATGGTACTTCACATGAGAGAAGACGAAGATCTGCAGTTTCAGAATCGCCCCGTAACAATGAATCACAAGAATAATCTCCTCGAGATTGAGGAGCATATGTATATTCTGGACGATGTGGAAAAACCGAATGTTTTCCGCAATATGTTCCCTTATTCGGAAATCCCGAAGATTCCCTTTAATGACAGGATTGTGCCTCATAACATGCCTAAGGACATCTGGATCACGGATACCACTTTCCGTGACGGACAGCAGTCCCGTGCGCCTTATACGACGGAACAGATTGTGACCATCTATGACTATTTGCACAAGCTGGGCGGCCCCAACGGGATGATCCGCGCCAGCGAGTTTTTCCTGTACAGCAAGAAAGACAGAGATGCCGTATACAAATGTATGGAGCGGGGCTATGAGTTCCCCGAGGTGACTAGCTGGATCCGGGCAAACAAAGAGGATTTTAAGCTTGTAAAAGAAATCGGTATGAAAGAGACTGGTATTCTGGTCAGCTGCTCCGATTATCATATTTTCCTGAAGTTAAAGATGACCAGACGTCAGGCCATGGATCACTACCTCAGCGTGATCAAGGATTGCCTGGAGGAGGGGATCAGTCCCAGATGTCATCTGGAGGACATCACCAGAGCGGACATCTACGGCTATGTGGTGCCTTTCTGTCTGGAACTGATGAAACTGATGGATCAGTATAAGATTCCCATCAAGATTCGTGCCTGCGATACCATGGGCTATGGTGTGAACTATCCCGGTGCCGTGATCCCCAGAAGCGTACAGGGCATCATCTATGCGATTCACACCCATGCAGGTGTGCCCCACGAACTCATTGAGTGGCACGGACACAACGATTTCTATAAAGCGGTGGTCAATTCCACCACAGCATGGCTGTACGGCTGTTCCAGCGTAAATACTTCCCTGTTCGGCATCGGAGAGAGAACCGGTAACACGCCGTTGGAAGCGATGGTATTTGAATATGCCCAGTTGAAGGGTACATTGAATGGTATGGACACCACAGTGATCACAGAGCTCGCCGAGTACTATGAGAAAGAGATCGGTTATGAGATTCCGCCCAGAACACCTTTTGTGGGCAAGAATTTCAATGTGACCAGAGCCGGTATTCATGCGGACGGATTGCTGAAAAATGAGGAGATTTACAATATTTTCGATACAGAGAAATTCCTGAACAGACCGGTGCTGTGTGCGATTTCCAACACTTCCGGACTGGCGGGCATCGCTCACTGGATCAATACCTATTTCAAGCTGAAAGGCGAAAGCCAAGTGGACAAGACCTCTGAGCTGGTACACAGCATTAAGGAGTGGGTGGATGCGGAATACGCAGGCGGACGTGTGACCGTGCTCACGGACGAGGAGATCCTGGCATGTCTGAACAGAGTGTGCGAGGAGAAGGGGATTGCGCTGCCGAACGCGTAGAAAGGAGATATCGGGATAGGATCCCGATAGGAGACAACAGTGGCGAAGTTTGATGTGAAGCAGGAAGTGACCGATAAATTCTCCCTGCGCGGAAGAGTGTTTCACAAACTGCGGGATGATATTTTAAGCGGAAAATACGCGGAGCATGAGGAGTTAAAGGAAGTTGCCATCGGCGAGGAACTGGGGGTCAGCCGCACGCCGGTGCGTGAGGCCTTTAGACAGCTGGAGTTGGAGGGGCTGATCCAGATCATTCCCAACAAAGGTGCGTATGTCACGGGCATTACGGAAAAGGATGTGCGTGATATCTATATGATTCGGTCGCTGCTGGAGGGCTTATGTGCCCGTTGGGCGACAGAACATATTACCAAAGAGCAGATGGAGGAGATGGAAGAAAATGTTTATCTCGCCAAGTTCCATGCGGATAAGGGACATTGGGAACAGCTGGCAGAGCTGGACAACCGCTTCCACGATATCATGTATGAAGCCTGCGACAGCAAGATGCTGGAGCATCAGCTGAAGGATTTTCACCAATATGTGCTGCGGGTGCGCAAGAAAACGCTGAACAACGCAAACCGCGGATCAAAGTCCAATGAGGAGCACGAGAAGATCATGCTGGCGATCAAAGCAGGGGATGCAGATCTGGCGGAAAAGCTGGCCAATGAGCATATCAGCAACGCCTACGAGAATATGGTGAAGAATGGGTTATACGAGGCGTATCAAAAGTAAAATGACAATAGCTTAAAAATGGATAAACGGAAAGGAAACAAAAACATGGCAAAGATTCAGATGACAACCCCCATTGTGGAGATGGACGGAGACGAGATGACCAGAATCCTCTGGAAGATGATCAAGGACGAGCTGCTGCTCCCTTATATTGATCTGAAGACAGAGTATTATGATCTGGGCTTAGAGCATAGAAATGAGACGGGTGATCAGGTGACGGTGGATTCCGCCAATGCTACCCTGAAGTACGGCGTGGCGGTAAAGTGTGCTACCATCACTCCGAATGCGGCGAGAATGACCGAGTACAATCTGAAGGAGATGTGGAAGAGCCCCAACGGGACGATCCGCGCCATCCTGGACGGCACCGTATTCCGCGCACCGATTCTGGTGAAAGGGATCACTCCTTATGTGAGCAGATGGACGAAGCCCATTACAATCGCGCGTCATGCGTACGGCGATGTGTATAAGAACACAGAGATCAAGGTGCTCGGTCCCGGCAAGGCAGAGTTGGTGTTTACTGCAGAGGACGGCACTGAGACCAGAGAGCTGATCCACAA
>ODAI011015769.1_pt1 | contig 12464 bp, 5 predicted proteins | sample 1539321 | NCBI WGS metagenome assembly ODAI01 (sample SAMN02144231, study PRJEB22623) | gut metagenome | biome: sheep rumen | host: Ovis aries | place: New Zealand
ACCTTTAAAAAGTCCGTCGTCGACATGAGCGACAACATGCGCAAAGCCTCCGAACACATGAGCAACGCAATGGGCACCCTTGAGCGCACCGCCGTCAACAACGAAGAAACTTTCAACAACATGGTTCAGCAGATGAACGGCGCGCTTACCGGTATGAATCAGACAATGGCGAACGTCGAGCACATGACGGCAAATCTTGACAAATTCGCGGGCGACCCGAATACTGCCGCCGAACTCAAGACGACGCTTGACAATATCGCCAAGACTTCAAGCAACGTCGCGAACATGGCTGAAAACATGAACAAATTCGCGGGCGACCCGAAAGTTGCCGAAGACCTCAAAGCGACCGTCAGCAACGCCCGCTCCATTTCCGAACGCGCCGATAAACTTTTGGGCAAAGTCGAGGGCGCGGCGGACAGCGTCTCAAAGATTGACGTAACGCCGTCGGTTGATATACTATACAGCGGCAAAGAGCACGATTGGAACGCGAATTTCAATCTTGACGTGACGAGCGGCGACACATCGCTGATTGTCGGCGCGGAAGATATCGGAGACCATACGCGTTGGAATTTGCAGGGCGGCAAAAAATTCGGCACTGACTTCGGCGCACGAGCCGGAATTATCGCCGGTAAGCCCGGTATCGGACTTGACGCCTACGTCGGCAGCAAATGGAAGTTTTCCGCCGAAGCTTACGACCTCAATCACGGCAGAGTGCGCTTGAAGTCGCAATTCCGCGTCGCCGATTCGACCTACCTGCTCGGCGAATTGCACAACGTCAACAAGCACGACGACCGCGCCTTTTATTTCGGGCTCAAGCAGGAGTTTTAGGGATGAGAAAATTTTTTACGGCGGTATTTGCGGCAATGACGATATTTTTTGCGGCGTGCGGCAACGATCAACCGCCCGTCGAAGTCGCAGTCGCAAATGTCATCTCCGCCGACGAAACGCTTTCAATCACGCACGACGGACGAATTTCACTAAGCGGCGAACAAAAAATTTTATCGCCCGTATCAGGCAACGTCGTCGCAACATTTTTCGAGCGCGGACAGGACTTGACGGAAGGTCAGCCGCTGTTTCAAATCGGTCGCAAAGAGGACGCGACGGCACTTTTGCAGGCGCGAACGGCACTTACCGACGCAATGACGGCACTTGCACGCGCACAGTCCGAACTTGCTCAAGCGCAGGCAAAATTTCGACAGCACTCCGCCACGGAACAAGACGTTGCGGAAAAATCTTTCGCGGTCGAGGATTCGCTGGCACTGCTTGACGAACGTAAAACGCACCTTCAACAGCTGGAGGAGGCGTCGGCGGCGGGAACGGTTTTTGCACCCATTGCAGGGCATATCGGCGTTGAGACAGTCCCGCTCGGCTCACCCGTCACCGCAAACGAAACTGTCCTTGCCGCAATCGGCGCGACGAATCCCGCCGCAGTCCGCATTGAAATTTCCGACGACGAAAAACATTTGCTCCAAACGTCGCCCGCGCTGAAAATCACGCTCAAACTTGCCGACGGCTCAACATATCCGCGCACGGGCAATTTGCAGATTGAGGCGTCGACGGCGGAAATTATCTTCGACAACCCGACGGGACGTTTACTTTTGGGCGACGACGTTCAAATTTCGATTGACGGACTCAACGCGCCGAAAACTTTGCTCGTCCCCGAAAGTGCAGTTCATCAGCGCGACGGCGGAAATTTCGTCTTCGTCGTCGATTCAAATAAAACAGCCGCCCTGAAAAAACTTTCACTCGGCGGCAAGCTCGGTAAATATTTTATTGTGAACGACGGCTTGAAGGCGGGCGATTCGGTTATTGTCGAAGGCTTGACCAAGTTGCGCGAAGGCACGCCGCTGAAGTTTAGGGACAAGGGACGAGGGACTAGTTTCTGATCCCTACTCGTCCCTAGTCCCCAGTCCCCAGTCCCTATAAGGAGTGATTGAGATGAGAATTTCCAACCGCATCAAGAAACATTTGCTCAGCAAGCTGGCGTCCTTGCTCGTCGCGGGAATGATGACTTTTTCAATCGGCGTCAATACGGTCGACGCGGCGGATGTCATGAACATCACGCTTGACGAAACGATTCAACGCGCCTTTGAAAACAACCGCACGATTAAAGAATCCGTTGCCGAACGCGAAAACGCTTACTGGAGCTTGAGCGAGGCACGCCGTCAAACGAATCCGAAAGTGTCGTGGAGCTTGAGTGCCAATCGTCGCGGCGGCATTTACTACGGCAACGAAGTCGGCAACGCCTTTGCGCACACGGGCTCAATCAGCATGCCGATATATCAAGGCGGGCGGCTCAAAGAAGGTCGCAAATCCGCGCGATATGCTTTGAGTTCCGCTGACCTGTCGCTGGAAAATACAATGCAAGCCGTGCGTCTGCAGTCGACGATTTATTATTTTAACGTCCTGCAGTACCGCAACTTGATTACGGTTTACGAGGAAGAAATTCTTACGCTGGAAGAACATTTGCGCAACGTCAACGCCCAATTCCGCGTCGGAACCGTCGCAAAGGTCGACGTGCTGGAGTCGCAGGTTGAGCTTGCCAACGCTCAACAAAATCTTGTCAACATCCAAAACAATTATGACGTGGCAGTCGCCGAGCTGAACAATTATATCGGTCTGCCCGCCGACACCGTCCTGCGCCCGCAAGATACGCTTGCTTACCGCAAATACGACTTGAAGTTGACCGACTGCACCGCCTACGCGCTGGAAAATCGCGCCGATGCCGCAATGGCTGATTACGCCGTCAAACGCGCCGAATCCGCCAAAAAGTCCGCAAAAGCCGGTTATCGTCCGAGCGTCAACGCGGAAATTACCAAGGGCTTGACGACCGAACGCGCCCTTAGCGGCAAGACAACCGATCAATGGACGGCAGGTATCGGCGTGTCGTGGAATATTTTTGACGGCGGCATTACAAGTTCGCAAGTTCATCAGGCGGACGCGGAAATTATTCGTGCGCAGGAAGTCGCCGCGCAAACTCGTGAGCAAATTCAGCTTGAAGTGCAATCATACTTTTTACAGCTCCGCGCCGCCGAAAAAAATATCGCAACGACCCACGCCTCCGTTACGCTTGCCGAAGAGAACTACCGCATTGCGCAAGTCCGTTACGCCGCGGGCGTCGGCACGAACCTTGACGTTATGGACGCCTCCCGCAAACTGACCGAAGCCCGTTCGAACTACTTCACCGCGCTGTACAGCTACAACACCGCAAAAGCGTCGCTCGATCGTTATATGGGCGTTCCCGTCGAAATTGACGTTGTGCGCTACGTCGAAAGCGAACAGTCCGGCAAAACCGCCGCGCAGTCCCGCGAAGACGCCGCATTGACCTCCGACGCCGCCGCAGTTCCCAAGACTGATGAAGTCGCGCCCGTCGTCATGATTGATTTTGAAAACGATTCGCCGACGCCGTCAGAGACTGTGGAGCGCGAAAACGCCTTCCAACAATGAACTGATTAAAGGGGCTCATCGCCGTGTTGAAAGTTTTGAAAATCCTCGGCGTCTTGATTGTCATTGCACTGGGCGGCGGGCTTTACATAAATTCACAACGAACAGCCATTATTGAGCGCGTTTTGCTTGAAGCTGAACAGATTGCGTCGGAAAAACTCGGCGTGCCCGTGAAAATCGGCGGCGTCGAACTCAACGAAGCCGAACTGCTCAAGCTCAACGATAACGGCGACGTGACTGTTCGCGCCATAGAAATTTTCGATAAGCACGACGAACTTATTGCCCGCGTCGACGAGGCGCGGGTTAATTTCAAGCTGTTTGCCCTGCGCGACGACCCCGTTGCCGCACTGGACGAAATTCACATAAACGGCGCGACGCTCAACATCAAACAGCGCGACGACGACAGTTGGAACTTCGACGACATCAAGCTTGAGAGCGAAGGCGAATCAACCTTCGACGCGAAAATTTTTTTGGAACGCGGCACCGTAAACGCCGCCTTCGACGGGAAAAATATTTCGGTTGAGGAAATTTTTGCGACTGCCGACTGCGCGGACATGAACGCCATTGCCGCCGAAGTCAACGCCAAAACGCTCGGCGCGACCGTCAAAGCGTCTGGCACGCTCGGCACGTCGACGCAGGTTGTCAACGCCGAAGTCGACGCGATTAGTTTTGCAAAGGTGTTGCCGCTGTTGCCCGCCGATAAAATTCCCGACGGCGTCGAAATTTTGGGCGGCGCGGCTCACGATACGACACTGCACCTTCTGCGCCGCGACGATGTTTTGTCGTATCTCGGCTCGACGAAAATCGCCGACGCCTCCGTCAATGTTGAGCGGACGGAAATTCAGAATATCAACGGCACAGTCACGTTTAATGAACGCGAAATTTTTTTGGACGCCTCCGCCACGGCGAACGGGCAACACGCTTCGGCAAGCGGCTCCGTGCGCATGGACACCGACGAAACTTTTTTTGACATACGCGCACAATCCGACAGCTTCTCGCCCGCCGCAGTCATGCCCGAAATCGGAATTGACGGCGCGGCGTCCGTGCAGGCTCATCTTGTCGGCACCGCCTCGAATCCGCAAGTCGACGCAGAAATTTTTTCCGACCGCATTGCTTACGACGACCTTGCCGCGTCAAACGTCTCGACAACGCTCCGTTACGCCGGCGAAATGATTTACCTCAACGACATTGCCGCGCAGGTTTTCGGCGGCACAATCGCGGGCACTGCCGAAGTCAAGACCGACGACTTGACGTTCAATGCGAACCTTAAGGCTCACGGGCTCGACGCGGCGACTTTGTGCGCCTTCGCGGACTCCGATCAAGTTGTCGCGGGAAAAATTTCGGCTGACCTCGGCATCAACAACGACGGCACCAATCCGACGAAAATTTACGGCAACGCGCAGGCGGCGTCTCTTGAATTTGAAGGCTTGCGCGTCAACGAGGCGAACGCCTCTTTTTATTTGCGCGACAGGGACTTGACGATTGATTATTTGAGCGCGAAAATTCCCGACGGCGGCACGCTCGGCTTGGAAGGCACGATAACCGACGCAAGCAAGCTCGACCTTGATTTTTACGGAGCGCACGTCGACATGAGCATTGCCCGCCGATTCAACGACGCGCTTGACATGAGCGGACTTGCGGATTTTCGCGGCACGGTGCACGGAGAATCCGACAATCCCGACATCACGCTGGAACTTTCCGCCGTCGATATGTCGCGCACCGATAAACATTTCGCGGGGAAATTTTTTAAGCAACCGTTCGATTCGATTCAGCTCGCCGCGTCGGGCAGTTTGGACGGCGTAAACATCGACAAATTCAATCTGGAACGCGGCGGCAAGCTCACGTGGACTGTCGTTGAAGGCAGTGTCGGGCTCACGGGCGAAAAGAAAATTAACCTGCAACTCGACACCACAGCCGTCCGCGCAGAGGACATTGCCGCACTCGTCGCGCCTGACCAGCCGATAACGGGCAACGTCACCAACACCGTCAAGATAACCGGAACGCTCGACAATCCGCAAATCGCGGGCAACATCAAGTTCAATCGCGGCAGCTATCACGGCGTGCTTTTGAGCGGCATGACGGGCGATTACTTCCTTGACGGCGACGTTCTGCGCCTGCAGGAGTTTGAGATAACTTCGCCGATGGTCGACATGGTTTTGAACGGCACAATCAACAAAACGACGCAGGTTATGGATTTTGTCGTGCAGGGCAAGGACATTCGGCTTGAACGCTTTCAAAAGAAGATGCCCGAAAATTATTTGGTCGAAGGTCACACGACGTTTGAAGGTCTCATCAAAGGCACGCCCGACCAACCGATTTTCGACGGCGAACTCAAGGCGGCGGAACTTTACATTAACGGCGTCAAGCTCACGGATCTTTACGGGCACCTCACGTCGAACGGCGCGAACGTTTATCTGGACGATTTCAGCTTCCGCGACGGAGACGGCACATATAAACTGCAACTTAGCACGAATCTGGACTACGAGACTGTCAGCGGCGAAGTCGACGTAACGGGCGCGGACATTGCCAATTTGCTCACGCTTGCCGACAAGAAAACCGATTTAATCGCCGGCAAGCTCGACAGCAAAATTTTGGTCAGCGGCACCTTCCGACAGCCGACGGGCTCATTGACGGGCGACATATCGCGCGGCAAGCTCGCGGGCTACGACATTCACGACGTCAAAGTCGGCGTGCGACTGCTCAACAACACAATTTACATCAATCAGCTTGAAGGCAAGCAGGGCGATTCGGGCACGCTCAACGTCCGCGGCACCGCGAATCTTAACGGCGCGCTCGATATGACGTTGACGACGCGGGAAATTGCGCTCGGACTTTTCAGCAAGGCGGCGGGCTACGATGTTGAGATGGTCGGCACGTCGGACATTGACGCGAAAATCGGCGGCACCGTCGACAATCCGTCGGGCGAACTCAATCTTACGGCGAAAGGCGGCATCAAGGGCTCGACGTTCGACCTTCTGCGCGGGAAATTTGTTTTGCGGAATTGGCGCGTCAACGTGGAGGAATTGATTGTTCAGCGCGAACTCAACGGCACAACCTACGGCGCAAGCGCGCAAGGTTTCGTCCCGCTGAAAGCACTGTTCGCACGCACGAAGGACGCCTTGCCCGAAAACGAACAACTTAACTTGACGGTATCACTTGACGGCGCGGACTTAAGTCTTCTGCCCGTCATGAGCGAACGAATCGCTTGGGGTATCGGTCCTTTAAACGGCTCCGTCAAAATCACGGGCACGGCGGCTCACCCGCAAATCAACGGCAACATTTCCCTGCTCGACGGCTCCGTCAAAGTCAAGGACATGAAAACTTTGATTGAGCACATAAACATTGCGACCGCCTTCAAGGGCGAACGCTTCGACATCGAAACCTGCGCGGCGAATATCGGCGGCGGCACCTTCACGGTCACGGGCGGATTCAACTTCGCCGATCTGGAGTTGACGGGCTACAACTTCGACATCGTCGCCGACAAGCTCAACATCGACAGCGCGGCGTTCGACGGAATTTTTAACGCGAACTTCAACGTCAGCGAAGGGCGATTTTTCCGCCAACGCCTGCCGAAAGTTTCGGGCGCGGTCAATCTCGACAAGTGCCGCATAACCGTTCCGAGCCTTCCCGACGACGACAGCCCCTTGCCCGAAGTGATACTCGACGTCGCCGTTAATTTGGGCGAAAAAGTTCATTTGTACAGTTCGCGGCTTTACGACATGTATTTGACGGGCAACGTGAACTTCAGCGGCACGACCAATCACCCGAAAACTGCGGGCTCCGTCACAGTCAAACGCGGCGGCACCTTGACTTATCTGGAATCAGTGTTTAATATTCGGGAAGGCGAAGCGTATTTCAATCAAATCGGCACGTTCATGCCGACGTTGCATTTCTTCGCCGAAACGAAAATTGACCGCACGAAAATTTTCCTGTCAATCGACGGTTCGCCCGATAAGATGCAGTTCAAGTTGAGTTCCAGCCCCGAAATGAACGACACGGAAATTTTGCGGCTCCTTACGTTGCGGCAAGCTTACTCCGACGGCGGCGGCAATTTATCCGCGACGGACGCCCTTGCAATCGGACTGCAGATGACGATTATTTCCGACCTTGAGGACGCCTTGAAAAAAACCATCGGTATCGACCAGCTCACCGTCGCGCGGGGCACGGGCTCACTGTTCGACCACCGCACATCTGCCGAACGCAATAACGACCGCGACGCCAACGACTACAACGTCACAATCGGCAAGTACATCAACGATAAACTCATGATTCGCTACACGCGCGGCTTCGGCAGTCACAAACTCAATCGCTACGGTTTGCAATACGACTTCAACGACAATGTCGGTTTAACGATTGAGCGCGAAGGCAAAGATTACATCTTCAGCGTTGAGGCGCGTTTTAAATTCTGATTCGCCACGCACAACTGCAACGTCGCAAACTCAATCGCCACAGTTTGCAATACGACTCCAACGGATTGAGCGCGTTTTAAATTCTGATTCGCCACGGGCGACTGCAACGGCGCAAACTCAATCGCCACGGTTTGCAGTACGACTTCAATGGATTGAGCGCGTTTTAAATTCTGATTCGCCACGGGCGGCTGCAACGGCGCAAACTCAATCGCCACGGTCTGCAGTACGACTTCAACGTTGAGGCGCGTTTTAAATTCTGATTCGCCACGGGCGACTGCAACGTCGCAAACTCAATCGCTACGGTCTGCAATACGACTTCAACGTTGAGGCGCGTTATAAATTCTGATTCGCTACGTGCGGCTGTAACGGCGCAAACTCAATCGCTACGGTCTGCAGTATGACTTCAATGGATTGAGCGCGTTATAAATTCTGATTCGCCACGGGCGACTGCAACGTCGCAAACTCAATCGCCACGGTTTGCAATACGACTTCAACGATACGTCGGTTTAACGATTGAGCGCGTTTTAAATTTTAGCTCGCGGCCTTGAGCTTTGAGCTTTTAGGAGGTAATAATTGTTGAAAGCCAAAAGATTATCGCGGAGGCGGCGAGCAACACTCATCGCGGCGGCAATGGCGTTGCCGTTGATATTCGGGCTGAAAGTCGGTGAGGCGGCACCCGAAGTCACAAAGCCTTTTGAAGATACCGCGTCGACTCCCGCAACCGAACCCGTCGAGACTGCACCCGTCGAGACTGCGCAACCTGCGGAAACTCCCGCGCCGTCGACTGAAACGCCCGTGACGCCGTCGGTTGAGCCCGCGACACCGCCCGCTGAACCTGCGCCGCCGACAGACACTCCGACGCCGTCGGAAGCTCCCGCGCCGCCGCAAACTCCGCCGCCCGAAAATAAACCCGTGCCGCTTGAGCCGTATCGTTCGCAAATCGACGCAAATTTGCTGGACTACTTTAAGCAATTCGAGGGCAAGACGATTGTCGACATCGAGTTTGAGGGCGCGAGCGACGCCACATTGCCCACAATGAAGGCGGCGGTCATTGAAAACGTCGGCGACCCGTTCGATTCGGCAACCGCCATTCGCGACCGCCAAGCTTTAATCAACACGGGCTATTTTTACGAGGCGTATCAAACTTTCGAGTCGATACCCGAAGGCGTCGTTATAACTTTCCACGTCATGGAAAATCCGATACTCAACGATGTCGTCTTCACGGGCAACACGCTTTACACCAAGCAGGAACTTGACGACCTGCTTACAATCAAGCGCGGCGAAATTCTCAACAGCAACACCCTGCACGACAGCATATCCAAAATTCAGGAAGATTACCGCAACGAAGGCTTCGTCCTTATGAAAGTCACCGATATGAACATGTCGCCCGAAGGCGTCCTTACGCTCAAAATCAACGAAGGCACGCTCGAAGGTTACGCCGTCAAAGGCAACAAGAAGACTAAGGACGTAGTCATTCTCCGCGAAATGCGGCAGGAAGTCGGCACGCCCTTCAACGCCAAACTTGCCCGCCGCAGTATGCAACGCGTCTACAATCTCGGATTCTTTGAGGACGTCAATATCAACATGAAGTCGGGCGTCGAACCTAACGCCGTCATTATGGAAGTCGTCGTCAAGGAGCGGCGCACGGGTACATTCGGCGTCGGCGCGGGCTACTCAACCTCCGACGGCATTATCGGTATGGTCAGCTTGAGTGATACGAACTTTCGCGGGCGCGGCGACTTGATCAGCATCGTCTACGAAAAAAGCGGCGACGAGACTGACGCTCACGGCTACAACTTCACCTACCGTCACCCGTGGATGGACAGCCGCGAAACCGCCTTCCGTATTCAGCTGTACAACCGCACTTACGCTTACAACGACTACGACACGCACGGCGACTTCAAGGAAGAATACATGCGCAGATACGTTGGCGGCGAAATTACCTTGAGCCGACCCGTAAGCGAATATTCGACCAATTACATCCCCTTGCGCAACCGCAAAGATAAATACGTCCGCCACGTCTCCAGCGGCAATGCCGGTAACCGCAGCGGCTCCGATTACGCAGAGTGGCGCAAAAATAATTTCGGCTTGACGCGCGCCATTGTCCTCGAACACATCACCGATACCCGCGACAATATCTACGCGCCGACGGACGGCAACAAGGTCAACATCGCGTTGGAAGTCGGTGCATTCGGCGGCGACTTCGACTACCAGAAACTTTCGCTCGACCACCAAAACTACCGCAAGGCGGGCGACCACGATCAAGTTTGGGCAATTCGCGGAATGATCGGTTACGGGCGCGGCGATATGACGGAATTCAACCAATTCCGCATCGGCGGACAAGGCTCACTGCGCGGCTACCGCGACGACCAATTCCGCGGCAACAGAATGATTCTCGGCTCAATCGAATATCGCTTCCCGCTGTACAAAAGAGTTCAAGGCGCACTGTTTACGGACTTCGGCTCCGCATGGAACGGCGGCTTCCGCCCGCGCGACTTCAAGGCAAGTATCGGCTTGGGCGTCGCACTCAACACGCCAATGGGACCGTTGCGCTTGGATTACGGACGCGGCTCACAGGGCGGCAGATTCCACTTCTCCGTTGGCACGTCATTTTAAGCGACACGACAAAATTAAAGCCCCTTCCTAATTCGGCGGGGGCTTTTCGATTGGCGGTTAGTTGCGCCGTGAACTATTTGATTTGCACGAGGATTTTATTGAGCTTGGGCATTACAGGCAATTTCGCCGCACGTTGATTTTGTTCCGCGACCTTTGACGGCAACCGTGTAATGCGCTCCCGTTCACGTCGTGCTTTTTGCGACACTGATTGTCTTGCACGTCGTTCTGGATGTTCTGCATAAGATTTTTTCTGACTTTCTGACATTCGTATGCATCGATCGGGGTCTTCTTCGTAAGATTTTTTTTGCGCCAATGAAGCTTTTTCGTGTTCGGCAGGGGCACGAAAACGTTCAATATTTCGCTTAGAGATTTGTCGACCAGCCTCAGGATGTTCTGCGTAATATTTTTTCATCGATGCGGACTGTTTTGCCGTAGTTTCTTCCGAAACAGGATGTTCTGCATAATACTGAATCATTATTTCGGAATGTTGCTTGCGTGATTCGGGAGATTCAAATTGTTTGTTTGTCATATCTGCAAGATAAGCTCGTGCTTCAGGGTGTTCGTCATAATATCTTTTGAGCGATTCGGCTTGTTGTGCGCGTGATTCGGGCGAAATGGGATTTTCGGCGCGGCTTTTCTTGAGTGCCGCAGATGTTTTCGCGTGTTCGGCGGGGTCTTCATAACGTCGCAGTTGTCCCGCTGTAGCTTTCGCGTGTTCAGCGGGATTTTCCCAACGCTTCTTTTGAGCCGCCGCGCTGTTTGCTCGATGTTCGTCAGTTTGCTTGGAGCCAGTCAGGGTTGCAGAAATTTGTGCTTTGGTTTCTTCTGTGTGATGAAATCCGCGCACCCCTTCGCCGCCATCCGTACAGTTGTAACCTTTTGGTCTCTTGCAGTCGTATTCGGCAATGAAACGGACTTCGTAAGCGTCGAGTTCCTCTTGAGTTTCGCACACCGCCAAAATCTTAATCGTGAAGTTTTCCGCGCCGTATTTGCGAATCGCCTTGCCGATAGGATAGGGTGACTCCATGTGCTCCTTGAAACGCTGTTCGACCGTGCGCGTCGTCTGCCCGACGTAGTGCTTGCCGTTGACCTCGTTGGTGATCAGATAAACCATACCGTATGCCATAATACCTCCGCCTTTCGTTTGACAGCACGGCGCGAGCGGTGTACAATCAACGCGGGAAGAAGCTCTGCCATGCTGATTTTTTTGTTTAACAACGTAAGTTTAGCACCGCAGGGCTTTTCCTGTCAATAAATCGCAAAACAAAACCGCCGAGGCGTTGAGCCCCGACGGTTGAATTTTTTATGGCGTGTCGAAAATTTTTAATCAGCCGGCGTCTTCCTCTTCCTTGGCGCGTTCAATCAAAATGTTAAGCAATTTCTTTGCCGCTTCGGGGATAACTGTGCCGGGCGCGAAAATCGCAACTGCACCGTGCTTGTAAAGGAAGTCGTAGTCTTGAACAGGAATTACACCCCCCACGGCTACTAATATTGACTCGCCGCCAATCTTCTTGAGTTCGTCGACGAGTTCGGGCAACAGCGTGTTGTGACCTGCCGCCAATGAGCTGAATCCAACGATGTGAACGTCATTGTCGACAGCGTCACGCGCAGCTTCTTGCGGAGTTTGGAATAACGGTCCAATATCAACATCCCATCCGAGATCAGCAAACGAAGTTGCAAGAACCGACCGCGCACGATCGTGTCCATCTTGGCCGAGCTTAACGATAGCGATTCTCGGTCTGCGCCCCGTGAGCTTCTCAAATTCGTCAGCCATTGCACGAGCTTCGTCAAGTTTACTTTCATCGCCGAATTCTTTTGAGTAAACGCCTGAAATCGGATGAATCGTCGCGACGTATCTGCCGCAAACTTTTTCGACGGCGTCGGAAATTTCGCCGAGTGAGCAACGGACGCGTGCCGCCTCAACCGCGCACTCAAGCAGGTTGCCGTTGTCGCGGGATTCAGCCGCTTTCGTGATGGCTTCAAGGGCGGCGCGGA
>ODAI013307620.1_pt1 | contig 12463 bp, 11 predicted proteins | sample 1539321 | NCBI WGS metagenome assembly ODAI01 (sample SAMN02144231, study PRJEB22623) | gut metagenome | biome: sheep rumen | host: Ovis aries | place: New Zealand
GATCTTGAAGGTAGACCCATTCCAGGTGCTCGACCAGAAGGGTGTCGGCAAACTCATCAAGTACGCCGTGAAGGCTGGTCGCGAGGTTCGTCCCGATCTGCGTTGCGGTATCTGCGGTGAGCATGGTGGTGAGCCCAGCTCTGTGAAGTTCTGTGCTAAGATTGGCATGAACTACGCATCTTGCTCTCCTTTCCGTGTGCCCATCGCACGTCTGGCTGCCGCGCAGGCCGCTGTTGAGGAGTAATCTCAAGATGCTATTAATATGTTTGAGCGCAATACCCGTCTGGGCGTTGCGCTCATTCTCTTCAAACGATACACAAGACAATGCATAACTTATTGATCCTGTTGCTGGCACTCTTCACCTCAGTATCCATGCATGCCCAGCGCGTAAAGATCCAGACCCGTTTGGGCGACATTGTGGTACGCCTGTACGATGAGACGCCCATTCATCGCGATAACTTTTTGAAACTAGCCAGTGAAGGCTATTATGACGGCACTTTGTTCCATCGCGTTATTCATGATTTCATGATCCAAGGTGGCGATCCCACCTCCAAGGGCGCCCCATCCGACAAACGTGTGGGAGGTGGAGGCCCCGACTATACGCTCGAAGCCGAGATCAGAGATGATCTGATTCATAAGCGTGGTGCTTTGGCTGCAGCCCGTGAAGGTGACAATGTCAATCCCGAACGCCGCAGCAGCGGTTCACAGTTTTATATCGTTTGGGGCCGTAAGTTCAGTCCGCGACAGATAGAGTATCTCGCTGAGAAGATGCAGGCCGAACATCCTGATACAGGCGGTTTCACCCAACAGCAGCGCGAAACCTACGCCACCTTGGGTGGTAGCCCACACCTTGATGGCAATTACACCGTCTTTGGCGAAGTCGTCGAAGGACTTGATGTTGTGGAGAAAATCCAAAACCTTCAGGTCGACCCTGCCGACCGTCCCCTCGACGACGTTGTTGTTTATATGACCATTCTTTCCGAATAGAAACGAAGATGAAATTAATTATAACAATACTATTGACGATGCTTGTTGGAGCATCTTCAGCTCAAGAAAACCTGATCAGACAAACAAGCAACACCGATGCTGCAAAGTCGTTCAGGGTTGTGAAGGAAATTCCGATTACGAGCGTCAAGAATCAGTATCGTAGTGGTACTTGCTGGGACTATGCCACACTCGGCTTCTTTGAGAGTGAGATTCTGCGGATAACGGGTAAGAGCTATGACCTGTGTGAAATGTTCGTGGTCAACAAAGACTATATGGACTGTGCTACCCATTATGTGAGGATGCACGGATACAGTCAGATATCAGAAGGTGGATCTTGCGATGATGTGCTGGAAGTGATCCGACAACATGGCATCTGTCCAGAGCAAGCGATGCCTGCCCCAGGATCACTGACGGGTGATTCGCTGGCTAATTTCAACGTATTCTTTCCTGAGTTGGAACGTATCGTAAGTAGTATCGTCAGAAAAGGTGCTAAAGCCCCGCAGCAGCATTGGCAAGATAGTGTTCAGGCAGTCATCGAAAAATACGTAGGACGTTGTCCTGATTCATTTGAATATGAAGGGATGACGTATACACCGAAGTCGTTTGCTGAGCGCCTTCGACTGAATCTCGACGACTATGTGAGTCTGACGAGTTATACACACCATCCATTTCGTAAATGGTTCGTTATCGAAGCTCCCTATAAGTGGCGTTTGAAACCAAGTTATAATATTCCTATCAAAGAACTGATGGACGTGCTTGACAAGGCGCTGGACGCAGGATATACAGTAGCATGGGGTGGCGATGTGACGGGTGACTTCACTCGTACCGGACTGGCAATGCTGCCCGATGATGTGTCGCCCACTCAAGCCATGCGCCAGGAACAATGGGACGATTGGCGCTTTACCTACGATCATGTGATGCTTATCTATGGTAAGGCACTCGACGAAAGTGGAAAACCATACTATATGGTAAAAAACTCATGGGGTAAGAGCGGGAAATACAAGGGCATCTGGTATATGTCACGCGACTATATCGCCCTGAATACCGTTTACTTATTCCTCAATCAGCAAGCACTACCAAAGCATCTGCGCAAACAATTGGAATCTTCCGGATTTTGATGACTAAAGAAGTCTATCAAGGAAACATTGCTACTAAATTGTCAAACGATGGAAATTCAGCAAAGGTGAAAATCATTCATGTGGACATGGACCAGTTCTTTGCCGCTGTGGAGCAGCGAGACAATCCAGAACTGAAGGGCAAGCCGATAGCGGTTGGTCACGATGCCGAACGTGGTGTCGTGTCGACGGCCAGCTACGAGGCCCGACAGTTCGGTGTGCATTCTGCTCAGTCCATTCAGGTGGCCAAGCGTCTTTGTCCTGGACTGATTATCGTGGAACCCCATTTCCACCGGTATAAGGAGGTATCGGCTCAGCTCCACGAAATTTTTCATGACTATACCAACCTGATAGAGCCTATCTCGCTCGATGAAGCCTTTCTTGATGTGACTGAGAATAAGCCGGGCATCGAACTGGGTGTGGATATCGCCCGAGAAATCAAGCAGCGCATCATGGAGAAGACGGGACTGACGGCATCGGCAGGCGTGAGCTATTGCAAGTTTCTGGCAAAGATAGCCTCCGACTGGCGCAAACCCGATGGGCTGACGGTGATACACCCTGACCGGGCTTTAGACTTCATCGGCCAGTTGAAGGTAGAAAAAATATGGGGTGTCGGGCAGAAGACTGCCGAGAAAATGCATAGGATGGGTATCTTCACGGGACTGGATTTGAGGAAAGTGTCACTCACTCGTCTGACTGATGAGTTTGGTAAGATGGGGCAGGTGTTTTTTGACTTCTCGCGTGGCATTGATAACCGTCCCGTTATCTCTGAGTGGGAACGCAAATCTGTCAGCTGCGAGCAAACGTTTGAAAAGGATATTAACAAGAATGCTGACGTCACTATTCATCTGTATAACACGGTGCTGGAACTAGTCAGACGAATTGAGAAAACAGATTTCGAAGGGCGTACGCTGACATTAAAAGTTAAATTCTTGGACTTCCAGCAGATAACCCGTAGCATCACGGTTGGTCACATGCTGCATACCAAAGATGATATTCTGCCGCTAGCCAAGCAGTTGATGAACGAAGTGGAATTTCACTCTCACCCCATCCGTTTGCTGGGTTTGGGTGTATCAAATCCAGTAAGTTCCTCGCCAAACGGGGACCTGGCCTCTCGTCAGGGTACATGGATTGAACTGGAACTGGATTTTAAACCGTGGTAGCGATGAGTAGTGTAGTGATAGCCATATTCCTGTTGAGCATTGGAGCCAGTTTCGTACAGCGCACTACAGGCTTCGGCTTTGGCATTTTCATTATGACGATGCTGCCATTTTTTATGCCAACATACGGTGAGTCTACGACACTTTCAGGTCTTCTGGCCATCACCACATCGGCTGTCATCGTTTGGCGACTGAGAAGCTATGTCACTTGGAAACGGCTTTGGCCAATACTCCTGACATTTTTTGCTGTTTCGACGATAGCGATATTTGCCTTAACACGCATCGAAGATCATATCTTGAAGCGGGTTCTGGGTGTGGCATTGATTGTTATCAGCATTTACTTTGCCTTGTTTAGTCAGAAGATTAAGCTGTCAACAACGAAAAAAGTGCAGGTTGGGGCAGGATCGTTGAGTGGACTGATGGGCGGATTCTTTGGTATGCAAGGCCCGCCAGCTGTGCTCTACTTCATCCAGTCGGAACCCACCAAGGAACACTATATGGCGATGGCTCAGACCTATTTTCTGATTGGCAATGTGATGATGACTTTTGTGCGAGCCTATAACGGCTTCTTCACTACGACCGTGATGACGGATTACTTTTTCGGACTAGGTGGAGTCTTCATCGGCACATCTTTGGGAGCCTATGTGTTTAAGCGGATTCCTAATCGAATATTCCGATACATCGTTTATGCGTATATCGCTGTTAGCGGTGTGATAATTCTTCTGACATAGTAATAATAATGAGTAAAGAGTGAACAAACACTATGGCGAAACGGACAGCAATAATAGGTGGTGGGGCTGCTGGTTTTTTCTTGTCAGTAAACCTGAAGGAGATGATGCCGGAGATGGAGGTGACCATCTTCGAGCGTAGTCATCGGGTGTTGGCTAAGGTAGAGATTTCGGGTGGGGGACGATGCAACTGCACGAACACGTTTGAGGAGGTGCGCGACTTGCAGATGGTCTATCCCCGAGGTCACCGACTGCTGAAGCGGCTCTTTAAAACGTTTGGCCCAGAGCAGGCTTTTTCGTGGTTCGAGAAGCATGGCGTCCCGTTAGTGGTGCAGGACGATCAGTGTGTGTTCCCTGAGGTACAAGATTCCCATGCGGTGATTGACTGTTTCCTCTCGCTGGCACGTCGCTATCACGTGCGGATAGAAACGGGACGGAAGATAGCTTCGCTGGAGCAGTTGGCTGACTACGACTTTGTAGCTGTTACGACTGGTGGTTCGCCAAAGGCGGAGGGGCTGCAATGGCTGGCTGACGGAGGGCATGAGACGGCAGAACCCGTACCATCGCTTTTCACGTTTAAGATTGCTGATGAACAATTGACAGCGCTGATGGGACTTGTGGTCAATGTCAACGCCATCATACCAGGTACGAAGATGAAGTCGGAAGGACCGCTGCTCATCACCCATTGGGGCATGAGTGGACCTGCTATCCTTAAATTGTCGAGTTATGCAGCACGATTGTTGGCTGAGTCTGGCTATCAGATGCCAGTCAGTATCAACTGGGTGCAAAAGAACGAGGAAACGGTGCAACAGACGCTGCATGAGATGTCGATTCGCGAAGCCAAGAAGCAGGTGAGCACCTACAGTCCTTTTGTGTTGCCTCAGCGTCTGTGGAGTTATCTGCTGGAGAAGGTGTTGGGCAATCGTAGCCATATCCGATGGTGCGAGTTGAATAAGAAAGATATGAACCGACTGACCAACGTACTGACCAACGATACTTATCAGATCTGTGGACGCGCGCCTTTCAAAGACGAATTTGTGACGTGTGGAGGTGTAGCGTTAAGCAGCGTCAATCCCACGACGTTGGAGAGTCGTCACGTACCTCATCTGTATTTCGCTGGCGAGGTGTTGGATATCGATGGCATTACTGGAGGTTTCAACTTCCAGGCTGCATGGACAACGGCTTATACGGTAGCCCAAGCCATTGCTTCAGCAGCTAAACTGTAAATCGGATATAAGCTCGATCGTCGAAGGAGTTGAAGTCGGGACGGAAGGCCTTCGTGGCTTGGAAAGTCCCTATGTTCAGCGGGTCTTCCTTACGTTGCTCAAGCAGTCGGCGTTCGCTCTCTTCCAGCGTAGGACAGAGGTAAGGATAGCCATCGGAGGCCAGCACGATTTCCCAAGGACGGAAATCGAGCGTGATGATGCGGACATGCTGGCGTGGGATGTGGAATCCGTCAATCACACTATACGTGATGTTCTGTTGACGCATAGTCTCTATCATACGTGGTATGATGACACTACGTGCCGTATCGTTGATGAGCAACTCTTCCTGTTTAACACCCGCAGCCAACTGACGCTTCACCTCTTCGGCCCGCATCGCAGCCAACTCAGCTTCATAGGGCTTGGGATTATCGTAGTACTCGTTGCCGATGAGGCATTGGCAGTCGCCCACCATCCACACTTCACGATTCAGACGACTGAAGATGACGGCAGAACAAGTCAGGCGATCTTCTGGATGCTCAGCCAAACGGGGTAGCATTGACTTCTTATAATGTTTGTGGATATAAGCGGTGACACCCGTCAAGAACTGTTCACAAGTAGTCGTTTTCGGCATACTGCGGATATAACGCTCAGTCAGCTGCATAGCATAGCGCCCGTTGGAGCGCAACAAGCTATGTCGATACTGGCTCTTCGAAGTGCTGCCGTCGATCACAGCGATGAAGTCATTTGCGACGACGATGCCGTCCTCGCTTTTCTTCTTTGGGTTCTTGGGAACGAGATTTTGCTCGATAATTTCCATGTTCGTTATTCTCTTTGTACCAGAAGAAATACTGGCGCTGGGCTAATTTCTCGGCTTGCGAGTGAGCCGTGAAGACGGGCTCCAGCGTATAAGGGTCGAAACCCGTATAGAACATCTCGGTAGCCACCGTCATCGGGGTAGGTGTGAAGTCCTGAACCTGTTCCAGTTTATAGCCCATCTTACGGGTGATGGCAGCCAAATCGGCCATGTCAGCCTCCGTACATCCAGGATGGCTGGAGATGAAGTAGGGGATAATCTGCTGGCGCAGTCCTTCTTCGCTGTTGATGCGGTCGAAGATACGCTTGAACTCATAGAACTGTTGGAACGATGGTTTGCGCATCAGTTTGAGCACGTGGTCGCTGGTATGTTCAGGAGCCACCTTCAGTCGTCCGCTGACATGTCGGCATATGAGTTCACGCGTGTACTCCATAGCTGCCTTGTTGGAGGCTTCGTCCTTGCTCTTATGCAGCAACAGGTCGTAACGAACACCACTGCCGATGAAGCTCTTCTTAATGCCTGGCAGCGCGTCGACAGCATGATAGACCTCCAATAGTTTCGAGTGGTTAGTATTGAGGTTGGGACACACCTGTGGGTTGATACAACTGGGTCGCTTACACTTCTCGCAGATGTTCAGGTTGTTGCCGTGCATGCCATACATGTTGGCCGATGGTCCACCCAAATCGGACAAATAACCCTTGAAGTCGTCCATCTGCATGACCTTCTTCACCTCGCTGACGATGCTCTCTTTCGAGCGGCATGAAATGAATTTTCCCTGATGCGCTGAGATGGTGCAGAACGCACAGCCTCCGAAGCAACCACGATGGATGTTGACAGAAAACTTGATCATCTCGTAGGCAGGGATACGCTTGTTCTTATATTTTGGATGAGGAACGCGCGTATAGGGCAGGTCGTAGGAGGCATCGAGCTCCTGAGTGGTCATGGGTGGAAAGGGTGGATTGACAACGGCAAAACGCTGGCCCACCTGTTGTATGAGGCGATGGGCATGCATCATGTTCGACTGTTCCTCGATGTGGCGGAAATTCTCAGCTTGCGAACGCTTGTTGCGCAGACACTCCTCATGGCTATGAAGCACGATGTCGGTCTCATCAGGCGTCATGTTACTTGAGAGATAGACTGTTTGCGGTATATCGCGAATCTCGCTGATGGGCTGTCCTTCTGCCAAGCGGTTAGCCAACTCCACGATAGGTTTCTCGCCCATGCCGTAGATGATCAGGTCTGCATCTGAATCGCACAGGATACAAGGACGCAGACGGTCCTGCCAGTAGTCGTAGTGCGTCAGCCGACGCAGCGACGCCTCTATGCCACCTAAGATGATGGGTACGTCAGGGTAGAGCTCACGCAGAATCTTGGAGTAGACGATGGTGGGATATTCTGGGCGCAGGTCGTGGCGTCCGTCAGGACTATAGGCATCTTCGGAGCGCAGTCGGCGGTTGGCTGTGTATTTATTGACCATCGAGTCCATGCAGCCAGGAGCGATGCCAAAGAACAGACGTGGACGCCCCAGCTTCTTGAAGTCACGGTAGTCACCATGCCAGTCGGGCTGTGGTATGATAGCCACACGATAGCCCGCTGCTTCCAGGGTTCGACCGATGACAGCAGCGCCAAATGAAGGGTGATCGACATATGCGTCAGCTGAGAAGAGGATGATGTCCACCTCTTCCCAACCCCGCAACTCAATCTCCTTTTTCGTCGTGGGCAGAAAATCTGTCAGCCTATATTCCACTTCTTACTTCTTAACTCAATTAAACGGTGTCCCTTGGAACGCCCGTCTGGTCGATCCCAAATCCTCGTTGGCACGATTTTTCCAGTTGATGAAGAGCAGCACGAGCTGTTGCAGTCCGAAAGCCTTCATGTTCTGATGATAGATGACGTCGAGGCAGAGGTCAAGCAGACGCTTGTCCTTGCCAGCATCAGAACCGAGCAGCGAACGGATGTTCAGCTTCAGCTTGTCTAATACCGATTCGTCTACATAACCATTCGAATCGATGAGGTCGCGGAAGAGCTGATAGTCTTCGATGGTCTGCAGATGTTCTTCACTGATGTCGATACTACGTGTACCGCTGGAATTGGTTTGAATCTTGTACATAGTCTTTAGTTTTATTTTAATAGATAGTTTAAAATGCCGTTCATGATCGACGTGCGCTTCTGCCCGTCCTTGATACATTCGAAGGGAATACCCATCGTGAAGGCACGATAGTCGGTGCCTTTGTAGGCCACAGCAGCGCTATATCCATCAGCATACTGCATGGCGGTATAAGCAGGGTTGACGGGTTGCAGAATGTCTGTCGATGTCGCTGCATAATGCGTCTCGTTCAGGTCCTTCCAATACTCGATGGTTGTGCCTAGTCCGTTGAGGTAGTCGGTAGACAGCATGTTACGTCCTGCATACTCACACTTCAATGTGCCAGCCAGGAACTGCTTGTCGCTGTCGGCCATCATGTCGCGTCCGATGTAGGCTCCGCTGACCAGCAAAGCACCACCACGAGAAGTGAAGTTACGAAGGGAATGTTGCATCGACGAAGTGAATGTCTTGTAGTAGTTCAGACTATGTCCGTCGTTGCGCTCCAGACCTAACACCAAGTCTATCGCAGCGATGCCTTTGGTCTGTATTTTTGCTGTTTCCAGCGCCTCGCTCGAACAGCTGATGATGTTGTATTGGCGAGTGGCAGCAATGGCCTCAGCATGCGTCTTCACGTAGTTGAAGTCGTTGCCTGCTATCAACATCCCCGTCAGTTCTTCACCAGTATAGCCCAAGCCACCGGATTCTATACCCATCTGCGTGCGGTCGAAGTTGATCTGACGTCCTGACCACCCGTAGGTAGGACCATAAGTGATGCCTGGGTCTTCGTCGAGATCAAAACCTTGCTCCTCAGCATTGTTACGGATGGCAGGCGACGACAGGCGGTGGAATCCGTTGACAATCATGATAGTCTTGGTGGCATAAGGATTATAATATGCAGAGAGCACCTCAGAGGGGAAGCTCCGTCCGCCACGATTGACGGCAGCCACCTTGAAATGGTAGAGCTGTCCTGGCTCCAGTTCCATGTCGTAGCTGTTCTTCGAGCGGATATATGTGCCATTGTCGAAGTCGGCTTCACCCATAGCGGTATAGAGAATATAGCCAGTAGGTTTCGAGGTGGGCTCTTGCGGATCGTTAACGGCATCCCAACTGATTCTGACCTTGGCGTCGTCTTTGAATTCGATGCGGAAATTGTTGGGTGCCAGTGGAGCCACGATGAACGAGCGTCCGTGTTGGTCGTTGACATAACGCAGGATTGTCTTGTAGATAGAACGAGCCAGCGTAAAGCGGAAGTTAGGATCCTGTCCTAGTCGCATGTCAGGGAAGTTCTGGTGCGACATCGTCTCCAGGATGGCGCTAGGCACCTCAGGCAGTCTGGTCTCGGAGTAGTTCCTGTCGAAGAGCTCGCGTCGATTCCAGTTGCCGTATTTGTATTTGATATCGAGCAGTTCGTTGCTCAACAGTGCATCAGCAAAGTCGCGTGATGCCATACGGGAGATGCCTGCATTCAGTTTCCCCTCGTTGAATGATGTCGTACAGATGGATAGAGAGCCAATCAGACCCTCACCGTCTTTCGAATAGCCTGCATCGCTATGGATGGCTAGCGACAGTTCGATAGGTACCCTGCGTCCTTCGACAGTCGGCATGAAGCATGAGCCACCACCCAGCAGATTGGTCATGTGAGAGCGTACGTTGATATCGTCAGCATAGTCGTCTTGTCCGTTCTTGCTGCTATAGACGGAGTAGGGCATACCAGCCCATTGAGCCGAATAGCGTGCTCCCTCCAAGGCGCGAGGCAATCCGCTGACCGCTCCAAAGCGCTCGATGTTGCCCATACCACCACCAAAGCGAACGGCATCGGTAGTGACCACACCGCTATGACTGCTCTGGTTGGAAACGGTGACGCGATTGAACTCGCTATATCCTGCATCGAAGTCGAATGTGCCCAGATAAACCCAGGTGCTACCACCCATCTGCTGGTTCACACGGAACTGGGTGCGCTCACCACGATGCCATACGGTATAGAGGGCGTCGTCGATGCTGTTAGGCAGCGTCTGGTAGCTCACATAGACGGCATAACGACCTGCCTTGCGGAAGTCGGGCTGGTAGGTAGCCAGACTGTAGCGCGACTTGCTGCTGGTGGTTTTCACCATGCGGGCTGTTCCTGCCTCGAATGGATTCTCGAGGTCCTGATAAGTCCCAGCGTGCCAGGCAAAGCCTGCCTGACTGGTCTGCTTCCACTTGCCGTGCGATGTCACCTCGATGTAGTTACGCTTCGAGCCGTCGTTGTCGACAATGATCTCCTCCTTCTGCCAGTCGCGCTCACGAGGGGTGAACACTACGGCTCCTGACTGTTCCAACATGGGAATCAAATAGGGTATGACGATGGTCTGGGTAAACAGGTCTTCGGTGGTTCCAAACAGTTTCGGGCGCTGCCACTTCCAGTAGCCTTTCTTCTGGTCGTAATATCGTCCGTGACTGGCCCATAACGACAGGTGGCGTCCCTGCAGACCATGGGTGTATTCTACGGGGTGTGAGATGTTCTTCACCCAAGGCTCCCCATCGTAGTCGATGTCGCCCCACATTCTGGATTTATCAGCATTCTTGTTCAGACGGTTGGGTATCAGCTCGTCAATCGTCATGCCGTTGGTGACGATGGTTACCTCATATTTCCGATAAGGCTTAGGTAGTTCGCCTTTTACCTTTTTATATATATGCTCTGTAATCTCCGGAGTGAACTCCTGTGCAGCGAAGAACTCATCGGCAACGATAGTCAGCGTCTTGGTGGTGTCGTTCAGCTGATATTCCAACATACGGGGAGCCTGAGTCAGTCGGGTTCCCTTGGGTTTGTATTTTCTGAAGTATTCTTCCAGTCGTTCAACCAGTTTGGCTTCGTCTTTTGCCGTCTGTGCAGCAGTTGGTACAGCTAGGAGAAGGAATGCGAGAGAGAGGATGATGAAATAAAATCTTTTCATGGTCTTATACCTCTCCTATGGTGAATTTCTCAGGATGCTTGCCTTTGAAGTCCTTGAAATAAAGTTTGATTTCTCGCATCTGGCTGTCAATGTCACCATTGGGAATGATGGTCTTGGTGCACTGGATATAGCGCTTCTCATAGTCTACAGCATAGAGCAGGATGGGCAACTCAGCCTTTTGAGCGATGTAGTAGAAGCCCTTTTTCCACTCCGGGTTGAGCGAGCGAGTGCCTTCAGGGGTGATACACAGGTGGAATTCATTTACGCGTTTGGCAGTCTCAGCCAGATTATCCGTCATGCTGGTGTGCTTCGTGCGGAATACGGGGATGCCGCCCATCTTACGGAAGATAGGTCCCAGGGGCCAGAAGAACCACTCCTTTTTCATCAGGAAGTTGCTTCGCATGCCTCGTGCCCTGATGTAGAGTTGTCCTATCAGGAAGTCCCAGTTGCTGGTGTGTGGTGCCAGACAGATGATATACTTGTCGGGGTGCTCCTCCGTTACATTGGCTGTCCACCCCATGTGTTTATATAACAGCCAACTGCAAAATGATTTCCACATAAATGTTGTTGTCAATAGTTCACTTGGTCTGCAATTTCGCTGGCCCGAGCCACAAAGTCTTCCTTCAGTCGTTTGAAGTATTCCTTCTGTGGCATGCCTGGTTCAGGGTGCGAGATACGACGGATGAAGTCGTCCTGCATCTTCAGCGTGCTGAAGATGAGTGCCTTCGCACTGTCTTTGTTCTGCCCGTAGAGAGAAGCAGCTAAACACTCAGCGAAAAGATCTCCGCAGAATAGATTGATGTTACGTTTTAATGTTCGTTTGTTCGCCATTGTTTGGTCCTCCTTAAATGATAAAAATGTCTGTTTCGAACGTCAAAGATACGAAAAATATTCGATATATCATAGAATTCTGCACAAAAAAATATTAAAATACGTGATTTCTTTCCGTTTCTCGCAAAAAAAGCCTAAATTTGCAATTCGAAAACGCCGAGACTTGCAAGTCAAAGCGCTCTAGACGAATTACAATTATTCATCATCAATTAATATTTAAAACAATGGAAAAAAGTGCATTGCAGAAAGCGAGAGCCGCTTACCAGCCCAAACTGCCTAAGGCTCTTCAGGGTGCTGTAAAAGTGAAAGAAGGTGCTCCTACCCAGAGCGTTGGTGACCAGGAAGAGATCAAGAAACTGTTCCCCAACACTTATGGTATGCCTATCGTCGAGTTTGAGCCTGCTACTGAGGCTAACACCAAGAAGATGAACGTAGGTATCATCCTCTCTGGCGGTCAGGCTCCTGGTGGTCACAACGTGATTACAGGTCTGTTCGACCAAGTGAAGAAGCTCAATCCTGAGAACCGTCTGTTTGGCTTCATCCTGGGTCCTGGCGGTCTGGTAGACCACAACTACATGGAGCTCACAGCCGACATCATCGACGA
>ODAI013213749.1_pt1 | contig 12461 bp, 5 predicted proteins | sample 1539321 | NCBI WGS metagenome assembly ODAI01 (sample SAMN02144231, study PRJEB22623) | gut metagenome | biome: sheep rumen | host: Ovis aries | place: New Zealand
AACGGTCTTGCCGCTTCCGGCCCTTCCGTCAACCACAAGTATCTCGCTTTCGTCGTCCCTTATTATGTCGTTCTGCTCTTTTTGTATGGTCGAGATCACCGGCCGCATTTTCTCCGGCGCATTTCCGCCGAGCACCTCTATCAGAAGGTCATCGAAGACCCTGCTTCCTGTCTCGGCAACCGTCTCCAGCTCCCCGTCCTTTACTATGGTCTGCAGCCTTTCCTTTATGACTCCGCTGTAGCGGAGCTTTTTGCCCGAATTTGAATCGGGATCGGGGACCAGGTAGGATGCGTGTCCAAGGTCATAGTCGTAATAAAGCGCGGCGATCGGTGCCCTCCAGTCGAATATCTTGACCTTTTTGTCCTTCTCCGACCAGAAGCTGCCGCTTCCGAAACGAAGCTCCATGCATTCGCTGCTGTCATCCGGCAGGTAGTCAAGCCTTGCAAAATAAGGGTTTTCAAGCATAAATCCAAGGTTTCTGAGCCTTTCGGCATCGGCATTTACCAATAACGCCATGTTGCCGGCGCTGTCAACATTTTCCCTGACTTCCTTTTCGTCCATCTCGGCATAATGCTCGTTGATATAGGCCTTGAATTCCTTTACCGCCTTTTTTTCGTTTTCTATCTCTTCTTCCAGCTTCCGTCGTGCTTCACCAAGCTCCGTTTTCAGCTTTCCGAAATATTCATACTCTTCTCTTTTTATATCCATACTCTTCTTTTTGCCGTCAGGCATTTATCGAAATATTCTTTTTAACACGTACGAAGGTAGCCTCGCCTTCCTTGCTTCCGCAGGCAAAACCGTTTGCCGACAGGAACTTGATGTCAAGAGTTACATCGGTAAGAAATATCTGCCCGACACCGTTGGCATCTCCGATACCGGAGGTAACCTCGCCTTCGCCGTAAAGGTTGATGGTCGACATGCCGATGCGGCAGTCGCTTCTTCCGCCGTAGCTTCCGATATCGACTATTCTCCTGCCTCTCATGTCGATGGCAACAAGTATCTTGTTTGCGGTAAGATCGAAATCCTTGCCCTTAAGGGTTCCTATGCCACAGAAATAATTTCCTGCGCCGCTGCACTTAAAGGTCATATTGTGAAGCGTCACTCTTGCGCTTCCCTCAAGGGAACCGATGCCGCAGATATTTGCCGAAGCGAACTTGACCTCTATCGTACAGGACGAAATGTTGATATCCGCAGTTCCGAAAATCGAGCCGATACCGAGGCAGTTTGCACCCGAGCCATCCAGTATGATAACTCCGTTGTGGACGCTTATTGTCTTTCCTGTCTTTCCGCCGCCGATTGCAACGCAGTACTCGCCGTTGGTGGTTATCTCAAGCTTTCCGATCAGGTCAAGGGTAATCTCGCCGAAAGCATTCTTGCTGTTTGAACCGATCGCGAAGCAGTCCCTGTTCTCGGCATGGATCGTAAGATCTCCCTTTCCGCCGATATAAAGCTTGGCGGACTCCGGAACATAGATCGAAGATTTATTGAACAGGTTCTTTCCTTTAAAGAAAAGCCTTACGTTGCTTCCGCCTCCGAGCAGTATGCCTGCCCTGCCGGGCTCGGGCTGGATATACGCATTGTTGAAATAAAGCTCGCAGACAGCGCCTTCCTTGATCGTGATCGTTGTCTGTATCATATGGGAAGCATCGCCCTCGATCCTGAACTCTCCGTCTCCGAGTATGATATCGGTATATCTTCCGTCTATTATCTTGTTATAGTCCATTATCTCCCCGTCAACAGGAGTGTAGACCTTCTTTATTATCTTGTTCGTCTCAAGGTTGATCTTCTCGATCTGATCCTTGACATCGGATGCGATTTCCTCAACAAGCACGGGCTTGGGCATTGAAATGTAGTAGCCCTGGAAAAGATCGCAGCCTAAATCGATAAGGGTTTCAAGCTCCTCTGCGGTCTCAACGCCCTCACCGAGCACATTTCCGCCCTGCGAATGGATGTAATCCACAAGACCTGCCACCATGGTCTGCTTTCTGGTGTTGGAATCGATTCCTGCCACAAGGCTCCGGTCAAGCTTTACAACCTCGGGATTATATTTAAGAAGCCTTGAGGTGTTGGAGTAGCCTGTGCCGTAATCGTCTATCGCCATGTTGCAGCGGTTCTTCGAAAGACGTTCCATGACTTTTTCAAGCACCGCGGCATCGGTCTGCTCGGTCAGTTCAACGACCACCTTTTCCCAGATTTCGCCGTAACGGCTGCTGATGCTTTCAAAATCCTCCTCCGTCAGCATATGGGAAGGGATGGCATTTATGAAAAGCCTCTTGTTCTCAAACATATTCTGGTTCTCGCTGAGGAATCTCAGGCAGTTGTTGAGTGTAGCATACTCAATATCGTAAAGCCTGTTATATTTTCCGGCAAGATCAAGGATCTCAAGCGGGTTCATGCCTATATCCGAATCCGTTCTCATCAGTGCCTCGTAAGCAACCACATCGCCGTTTCTTGCCGAAATGATGGGCTGGAAATGGTAATGGAAAAGGTTGTTGTCGATGAGCCTGATGAAATTGCCGAGTCTGTTATATTCTTTATTGTCAATGTCCTCGGCATTTCCCGAAAAGATTTCCGTGCTGCCCTTTCCGTGTGACATTGCGGTAAACAGAGCATAGCTTGCCGCATGCATGAGCCTTGCAGGAGAAGAATTGTCATCGTTCGATATTCCTGCCGAGAATGTCATTCCGTTCTCCGCAGCAAGCTCGTAGCCAAATTCATCCGTCAGCGGGCTCTTTGCAACCCTTTCACGCAGCTTGTCAACAAAAATCTCGGCATCGCCCGTAAATCCGGGAACGAATATCCAGTACTCGCTGTCGCTGTATTTGGAAAATACCGCTCCCTCGGGAAGCACCGAATTGATCGCCGTAAGCGCGGAATAGATGTAGCCCGCAAGCATTGACGGCACCTCCATGTTTTCAAGCTTTATAAGCATTAAAAGCTTGTTTTCGTCCGATTTCTGAAGGAAATCGACAAGGCCGTCACGGTCGACAAACGGAAGGTTTTCAAGAAACAGGTTGATACCCTGTTTTCTCTCAAGGCAGACTATGCCGGCCTCCGTCTCGCTGTTCTCGGCAATATAATGTATCCTTACGGTCGCATTCATGCCCGAATAATTTTTGATCCAGTTAAGCTGAAGCTTAAAGTCTTCATAGGACGGGACCGACGAAAAACCGATCATCGACAGGGCATTTTCGTCCGCAAGCACCATTCCTTTGTCTTTTATCAAAAGGAAACCGCCGATATCCTTTCTGACCTCGGTAAGCTTCTTCCAGCTTTTACCGAAATGTTCAACCCATTTTACATTATCATATATAGCCATCTGAACTCTCCTTTCCAATTTCAGATAACAATTCTCAAAGTTCAATTCTGACAACAAGAGCATCCTCGATCAGGCCGTAATTAAGGAAATCCACGGTGACGCCGTAGGTTCTCCGCAGTCCGTCGAAGCATTCGAATATCGTGTTGTCATTAACTGCCTTAACAAAGCTTTCATAAACCGCCCTCGAACCGCAGCGGAATTCCACGAAATGGTAACCCTCACCGTAAGCCTTTACGATGATGTCCGAAAGCTGCGGCTTTGAAAAGCTTGAAAGCGCAAAACCGTTGTATGTATAATAATTGTAACGTTCACCCTTACACTCGGGAAGCTTGTAGGGCACATCGCTTTCATGTCCCGCTTTCATTGCTTTCTCGTCAAGCATGCAATAGGCAAAGCTCTTTATGTTTTTTGATCCCTGCGGATCGCACCATGTTACATCAAGCCCGTACCATTCTCCGTCAAGCTTTACATAATTCCATGCATGTCCCTGATTCTTCGACACACCGGTGATGTAGAGGCAGTCGATACCCATGCTCTGCGCAAGATACTGGTAGGTTTTCGAGTAACCCTCGCATATGGCCCTCTTCTTTATCAGTGTTCCGTAAACATTCCTCGCATATTCTATGCTTATATCCTCGACACCCTTTTCATGTGACGAAATCGCCTGGCTGTCATAGACCGTTGTATCGATGATATATTCAAATATGTACATTGCCTTCTGATAATCGTTCATGCCCTGCGTATCCGAGATTATCCTGTTCTTTACCTGGGTCACGTCCGAGATCATCGTCCTTATCGTGTCCTTATCGTAGAGATAGGTGGGCAGGCACTCGGAAATTATCTTGCCCGAGTAATAGATCTCGCAATCGTTTCCTATCCAGAATATCTCCGGATAATCGTTCCGCAGGCAGGCATATACATTCCTGAGTTCTTCTATCTTAAGCTTGTATTCCTTTATGTCAATCTTCTTTTCCTGGAGCAGTACACCCAGGAGCAGCTTGTCGTATACACTTTTTTCCGAGCCCGAAAGCATGCTTCCCGCATACCTGAAGGCATCCTGATTAATGAATTCGCTTATAAAAGGCTCAATATCGGCACTTCTGAGTTTTTTTGAGGACGATTCCTTAAAAACTCCGCCCCCTTTCTCTTCAATATGCTTGATAATGAAGGCGGCTATGAGAAGACATGCGGCGAGACTCAGCAGAACTATTATTACATGATTAGTTTTCTGTTTTCTCATGATGGGCCTCCTTTCCCGTATTTTATATAATAACACAAAATGAAAAATTTTGAAACAAAAAAATAGTTTATTTGACTTTATCCCGTATTTTATATAAAATGAAGGCTGAAGTGACAAAAATCCCGAAAGGAGTCCCGGTTTGCTGACTTATACTTTGAAAAAAAACGATAAAAAACCGCTTTATGAGCAGCTTTATGCGGCGATCAAGGCAGATATCCTTAAGGGCGTGCTGCATCCCGGCGAAAGGCTTCCTTCAAAAAGAAGCCTTAAAGACCATCTCGGAATCAGCATAATCACCATCGAGACCGCCTATAACCAGCTTATCGACGAAGGCTATATCACATCCGAACCGAAGCGCGGATTTTTTGTGCAGAACATAATCATGCCCGGCGGCTTCGCAAAAGCCCCCTCAAAAGTTTCTGCGCCTGCCGTAAAGGCAGTTTCTCCGGACGCAGGAAAGCCGATCGTCGATTTTTCCAGCAACCGTGCCGATACCGAGCTCTTTCCCTTCTCCATATGGACAAGGCTTATGAGGCGGGTGATAACGGAAAACCCGGACGTGCTTCTGGAAAAAGCCCCCGGCTGCGGCATATATCCTTTGAGGCAGGCGATAGCAGACCACCTGCTCGGCTTTCGGGGCATGCATGTCTCCCCCGAGAACATCGTTGTCGGTGCCGGGACGGAATATCTCTACGGCCTGCTCATCCAGCTTCTCGGCCATGACAGAACCTACTGTCTGGAGGATCCCGGCTACAGCACCATCGATAAGGTATATTCGCTGAACGGGGCCGGCTGTGTTTTCGCAAGGATGGACGAATGCGGCATAATCCCTTCGGAGCTTACAAGAAACAGCGCCGATATCGTCCACATATCTCCCACGCACCAGTTTCCGACCGGTGTCACGATGCCCGTCGCAAGGCGCTGCGAGCTTCTAAACTGGGCCAAGGAAGCCGAGGGCAGATATATAATCGAGGATGATTATGACAGCGAGTTCAGGCTCACGGGCAAACCCCTGCCTTCGCTTTTCGGCCTTGAAAACGGCGAAAAGGTCATATATATGAACACCTTTACCAAGACTCTCTGCTCCACGATACGTATAAGCTATATGGTGCTGCCCGACCTTCTCATGGAAAAATTCAGGCAGATGCTCGGCTTCTACTCCTGCACCGTATCAAATTTCGAGCAGTATACGCTCGCGGCCTTCATTTCCGAAGGTTACTTCGAAAAGCATATAAACCGCTCGAGGCTTAAATATGCAAAAAAAAGAGAAGCCCTTTTACATGCCATAAGAAAGAGCCCTTTCGGAAGTCTCATCACCATAAACGAAAACGACACGGGCCTTCACTTTATTATAAAGGTAGAAACAGCGCTGTCCGACGAAACGCTGTCTGAGCTGCTTCTTAAGAAGGGCATACGTCTCGAGCCGGTATCGAGATACTGCCGGAACGATAAACAGCGTTTCCTTCACAGCTTCATCTGCAGCTATTCGGACACGGACCCCGCGCTCATACCCGAAATAATCTTGAAATTAAATGATTTTATGGTATAATCAAGTCACTATCATTAAGGAACGGTAATTAAAATGAAGAGAAAATTTTTGCAAAAGCTGTGCGCAGGCTTTGTTTCGCTTGCACTCGGCACACAGGTTCTTTTGTCAGGCGGCGTCGCATTTGCCGGACAGCAGCTCGGACAACAGGACTTTGAAGAGGGCGCAGGCCTTCCCTGGCACATCGTAGAATCCGCAACCGGAAAAATGGATTTTGAGATCGACAACGGCGTCTATAAGATTACCATTGTGAACCCGGGCGGAGCCTCAAACGGCGGCGAGGACCGCTGGGACTGTCAGTTCAGGCACAGAGGACTTAAGATCGTTGCCGGCCACCAGTATCAGGTGAGCTACGAGATCACGGCCTCCAACAGCGGAAAATACTACACCAAGATCGGTAATCTCGAGGGAACCGACGAGGTATGGCACAACATGTCAAACGGTTATGACCTTGACAGCCACTGGGATCCCCTTCCGATATCGGCAAACGAGACCAAGAAGGTAAACCTCACCTTTACGGCAGGCCACAGCGTTGATGTTGCGGAGTGGGCCTTCCATCTCGGCGGCGACGGACAGTATACAAACGGCGTGTGCTTTCCTGCCGGAACAGTTATCACCTTCGACAACATGTCACTTGTCGATCTGACAAGCGACGAAAATGACTACAAGGCTCCCGAAAAGTGGGTACGCTCCGACGTTCTCACTAACCAGCTCGGCTATTTTAAAGACGGCGCAAAAAAAGCGACGCTTCTTATCGACAGCGATGACTCCGTCGATTTCGGTGTTTATGACGAAGACGGCGACGAAGTATTCTCGGGCGAAAGCACTCCCTTCGGAAAAGACAAGGATTCGGGCGACCGTGTCCAGATACTTGACTTCTCAAAGCTTGACAAAACAGGTACATTTACAATAAAGACCGAAGACGGTCAGACAAGCCGTCCGTTCAAGGTCGGAAACACCGATGATTATTCGGCCATGCTTTTCGACGGACTGAACTACTTCTACCAGAACCGTTCCGGAATTAAGATCGAAGCAAGGTTCATCACCTCCGGCGATCCCGAAAAGCTTGCAAGAGCCGCAGGCCATCCAAGCGACAATGCCGAGATCGAGCAGACCTGGGGTTACTCATCGTCCTCCGGTTCACAGGACGTATCCGGCGGATGGTACGATGCGGGTGACCACGGCAAATATGTCGTAAACGGCGGAATTTCGCTCTGGACCATGCAGAACCAGTATGAGCTTGCGGTAAAGAACGGAAACGAAAAAACCTATGCCGACGGCACCATGAATATACCCGAGAACAACAACGGCTATCCCGATCTTCTCGACGAAGCACGTTTCGAACTTGAATGGATGTTCAAGATGATGGTGAAGGACGGCGACTGCAAGGACATGGTCTACCACAAGGTCCATGACGAAAAATGGACAGGCCTCGGACTTGCACCCGCAGACGATACCCAGAAGCGTATCATAAAGCCTCCGACAACCGCAGCAACTCTTAACGTAAGCGCATGTGCGGCTCAGGCAGCAAGGCTCTGGAAAGGCATTGACGATGACTTTGCGAAGGAATGCGAGGATGTTGCCAAGCGCAGCTATGAAGCAGCAAAGAAGCATCCCGAAATGTATGCTCCGCTTGACGAGTCCATCGGCGGCGGCGCTTACGGCGATAACGACGCAAGCGACGAATTCTACTGGGCGGCATGCGAGCTTTATCTTCTGACCGGCGATGACAGCTATCTTAAGGATATGAAGGCATCCGACCATTATCTCTCGGTACCCACCTCGCTTTCCGGCGGCGAAAGCGTCGGCTCGGCAGGCGTTGCCGACTGGGGACACACCGAAGCGCTCGGAACCTTTTCTCTGCTTCTTCATGAAAAGGATATTGACAGCGACATCTATGACAAAGCGATTGACTCCCTTAAGGATGCCGCAGAGCATTATCTTGAGGTTGAGGAAAAGCAGGGTTATGCACAGCCCTATGAAGCCAGCACCCTTGCATATAACGATTCGGACGAAGGCTATATCTGGGGTTCCAACTCATTCGTGCTTAACAATGCTCTGATGCTCGCCTATGCACATTCTCTTCTGGATGACGATAAATACTTAAACGGCGCAATTGCCGGCATGGACTATCTGCTCGGGCGCAACCCCATGGATTATTCCTATGTAACCGGCTACGGCACACACACCACCGCCTATCCTCACCACCGCTACTGGGCAAAGCAGATAGACGATGCCTTCCCCCTTGCCCCCTGCGGAGTGCTTTGCGGCGGACCGAACTCCGGCATGCAGGATCCCTGGGTTCAGGGCGCTGGCTGGAAGAAAGGAAAGATTTCTCCCGCCAAATGCTATCTTGACAATATCGAGGCATGGTCGGTAAACGAATGTACGATAAACTGGAATGCTCCTCTGTGCTGGCTCACCGCCTACCTTCTTGAACAGACCGACGATGGCATCAAGGTCGGCGCGACAGGAAACGGCAACGGCATTACAATAAGCGAGGAAACGAAGAAAAACCCGAGCGCCGGAGACCACGGCGACACCGATGAGGTTGATGAAGATTACACGGAAAAGGAATCAGGCGAAAGCCCCTCTGCAGATTCAAAAGCCTCCGACAAGTCCTCAGACGAAAGCCGAGGGGAATCCTCTTCATCCGGCGATTCCGCAAAGGAAAGCTCCGAAAAGAGCGGCGGAAGGAATTATACCCTGCTGATAATCATACTTGCGGCAGTACTGATCGTGCTGATATCCGGCGAGATATTCGTCTACAAGATACTGAAGCTTAAATCACAGAACAATGCTCCGAAAGAGGATAACGTCAATCAAAAATAAACATAGCAAAAGGACGACAAAAGAGGCTGCCAAACCGGCAGCCTCTTAATTTGTGCTTAAATACTGATTTTTAACATACTATGAAACGGTAAATCCGATGATGTAGAAGGCATTTCCTTCGGAAGCCGGATTCTTTGTGAAGGAGATCACATGGCTCTTATTATCAAACTTTCCTAATTCCTTGACTCCGACTCCTGTTTCGGTCTCTGACTTTGTGGTATCAAGACTGATTCCGCTCGCACTAAAGTCGAAAGGAAGCTTGGTTCCGTCAACGCTCACATCAAACTGTCCGCCGTTACCGTCAATCGAACGATACCATACGATACCGATGTTTGAACCCGAGATCGTGAACTCACCGGATCCGCCGTTTGTTGTTCCCCAGCCCTTTGTAAAGCCGTTAAGCTTTGCATCGGGAAGATCCACACTGTAATAATCAACTGCCGCTACATTAGAGCCAAAATCGGTAATGGTATAGAAATTGCAATCCATGTATCTGAGCTTGGCACCCGCATCGGGTTCGGGAACTTCATAAGGCTTGTATTGCGAAGAAGACATTCCGTCCATTACTCTTTTTGTATATTCGCAGATCAGTTTTGCAACGAAAGCGTGACCGGCATCATTAAGGTTTGGATTGATATCGGAAACGCCGACATCGGTCCATTTCCATGAAGAATCGGCAACATTCATCTTAACAACCTTTTCCATGCTCAGAAAAGCAAGATTGTACTTGTAGGCGATAGTAGTCTGCTTCGAACCTGAATCATAGCCGGTGCCCGCACCCGAATTACCCTTATCGGTAAGACCTACAGGAACGACTGCAGGCTCATGGTCGCTCAGAAGAAGCTGTCTGACAAGGCACTCAAAAGCCTCACCGCTGTTGCTTGTTCCGTCTGCCAGCGAGGTTTCAATGAAAACGAGGTCGGGATTTTTAGGAAGGACTTCCTTTTTGATCCTGTGAACCGCAAGATAAGAATCCTGGCTTGTAAGACCGATGTTCACAAATTCAAACTGGGTTGAAGGGAAGGTATCCTCCCACCATTTTTCAACAAGGCTGACATAGGACTTGTCCTCACTGCTTGCTCCGTCGCCCTGAGTTGCCGAACCGCCGATAAACGCAATGGTTATGGTCCTGTTATCGCCTGCCGAAGCGCGGCTTAAAACATCGGCAAATCTCTGAAGGCTTCCTGCTCTCATGATTCCGCCCTTACCGGTTTCGAACATATAATCCTCAACCTTAAGGCTTCCGGTATCGATTGTGGCTGCTCCGGATACACCGCTTCCGAGAGTGTACTTTTCGCTTCCGCCTGTCTCGGTCAGTGCAGTACCGGCAGAATCGGACTGGCTTCCGCCGCTGTCGGCAGACGAAGACGCCTCACTGCTTGAGCTTCCCGAGCTGCTCTTTCCGCAACCCGCAACAAGTCCGGCAGCAAGTGTAAAACTAAGCATTACCGCAAGTAATTTTTTTCTCATGATATGTATGAACTCCTTTGTTTTATAAATAGATAACGGTACAAATCATTTATGTCACACGACATAGTTATAATGTACAGCAAAAAGCAAAAAAAATCAACTGTTTTTCGCTTTTTGACGTATTTTGTTGCATAATCAGCCTTCTGCTCCGAACTTACGGCATATATCGTCAAGCCATGCCCTCTCTTTTTCGGGGAGGAGCGGTCCTATCGTCATCCGCACTCTTCTGTGATAGTCGGCAAGAAGCTGCCTGTCCTTCTCATCAAGCATGTCAAAATCCACCGCATCCGGATCAAAGGGCACAAGAGTCAATGTTTCAAAACCCAGAAAGCTTCCGAAGGAATTTCTGTAAAGCTCCCTGCAGCACACAAGGTTTTCAAGCCTTATGCCGTATTTTCCGTCAAGATAAACTCCCGGCTCATCGGAGCATATCATCCCCGGCATGAGCGCATGCTCATTTTTCCCTCTTATGCTTATGCTTGCGGGCCCCTCGTGCACATTAAGAAGATAGCCGACGCCGTGCCCGGTTCCGTGATTGAAATCAAGACCGATACGGTACAAAGGCTCCCTTGCAATGATATCAAGCCTGTTTCCCGGCGTTCCTTCCTTAAACACCGCGTTTGCAAGCCTCAGATTTCCGGCAAGCACCGCGGTATAGTTTCTCTTCTCGTCCGGCTCCGCCTGTCCCATGACTACCGTACGCGTCACATCCGTGGTTCCCTCGAGATAATGGGCGCCGGTATCCATGATCAGGAAACGCGCTCCCTTATCGTTTACATTTCCTTCGATCTTCAGCCTGCTCTTCTCGTCCGCCTCATAATGAACAATGGCCCCGTGATGCGCAAAAGCCATTATCGGCGCAAAGCTCTCGCCGAGATATGATGACTGCTCGGCCCTGAGCTTCACAAGCTTTTCTGCAAGCTGCAGTTCGTCAGTCTCCTCCCTGCCGCTTTTCACCTCTTCCTTGAGCCAGTATATCAGCCTTGTAAGAGCAACGCCGTCATAAATATGTGCCTGTCTCTCATTATCGATCTCGACAGGATTCTTAACAGCCTTCATGAGCCTCAGTGGCGAAGGCTTTGTAACAGGTCCGCTCATGCCTCCCGGTAAAGCCTGCGCGCTGCATTCCTGTACAAGATACGAAACCGTTTCCGGATCGTACCATATCCTTTTCCTGCTCTTTGCAAGCTTTTTCAGAGCTTTATAAAACTCGCTGTAGGGCTGCGCATAGATTTTTCCGCCCGCCTCCACCGCGTCATTTTCAAACAGCATCGGCGTGATCACCCTTCTGGGATAATCGCCCGTGTTAAGAAACAGCCTTACATCGGTTTCGCTTATCAGTGCATGCGCCAGGAAAACCGGATTGTAGGCCACATCATTTCCCCTGAGATTCAAAAGCCAGGCAATCTCATCAAGTGCCGAAACGACAAATACATCGGCTCCCTGCTCCCTCATTCTCATGCGCAGGGCCGCAAGCTTTTTCGACCTTTCAAGTCCCGTAAAATTTTTCCTGAGCTCCCATATCGGTTCCGCAGGCAGTTCCGGACGTATGTTTTCTTCATCCTCATCCCACACCTCGCCGAGCGGATCTATATCGGCTGCCAGCCTGATTTTGCCTTCGCCTGCCCTGTCCTTTACACAGTCAACAAGCTCCTTTACATATGCAGCCGAAAACAGCCTGCCGTCAAAGCCTATGCAGTACTGCTTCAGCTCCGAGGTTGCGGCCTTTATCGCAATATATTCCTTAACCGTCGGCACGCCGGGATTACCGCTCTTCATGAGCTTTATTCCGCTGCCCCTCAGCTCCTTCTCAGCCTGCAGGAAATATCTCCCGTCGGTAAACAGAAGGACCTCCCTGCTGTCCGCGCAGACAATTACGGTTGCGGCCGACCCTGTAAAGCCGGTCAGATATCTTATCAGCTTGAAATGATCGCTGATATATTCAGACCCATGAAAATCGCTCATCGGTATCAGCAAAAGATCGATACCAAGCTTTCTGGTCTTTGCTATCAGCCTATCCGTTATTTCCGTTCTCTTTTCTTTCTTCCCCATTG
>ODAI010154770.1_pt1 | contig 12460 bp, 10 predicted proteins | sample 1539321 | NCBI WGS metagenome assembly ODAI01 (sample SAMN02144231, study PRJEB22623) | gut metagenome | biome: sheep rumen | host: Ovis aries | place: New Zealand
GGAGTCGCGCTTGGCGAGGTAGTCGTTGACGGTGACGATGTGGACCCCCTCCCCCGTGAGGGCGTTGAGGTAGGCCGGGAGGATGGCCACCAGGGTCTTGCCCTCGCCGGTCTTCATCTCCGCGATGCGGCCCTGGTGGAGGATGATGCCGCCGATGAGCTGCACCCGGTAGGGCCGCATCCCCAGCACCCGCCGGGCGGCCTCCCGCACGGCGGCAAAGGCGTCGGGCAGAATATCGTCCAGGCTCTCCCCTGCCGCCAGGCGGGACTTGAAATACGGGGTCTTATCCCGCAGCTCCTCGTCCGTCAGCTTCTGATAGTCCGGCTCCAGGGCTTCGATCCGATCCACAAGGGGCCGGAGCTTTTTGACCTCCCGTTCAGAGGTGGTTCCGAAAAGTTTGGTAAGCAGTCCCATGGTTGTTCCTTTCTCACTGTAGAATTGCCGCTTCCGGCAATGACGCTCATTTGGGTTATTATATCACACTTTCGGCGTGATAGAAAGTAGAATTTCAAAGATTGCGAAAGTTTTTTCCAAATCCCGATTTATCGAAACGCTGGCGTAGCGGCGCACACCAGTGCGCCATGAGACCGGGTTCCGGTGGCGCACTGGTGTGCGCCGCTACAGGGCGCTTGAAATGTGTGCCGCTACAGGGCGCTTGAAATGTGTGCCGCTACCGGGCGTTTCGCCAAATCCCGATTTACCGCTCCGCTGTCAGCCTGCTTTGCAGGATGTCCGTCACGGCGGCCAGCTGGCTCCGGGTCTCGTCGGCATAGCGGGAAAAGTCCTGGGCGTAATCCTCAAATTCCCGCGCCAGGCTCTCATAGCTTCTGACGGCCTCCCGCAGGCTCAGCGCCGCCTGCCGCAGGGCCTCGGGGGTGGGGGCCGGTCTGGGCAGCGGAGCCTTTTGCAGCCGCAGGCGGCGGCCTGTGAGCAGATAGTGGAGAGCGCCCAGGCTCCGGCTTCTTGCCTCGCTCCGGGCCGCGATCCGGCTGAGCCTCCCCCTTTGGGGGCCGTTCATCCGGCCAGACAAAGCTCGCAGCTCCTGGGCCCGGCTCTGTTCCTCTAAAATCAGGGCCTCCAGCTTTTCGGGCAGAAGCGCTTCCCGGGCTGTGACGCCGCCGGGTCCTCTCACCCGCCGCCAGACAGCCTGTTCGGTTTGCAGATCCATACTGCTTGCACCACCTTTCGCCCCATGGTATGCAAAAGGGTGAAGCTCCGTGCATCGAAGCTTCACCCACGCCTCAGCGCTCTGTCACAGGCAGGATCACCTTCAGCCAGTCTCCGCTGCGGTAGACCAGCAGACAAACCTTGTCCCCGGGGCGATGGGACCGGATGATTTCCTTCAGCTCCTGGGCGCTGCTGAGCTCCGTTCCGTCCACGGCGGTGATGACGTCGTAGCTGCGCAGCACGTCCCGCAGGGGGGAATCGCCGCTCAGCTCCCCGATCCAGACGTAGCCGGGCAGCTGGAGCATGAATTTATAGTCCAGGGGGATGTCCTCGGGCTCGAAGCCCAGCCAGCAGCGGTTTTCCGCGTCGGCCCCCTCCATGCCCTGCAGGATCCGTTCCAGATCCGCCGTGGAGACGGCGAAGCCCGGGTCCGTCCCCGAGACGACGCGGCAGCCGATGGGGGACATCAGGCCCAGGACCCGGCCCCGGCTGTCGAGAATGGGGCTGCCGCAGTCGGGCTGCTCCAGGCCGGAGACGGAGAGCACCCGGTAGCTGACGCCGCTCAGCGTCACGCTCCGGCTGACGGAGAGCATCCCCGTGCGAAATACGTTGGGGACAGACTCGCCGTAGGGGTTGCAGACGCACCAGACGCTCTGGCCCACTGCGGGCTCCGCCGCGGCAAAGCTGACGGTGGGAAGGCCGGAGGCCTCCGCCTTCAGCAGGCAGACCCCGGAGATCCGATCCCATCCGATCCGCCGGGCCGTCGTGGCGCTGCCATCGGAAAAATACACCGTCAGAGCGGCGGCGCTGCCCAGGTGATCCGCGGCGGAGAGAATGTAGCCGTCGGCGGAGATCACCACCCCGGAGCAGTCGCTGTAGCCGTAGTAGCTCTCCGCGCGGATCCGGACCACGGCGGGCGCCGCGGCGGCATAGATCTCCGCCGGGGACAGGCTCTCCCCCGCCTCCAGGGACCGGGGCAGCTGCAGAGAGTCCGGCGCTCCGCTCTGGGGGGCGGAGTCGCTGCTGCCCGTCTGAATCTCCAGGCTGCGGATGGCGTCCTCCCCCTGCCGGGTCTCCTGGGGCTCGCCCATGGCCAGCCGCCAGCCACCCTCTCCGTTTTCCACCCGCAGGTGAGACAGGGCCGCCACCACGCTGAAGCTGCAGGCCGCGATCACGGCCAGGCCCACGCAGACCCACAGGGCCGCGTAGCTGCGGCGGGGCTTGGGAATGGCCGCCGTGCCGTAGCTGTCCTCCGGGCAGGAGGGCGTTCGCACGGGGGGAAGCTCCTGTATTTCGGCCTCCATGGGAGTCCGCTTGTCATCCATTGGGATCACCTTCTTTTGCTTCGTGCTTCACAGCCGGGTTTTTCCCCCGGCGGGACTCCGGCCGGCAGGACTTACGCTGGAATCCGGGGCATGGTGAAGGAGAACTCCGTCACCCCGTCCCGGCTGGTGACGTAGATATCCTCCTCGTGGCTGAGGATGATGGTCTTGACGATATACAGGCCCAGGCCCCAGCCGTCCCGGTCCACGGAGCGGCTCTTGTCCGTCTTGTGGAAGCGGTCAAACACCAGGGGCAGCTCCTCCGGGGGAATGGTGGGCCCGGTATTGGAGATGGAAACCAGGTATTTGCCGGTCTTGGTCTGCTTGATCCGCAGCCCCAGGGTGCCGCCCTGGGGGCAGAATTTCACGGCGTTGTCGATGAGATTGTAGACCACCTGGGTCACGGCGTCGGGGTCGGCGTTGGTTTTGGCCCCCTGGTCCGGCAGATCCGTCTCCACCTCCAGGCCCTTGCCGTTGATCTTTCGCTCGAAGCTCAGCAGCCCCTCTCCCACGGTCTGGCAGAGGTCAAAATTCCGCTTCCGCTCCGGGGGCACCCCCTGGTCCTGCAGCCTGGAGATCTCCAGCATGGAGCGCACCAGCCGGGACAGGCGCTTGACCTCCCCGGAGATGATTTCCATGTACTTCGGCTGCTGCTCGGGGGGAATGGTTCCGTCCAGCATCCCGTCCATATAGCCGGAGATGGTGGTCATGGGTGTTTTCAGCTCGTGGCTGACGTTTGCCACGAATTCCTGCCGCTTGAGCTCGGATTTGGCCAGGGCCTGGCTCATGTTGTTGAAGGCCAGGGCCAGCTCGTTGAGCTCGGCGGTGTCCGTGGCGTCGGCGTCCACCCGGACGTCCATCTGGCCGTGGGCCATGCGCCGGGCGGCGGCGGTCATCTGCTTGATGGGCTTCATCTGGCGCTGGGTAATGGCCCAGACAATGGGCACGGCGAACAGCATCACCAGGAGGATCACCAAAAGGTTCACCCGCGTGGCCTCCCGCAGCCGCAGGGTCACGCTCTCGGCGGAGCGGGAGCTGACCACGTAGCGGAGCGCTTCGCTCTCCCCCCCGGTGCGGGTCACGGCCGCCATGCGCTTTTCCCCGTAGCAGGCCAGCTCCAGGTCGGGCCGGAAGACGGGCTGCCGGGCGGCGGCGCCCTGCAGAAGGCTCAGATCAAAGCTGCTGCCCAGATGCTCGCAGCTCTGCAGGCCGCAGGAGCAGACCAGCACGGTGCCGTTCTCGTCGCAGACCACGGTGTCGTTGCCCGTGGCCCTGGCCGTGTAGCCCAGCTGCACGCACAGCTGCTGACGGCCCCGGCCCTCGGTGCCCAGCAGCTCCGTCAGATCGGAGGCGGCAGCGGCGGAGGCGGAGACGTCCTCGGCAATGAGATCCAGAGTCAGACGCCGGTAGAGAAACTGAGTGGCGGTGCTGATGATAATCAGCGCGAGAAAGATCAGGCAGACCGTCAGCGCCATCTGCCCGCCGAAGCTGCGTTTCACGGCTTATACCACCTCGAATTTATAGCCCACGCCCCAGACGGTTTTCAGAGACCACTGGTCGGAGACCCCCTCCAGCTTCTCCCGCAGGCGCTTGATGTGCACGTCCACGGTGCGGGTGTCTCCGAAGTAGTCGAAGCCCCAGACCTCGTCGAGCAGCTTGTTGCGCTGGTAGACCCGGTTGGGGGTGGAGGCCAGGTGGTAGAGCAGCTCCATCTCCTTGGGGGGCGTGGGGATCTTCTTGCCGTCCACGGTGAGCTCGAAGGAGTCCATGTCGATGATCAGCTTGTCGAAGACCAGACGCTTGCTGTTCTTCTCCGGGACGCTGCCGCTGCGGCGCAGCACGGCCTCCACCCGGGCCAGCAGCTCCTGCATCTCAAAGGGCTTGGTGATATAGTCGTCGGCGCCCTGCTTCAGGCCGCTGATTTTGTCGTCCAGCTCGCCCTTGGCGGTGAGCATGATGATGGGGGTGGTGGACTCGGCCCGGATGGTGCGGCACACGCCCCAGCCGTCCAGCACTGGCAGCATCAGATCCAGCAGCACCAGATCCGGCTGGAAGCGGCGGAACTGCTCCACGCCCTTGCCCCCGTCCGGGGCGATGCAGACCTCATAGTTCTCTTTTTCCAAATACAGCCGCAGAAGATCGGCAATGTTGTTGTCGTCCTCCACGATCAGAATCTTGGTTGCCATCTTGAAAACGCTCCTCTCTTCCGTTGCGGGCTCCTATCGTTATGGGTTTATTATAGCGTTTGCGCGCCGAAAGTGGTGAACTTTTTGTAAAAAGTTCGGTAGGAAAGTTTTAAGAATGACGACTTTTTGCAATTCGCCTGTGCGGGTACGGGGACGAGCAATGCTCACCCCTACGAGCGGGTCTGATCCTTGATCCCTGATCCTTGATCCCTGATCCCCAATCCCCCGATTCCGAATTCAAAAAACCGTTGCATTTTGCCGCGTTTGCCTGTATAATATAGGTTGGTTTATTATGGGGGTGATCTGGATGGAGCTTCGGGTTCTGGCTGTGGGCGACGTCTGCGGCGGCAGCGGTCTGCAGCTGGTGCAGCGGCAGCTGCGGCAGCTGCGCCGGGAATACCGGGTGGATTTCTGCGTGGTCAACGGCGAAAACGCCTCGGTGGTGGGCATCACCCCCCGCCAGGCGGACAGTCTGCTGGAGGCCGGGGCCGACGTCATCACCCTGGGCAATCACAGCTACAACCGCAGGGAAATCGCGGACTATCTCGACGACAGCCGCTACATACTCCGCCCGGCCAACGACTCCCCCCTCTATCCGGGCCGGGGTCTGGGGGTCTACGACACCCGAGCCGGGCAGGTCACGGTCATCAATCTGATTGGCCGCTGCAACATGGCCTTCGGGCCGGACAATCCCTTCCTGCTGGCCGAGAGGCTTTTGAAGGAGGTATCCACCCCCTTCACCCTGGTGGACTTCCACGCCGAGGCCAGCTCCGAAAAGCTGGCGATGGGCTACCATCTGGACGGCCGGGTTTCCGCCGTCTGGGGCACCCACACCCACGTCCCCACCGCCGACGATCAGATCCTGCCCCGAGGCACCGGCTATGTGTCGGACCTGGGCATGACGGGGCCCATCCACTCGGTGCTGGGGGTGCGGGTGGAGCAGTCCATCGCCACCTTCCGCGGGGGGCTCAGCTCCCGCTACGAAACCGCCCCCGGCCCCTGCAAATTAGAGGCCGTGCTCTTCACCCTGGACTCGAAGACGGGGCGCTGCATCCAAACAGAAAGGATCCGCTATCATGATACGACTAATGCATGCCGCTGACCTCCATCTGGACAGTCCCTTTGCCGCCCTGGCTCCGGAGCAGGCCGCCCAGCGGCGGGAGGAGCAGCGGCAGCTCCTGCGTCGTCTGGCGGAGGAATGCGTCCGCCGCAACTGTCAGCTTCTGCTGCTGGCGGGGGATCTCTTCGACTCCGACCTGGTCTACAAGGAGACGGCGGAGCTGCTGCGGGAGCTGCTGGGCTCCATCCGAACCCAGGTCTTCATCGCCCCCGGCAACCACGATCCCTGGTCTCCGGTCTCTCCCTACGCCACCCTCCCCTGGCCGGAAAACGTCCACATCTTCCACTCCCGGGAGCCGGAGGCAGTGCGGCTGGAGGAGCCCGCCGTCACGGTCTGGGGGGCGGCCTTCACCGGCCCCCACGCCGGAGCCCTGCTGGAGGACTTCCGGGCCCCGGAGCAGGACAGGCCCCAGATCATGGTGATCCACGGCGTGCTGGGGGATCCGGAATCACCCTACAATCCCTGCTCCCGGGAGACGGTGGAGGCCTCCGGGCTGGACTATCTGGCCCTGGGCCACGTCCACAAGAGCGATTTGCAGATCATCGGCAAAACCACCGTGGTCAACCCCGGCTGCGCCATGGGCCGGGGCTTCGACGAGACCGGCCCCAAGGGGGCGGTCTACGCGGAGCTGGACGAGGAGGGCTGCCGGGTGACCCAGGTGCCCCTGGGGGGCCGCTGCTACGAGAGCCTGCGGGTCAGCGTGGAGGCAGATCCCCTGGCCGCCGTCGAGGCCGCCCTGCCGGAGAACACCGAATCGGATATTTACCGCATCACCCTCACCGGAAGCTGCCCACCTCCGGATCTCCACGCCCTGCGCCAGGCCCTGGCCCCCCGCTTCTTCGGGCTGGAGCTGCGGGACGAGACCCAGCCCCCGGCGGAGCTCTGGCAGGCCGCGGAGGAGGACAGCCTCAAGGGGGAGTTCCTCCGCCAGCTCAAGGCCTGCTATGAGGGCGACCAGGACGAGGAGGCCCGCCGCATCGTGGTGGGGGCCGCCCGGATCGGCCTGGCGCTGATGGAAGGACGGGAGGTGCCGGAGCTGTGATTATCAAGCGAATGAACGCCACCTTCGGTAAGCTGGACGGACGGGAGCTGCGCCTGCAGCCCGGTCTCAACGTCATCAGCGGCGACAACGAGGCGGGCAAGTCCACCTGGCTGGCCTTCATGCTGGCCATGCTCTACGGGGTGGACACCCGGGACCGGGTCAAGGCCGGAAGGCTGCCCGACAAGCTGAAGTTCCAGCCCTGGAACGGCAAGCCCATGGCGGGCACCATGGAGCTGGAACAGGACGGCCGCTCCATCACCCTGGAGCGGCGCAGCGACACCGCCCCCATGGGGGACTTCCGGGCCTGGGACAGCGAGGCCGGAACCCCCCGGGAGGATCTGAGCGCCAAAACCTGCGGCCAGACCCTGCTGGGGGTGGAGGCCGGCGTCTATGCCCGCAGCGGCTTTCTGCGGCAGCAGCGGATCTCCATCGCCGCGGACGCCAATCTGGAAAAACGGCTCAGCGGCCTGGTCACCGCGGGCAGCGAGGACTATGCCTTTGCCGACATCGAAGAGAAGCTGAAAAAGCTCCAGGGCAATCTCCGCAACACCCAGGGCGGTGCCATTGCCCGGGCGGAGAAGGAGCGCAAGGCCCTGGATAACCGCCTGGCGGACATCCGGGAGCAGCAGAAGAAGCGCGGCGAGCTGGAGGCGGAGCTGGTGGAGCTCAAGGCCCAGCGGGCCCAGTGCCGGGAGATTCTGGACGGCCTGGACGCTCTGGACCGCCAGGCCCTGCAAAAGCGGGTTCAGGAGGCGGAGGCCGCCCTGGCGGAGTCTGTGGAGGACCGGGAGGCCTGGGAGAGCATCTGCGGCGATCTGCCCGACGAGGAGACCCTCCACGGCCTGGAGCGCGAGCTGCAGCAGCTGCAGAACGACCTGGAAAAGGCCGCCCTGGACGAGGGACTGAGCATCAACGAGCTGGAGCTTCCGGCCCCGGATCCCATCTTCGGCCGGATGAGCGCCCGGGAGGCCCACGACAAGGCCGCCGCCGACGCCACCGTGATCCGGGAGGCCCGCAGCGCCAGACGGCCCCGGCGGAGCCGCTCCCTGCTCTCCCTGCTGCTGATCCTGGCGGGCCTGGCTCTGGGCTTCACCGGGGCCTGGAAGCTGATCCTGCCCATGGTGGTGGGCGGCGTGGCCCTGGCCCTGGCCGGGCTGGGCTGGTGGCTGCTGCGGCGGGTGCAGTACAGCCGGCGCAAGACGGACTATCTGCGCCTGCAGAAGCAGGCCCGGGACATTCTGGAGCAATATGCCGCCGAGGGCGCCAAGGACGTGGTGCTGCGGGGCATCACCTATATCCGCACCCTGGAGGAGCAGGAGACCGCCCAGGCCGAGCAGAGCGAGGAGCGCCGGAGCCTGCTGACGGAGCTGGCGGACCGCCGGGAGGACATCTACGCCCGGCTGGAGGCTCTGATGCCCGGCAGCGGCACCCCGGAGAAGGCCGCCGCCCTCTTCCAGGAGGCCGCTGCCTCCCGGAAGGCGCTGAAGCAGGCCAGGGCCATGGAGACCGAGCGGGAAAGCCAGCTCTCCAGCCTCCGCTTCGCCCTGGGCAGCGCCGCCGCCCCGGATCCCGACGCCGCCCGCTTCGCGGACTATGACAGAAGCGTGGAAACCGACCGGATGCGCACCCTGGAGGCCCAGATCGAGGAGCTGAGCTCCCAGGCCGACCAGCTCACCGGCGCCATCGGCCAGATGGGGGATCCCCTGGCCCTGGAGGCCGAGCGGGACATTCTCAACCGGGAGCTGCGGAGGATGGAGGAGCGCTACGCCTCCCTGCGGCTGGCCCGGCGGGCTCTGGCGGAGGCGGACGAGAATCTGCGGGCCAGATTTGCCCCCATACTCTGTGAAAAGACCGGCGAGCTCATTCAGAAGCTCACCGCCGGACGGTATGACAAGATCCAGCTGGACCGCCAGCTGCGGATCACCGTCCATCCCACCGGGAGCCCGGTGTTCCGGCCCCTCTCCTATCTCAGCAGCGGCACCGTGGATCAGCTCTACCTGGCCCTGCGCCTCGCCATCAGCGAGCTGCTGATCCCGGAGGCCCCCATCGTGCTGGACGACGCCCTGGTCTACTTTGACGACAAGCGGGCCGCCCTGGCCCTGGAAACCCTGCGGGAGCTCAGCAAGACCCGGCAGGTGCTGATCTTCACCTGCCAGAGCCGGGAGAAGCGGATCCTGGACCGCCTTGCCCGGGCCCGAAGGGAAGCCGCCCCGGAGGGGCAGCTGCCCGAGCAGCCATGAGCAGGCCCTTCGCCTTGCTCCCGGCAGGCCGCCGCCTTGCGGCGGGGCTCCTGGCCGCCCTGCTGCTGGGGCTCTCAGGCTGTGAAGACCCGGCTGGCCCCGGCCCCCAAGGGGAAAGCGCGCCGACCCAAAGCCCGGAGGCCGTGACGACCCAGGCTGCGGAGTCGAGCGGGCTTCCAACGGAAAGCCTTCCGCCGGCCCTTCCAGAGCCGGAGGACGCCGAGGCCGCCGCGGCCCTCTATGAGGCGGTTCCCATGGACTACGAGCCCCTGGAGCGGGAGGCCGCCCGGCCCAACGCCCCCATCCCCGCGCCCCGCTACCGCCGGGACGACGCGGGGGTCTGGCGCCGGGAAACGGAGCCGGAGGGCCCCGCGGTGCTGATGCTGACGGGGGATCTCATGTGCCAGACCCGGCAGCAGGAGGCCGCCGCCACGGAATCCGGCTACGACTTCCGGGACAGCTTCACCTACGTGGCCCCGGTTCTGGCGGAGGCGGATCTGGTGATCGGCAACCTGGAGGCCACCCTCAGCGAGGGCGCCCCCTATATGGCGGAGGCCCCCTCTGTGGAGGGCAAGCCCCATCTCAACGCCCCGGCGGTCTTTCTGGAGGCCCTGCGGGGGGCGGGCTTCGATCTGCTGGTCATGAGCAACAACCACAACTGCGACGCCGGAGTGCGGGGGGTCTATGACACCCTGGACCGGGTGGAGGAGTACGGCTTCATCCACACCGGCACCTTCCGGGGCAGCCGGGAGCCCCGCTTCGCCCTGGCGGAGCTCAAGGGCATCCGCTTCGGCGTCTTCAGCTATTCCTGCTTCTTCAACGGCAAGCAGAAGCACTTCACCGAGGACGGGCAGCGGCTCCTGCTGAACCCCTACGATCCCGACGTCGCCGCGGCGGACGCGGCGGCGGCCCGGGCAGCCGGGGCGGAGTATTTGCTGGTCTATATCCACTGGGGCAGCGAGTACACCAACAGCCCCAACGACAGCCAGCGCCGCATCGCCCGGGAGCTGGCGGACGCGGGCTTTGACTGCGTCGTCGGCTCCCCCCCCCACGCCCTGCAGCCCTTTGAATTCCTCCAGGCCGCCGACGGCCGCCGGGTGCCGGTGTTCTACTCCCTGGGGAATTTCGTCTCCCACCAGCGGAAGCTTGTCACCAAGGACACGCTGATCCTGCGGCTGGCCTTTGTCCGGGATCCGGCGGGGGCCGTGACCCTCTCGGAGCTGGGCTATATCCCCTGCCGGGTCTTCCAGAGCTTCCTGGATCACAGCTACGCCGTGCTGCCCCTGACGGAGCCCTACGCCGGAGGCCGCCGTTCCCGGCTCTTTGCCCCGGCCTACGAGCGCATCACCGAAATCCTGGGCCCCGGGATCCCGGCCCTGGGGGAGCCCCCCGACTGACACAGGCGCAAATGAAAACGCTCCGTTTGACCCGCCGCGCAGACTGCGGATGGGTCAAACGGAGCGCTGTTTCGCTTCCGGGGCTTATCCCTCTTCGGTTTCGACGCTTCTTCCCTCGCCATTGTAGCGCTCGGTCTTGCCGTCGGTCCCCGTGACCGTCAGCGTTCCGAACATGCCTACGCCGGAGAAGCTCAGGGTGTCGCCCACGGCCAGAGGCACTTCAAAGAACTCATAGAGCATATCCGTGCCGTCCAGGACGCCGACGTCGTACTCCGCCGAATCCCCGGCAAACTTCTCGAAGTCGATCTGGATGGAGCTGCCCTTCTTCAGAACGGCATAGTTCAGCGGATCCGTCCAGTCCTCCTCGGTGACGGGGCTGATATAGATGGCGTGGACGTCGGCAATATGTTCGCTCTTGAAGGTGACGGACTCCCCGGAGCCGCAGGCGCAGAGGGAGACCGCCAGCAGCAGGACAAGCAGCAGCGCAAGAAGCTTTTTCATCTTCATTCTCCTTTCGTATCATTCAGTCTCCAAGGACCGCTGCTATTATATCGAAGAATTTCGGATTTGTAAAGCCTTTTTCAGTTATCCCGCAGAGCTTCCTCCAGCCGCTCCCGCAGCTCCGGATCCGCCGGGGTCAGCGGCAGGCGGCAGGGGCCGCAGTCCAGGCCGGAGAGAGCCAGGGCGGCCTTGATGGGAATGGGGTTGACGGCGGCGGACAGAGCTTCCATCAGCGGCTGCTGCTCCCGCTGCAGCCGCAGGGCCAGGGCGTATTCTCCCCGGAGGGCCGCGTCTGTCAGCGCCTTCACGGCCCCGGGCCGCAGGTTGGAGAGCACCGAGACCGCCCCCAGGGCGCCGCAGGCCATAAAGGGCAGGATCTGCTCGTCGCAGCCGCAGTACACCGGGAACTCCGGCCCGCAGAGGGCGTGGAGCTGCAGCACCCGGGCCGCGTCGGGCTCCGCCTCCTTGATGCCCGCCACGGTGGGGAGCTTCGACAGAGCGGCGCAGGTCTCGGCCTCGATGCGCACGTTGGTCCGGGCCGGGACGTTGTAGAGCAGGATGGGCAGTGGCGTAGCGGCGGCAATGGCCTCGTAGTGGGCCAGCAGGCCCTCCTGGGTGCAGCGGTTGTAGTAGGGGGTGACGCAGAGCAGGGCCTCCGCCCCCAGGGCCGCGGCGGCCCGGGCGGTTTCGGCGGCCCTTCGGGTGTCGTTGCCCCCGGTTCCGGCGATGAGCTTTGCCCTGCCCCGGCAGAAGCGGACGCAGTGGGCGATCAGAGCCATCAGCTCCGTGTGCTCCAGGGTGGCGGCCTCCCCGGTGGTGCCGCCGATCACCAGGGCCTCCACCCCGGCCTCCAGCTGCCGCTCCAGCAGCCGGTCCAGGGCGGCAAAGTCAATCCCGCCGCTTTCGTCAAAGGGCGTCACCAGGGCTGTGCAGGTTCCGCGAAAAATGGCTGTGGTCATCATGATACCTCCTGTTGATATTTGGCAAATCGGGATTTGGCGCGTTCTTGCAAACGTCCGGTAGCGGCGCACACCAGTGCGCCACGCGACCGGGTTCCGGTGGCGCACTGGTGTGCGCCGCTACGCGAGCGTTTCGCCAAATCCGAATTCATCTGCGCCTGACACAACAGGATATTCTGCTTCCGCTGCGATTATGCCGTTGACGAAACTGTAATTCTTGTGTATAATGAAACAATCAAAAACGAAGAGGGATCCCATGAAAACACATGATTTCTATTACGAGCTGCCGCCGGAGCTGATCGCCCAGACGCCCCTGGAGCAGCGGGACAGCTCCCGGCTGCTGGTTCTGAACCGGAAGGACGGCTCGGTGGAGCACCGGCATTTCCACGATATCCTGGACTATCTCCGGCCCGGGGACTGCCTGGTGCTGAACAACTCCCGGGTCCTCCCCGCCCGGCTGCTGGGCAAGCGGGCCAGCGGCGGCGCCGTGGAGGTACTGCTGCTGAAGGACACAGGCGCCGACACC